>Ga0247841_10009653_pt1 | contig 13430 bp, 15 predicted proteins | sample LaCruzMarch2015__2_FD_192410 | JGI IMG/M metagenome (GOLD analysis project Ga0247841, IMG submission 192410) | Freshwater microbial communities from meromictic Lake La Cruz, Castile-La Mancha, Spain - LaCruzMarch2015_18m | ecosystem: Environmental > Aquatic > Freshwater > Lake | place: Spain...
CGCCCCAAGTAATTAATTTGATTAAAATGTATGAGCATATTATTACTTGTGAAGTTTGTAATCGCATTCTTTATATTACCGAATGAGTCATTTAGAAATATTCATTGATGGCGCGTCCAAAGGTAATCCCGGGCATAGTGGGGTAGGAGTGGTAATTTATAAAGATGGTTTACGAATTAAAGATATTTCAAATTATATTGGCCTAGCTACAAATAATGTTGCTGAATACACCGCTTTAATTTATGCGCTCGAGGAAGCGTTATTATTAAAAGCTAAAAGTTTAAAAATTAATACCGATAGCCAGCTTTTAGCCCGTCAGTTAAATAAGATTTATAAGGTTAAGCATGCGGGGATAATAAATTTATATAATCGGGCGCTGCACCTTTTAACAGGTTTTGAAAAAGTTTTAATTAAGCATATTCCTCGAGAAGAAAATAGTTTAGCAGATAAATTGGCAACGCAAGCGGTTAAGGTGGCTTTAGAGAAATCTTATTGATTAAGCAGGCAGAAGGTGGTTGCCCTATATTCAGTTATTGGGTGTGGGGAGGAAAGTCCGGGCTCCAGAGGATAACGTAACGGGTAATTCCCGTCTCCTGGCGTAAGTCAGGACGGATTAGAGCCACAGAGACGAGTATCCGCGCAAGTGGAGAGGTGAAACGCGGCAATCTCTACGTGGAGCAAAGTAGAATAGGAGATAAGTGCTGATCCAGCGCGTTTTTCGTTTTAACGGAATGAAATCTCGGGTAAACTGCTAAAGTTATCGTGGAAACGCGGTAATTGAGAGGAATAGCCACTAATTGATGCGCAGGCAGGCATCGATACAGAACCCGGCTTATTCTGCCTGCACTTAAATAGTATTTTCAATTGGGATTGTTTAAAAAAGTATATTAATGCTCCCCCGCCGGAGGCAGGGGAAAAATGAGGAGGAAGTTATGTCAGGTCATTCAAAATGGAAAACGAATAAAGGTAAAAAAGGTATCGCTGATGCTAAACGCGGTGCTACTTTTACTAAAATCATTAAAGAACTAGTGGTTGTGGCTAGGGATGGCGGCGGTAATCCTGATTCTAATCCCCGGCTGCGCGCGATAATGGAAAAGGCTAAAAAAGCAAACATGCCTTCGGATAACGTAAAGATGGCTATTAAGCGGGGAACCGGTGAGATTCCCGGGATCGTTTATGAAGCTGTAATGTATGAGGCTTATGGTCCAGGTGGTGTAGCGATTTTGATTGACTCGCTTACGGATAATAAAAATCGTTCAACTGCTGAGATCCGCAATATTATGTCAAAAAAAGGCGGTAATATGGCGGGGGCTGGTTCGGTTAGCTGGATGTTCACACAAAAAGGTTATGTCTCGGTGGCTAAAGAATCGATTAAAGAGGATGAATTGATGAATATCGTTTTGGATGCTGGAGCTGAAGATATGCAGCATGAAGGTGATGTTTATGAGATTTATACTGCGGTTGCCGATTTGGAAAAAGTTAAACAAGCGCTTACCGATAAAGGTATTAAGTGGGTAGATGCGGAATTAACCATGATTCCATCTTCAACAATTAAGGTTACTGGCCATGAAGCTAAACAAGTTTTAACCTTGATAGAAACTTTGGAAGATCATGATGATGTGCAGCAAGTTTATGCCAATTTTGATATTCCGGATGAGATTTTAGATGAGGTTGCTTCTGAGGAATGATTATCGTCGGGATTGATCCGGCTTTAGCCGTGAGCGGCTATGGGGTGATTCGAGTTAATAAATCAACCTTAACTTTAATTGAGGCGGGAATAATAAAAACTTCTGCCAAAGAAGCCCAACCCGCGCGATTGGATAAAATATACCGTGGAGTACTTAAGTTGATATCTGATACCGGTGCGGACTGTTTAATATTGGAGAAAATTTTTTCACATTATAAACATCCGGCAACCGCCTGCATCTTGGGTCAAGCTAGAGGAGTGATTTGTTTGGCGGCCTTTACGGCGAAAGTGCCTCTTTTTGAATATTCAGCTACGCGGATTAAGAAAGCTATTGTTGGAAAAGGATTGGCTTCTAAAACTCAAGTCCAAAGTATGGTCACGCATGTTTTAGGATTAAAGGTTTCCTCTTCTTATTTAGATGTTACGGATGCCTTAGCGCTAGCGATTGGGCATAGTTATATGGAAAAAGCAAAATTATGATTTCAAGAATTTCTGGACAGGTTGTGGAAAGAGGATTAAATTATTTAGTTCTGAATTTAGGCGGACTAAGTTATGAGGTGCTTATCCCGGCTTGTGTTATGCAAGGATTGGATAGCGCGATGAGTTCTGAAGGAAATATTTCCTTGATTACTTATCATTATTATCAGGTTGAGCAAGCCAAGAGTATACCAATACTAATCGGTTTTTTAAGTCAAGTAGAAAAAGATTTTTTTGAAATATTTATTACGGTATCTGGGATTGGGCCACGGGCAGCTTTAAAAGCTTTGAATAAGCCTATTTCTTTAATTGCTAAAGCTATTGATGAAGGTGATTTGATTTCTCTAAAATCACTTCCGGGTATAGGTGAACAAAGGGCTAAAGAGATTGTGGCTAAGCTTCAAAATAAGGTCGGTAAATTTGGCTTGATTCAAGATAGCACTAGTGGCAAAAAGACTACTGTTAAAAATATATCTGAAGAAGCATTGGATGTTTTGCTGCAGTTAGAATATAAAAGAAATGAAGCTTTAGGAATGCTCAGGAAAGTTTTAGAGACAAATTCGCAAGTTCTTACTACAGAAGAATTATTGAATTTAGTGTATAAACAAAAAAAGGGGCAGATAAATTAACATGGAAGAGAATAATTTAAAATCAGCAGTAGAAGCTTTAATTTTTGCGTCTGAGAAACCGATTACTATTGAGCAGATTAAAAAAGTTTTAGGAGATTTAGATACTCTGAGCGTAAACAAAATCATTGCGGAATTAAAGAATGATTACCAAGCTCAGAATAGAGGTTTGCGCATCGTTGAAATTGCAGGTGGATTTCAGATGTCCACTTGTAGTGATTTTGCTCCGTTTTTAAAAAAACTATTTAAAAATCGCTATAGCGATAAGTTATCTAAGCCGGCTTTGGAGTCTTTGGCGATTATTGCTTATAAGCAGCCACTTACTAGAGCTGAGATTGAATCTTTGCGAAACGTGAATGTTGATGGCGTAATGAAGAGCTTAACGGATAAAAATTTAATTCGTATTTGTGGCAGAAAGAAGATTCCCGGGCGGCCTTTTGTGTATGGTACGACTCGAGAATTTCTGGAGCATTTTGGGTTAAAGTCGCTTGCTGATTTGCCTAAGATGGAGGATTTTACGGTTTTAGCACAAGAAAAAGAAGCCCAAACTGAGATTGACCCAATTACTCAAGAAGACCTGGAGGTAGAAAATGAGCCTGGACAAATTGCGTAAAAAAATTGATCTCCTTGATCAAAAAATAATTAGTTTATTGAATTTACGCGCTACAGCAACTAAAGATATTGGTAAAATTAAGATTAATTCCGGAAAAAGTATTTATGTCCCGGAAAGAGAGACGCAGGTCTTAAATCGGATTGCTAATTTAAATAAAGGTCCTTTAAAAAAAAGTGCCTTGGAAGCAATTTATCGTGAGGTAATGTCGGTTAGCCTGGCAATGGAAAAGCCGTTAAAAATTGCTTATCTTGGCCCGCAGGCGAGTTTTACTAATTTAGCGGCGATTAAAAAATTTGGTTCTCAGGTTAGTTATGTTGCCTGTAATAGTATTGCCGATGTTTTCTTGGAAGTGGAAAAGGGTAGCGCTGATTATGGCGTGGTACCGATTGAGAATTCAATTGAGGGAGCGGTGAGCTATACGTTAGATGTTTTTGTTGATTCTGAACTAAAAATTTGTTCACAGGTAATTTTAGAAGTAACCCATAATTTGTTGGCTAATTGCGCAAAAAATAAAATTCGTAATATTTATTCAATTCCTCAGGTTTTTGGGCAGTGCCGTATCTGGTTGCAGAAAAATTTACCTAACATTCAACTGGTGGATGTTTCTAGTACTACGCGTGGCGCAGAAATGGCTAAGAAAGAAAAAAATAGCGCCGCGATTGCCTCACTTTTGGCTTCCAAGGTTTATGGTCTAAAGGTATTGGCTACTGGAATTCAAGATTCTGCGCATAATATTACCCGTTTTTTGGTAGTTGGCAAGAACGTTGCCTCGCGCACCGGTAGAGATAAGACAAGCTTGTTTTTTTCGATTAAAGATCGGGTTGGAGCGCTATATGAAATGCTTTTGCCGTTTCGTAAATACAAAGTAAATCTAACTAAAATTGAATCTCGGCCTTCAAAAAAGAAGGCTTGGGAGTATTATTTTTTTGTGGATATTCTTGGCCATCAGGATGATGCTTTAATTAAAAAAGCGCTGAATGAATTAGAGCGCAAATGTAGTTATCTAAAAATATTAGGTTCTTATCCTAATTAGGAGAATAGTTTAAAGTGAAAACGTTAATTCGTAAAAGTGTTTTGCAGGTCAATCCTTATATTCCCGGTAAGCCGATAGAGGAAACAAAGCGCCAGCTAGGGTTAAAAGAGGTGATTAAGTTGGCTTCCAATGAAAATTCATGGGGAGTTTCCCCTAAAGCGATGAGTGCGATTAGAAAAGTTCTATCTGGGATTAATCGTTATCCGGACGCGCAGGGGTATTATTTAAAAAAACAATTGGCCAAGTCTTTTGGTTTAATTTCGGAAAATTTTATTTTAGGTAATGGTTCGGATGAATTGATTGATGTGGTGATTAAGACTTTCCTGGAGGCGGATGAAAACATTGTTACTTCCGAAGGTACTTTTTTAGAGTATGAGATTATCGCTCAGATCAATGACCGTGAGGTTAAAAAAGCGCCATTGCGCTATTTTAAATATGATTTGGAGGCAATCTTAAAGTTAGTAGATAAAAAAACTAAATTAGTTTTTATCGCTAATCCGAATAATCCCACGGGAACATATGTTGCCAAAAATGAGGTTAACGAGTTTTTAAACGCGCTACCGGAGAAAGTAGTAGTTGTTTTTGATGAAGCTTACAATGCATTTATTGATGTTGATGATTATCCGGATTCGTTAAGTTATTTAAAAAAGAAAAGAAAAGTGATTATTTTAAGAACATTTTCAAAGGCATATGGCTTGGCTGGGCTGCGTTTAGGTTATGCTATTGCTTCTGCACAGTTAACAACTTATTTGGAGCGTATTCGCCAGCCGTTTAATGTTAATTCTTTAGCTCAAGCGGCGGGAATAGCGGCTTTAGAGGATAAGGATTTTTTAAATAAAACCCGTCGTTTGACTTTAGAGGGTAAAAAATTTATTTATCAAGAGCTTTCTAGGATGGGTTTAGGGTATGTTCCTTCCGTGGCGAATTTTATTCTTATCGATGTCGGAAGGGATAGCCAGGAAGTATTTAAATCCATGCTTAAATTTGGGGTAATTATTCGGGATATGCGCCAGTATGGCTTGGCGAATTTTATCCGGGTAACGATTGGTACACAAAAAGAAAATTCAAGATTTCTGCGTGTTTTAACTAAAGTTTTAACGGAGAAAAAATAATGATTATCGTTTTAAAGCCATTGGCTAGCGCAGAGCAAGTTGAGCATATTATTGAAAAAGTAAAGGCACTTGGTTTGACGGCGCATGTTTCTAAAGGCGCAGAGAGAACAATTATTGGAGTGATTGGTCCGGAGGATCTTTTAAGGGTTACGCCCTTAGAATCTTTTCCAGGAGTGGAAAATGTTATTCCGGTGTTGGCGCCATTTCGGTTAGTTTCCCGCGAGTTTAAAAAAGAGGATTCCATAATTGATTTAGGTAAAGGTGTAAAAATCGGTGGGCAGGAAGTAGTGATTATGGCTGGGCCTTGTACGATTGAAAATATTGATGGTTTGTTTGAGATTGCCAGAGAAGTTAAAAAGGCCGGGGCAACTGTATTGCGCGGCGGGGCTTTTAAACCGCGAACCTCGCCGTATAGTTTTCAAGGGTTAGGTAAAGCCGGATTAGAAATGCTTAAAAAAGTTGGCAATGAGTTGGGTTTAGTTACGGTTAGTGAAGTTATGGATAGCCGGGATGTGGGGTTGGTTGCTGATTACGTTGATGTTTTGCAAATTGGTTGCCGGAATATGCAAAATTTTAATCTTTTAAAAGAAGTGGGTGCGACTAGAAAACCCGTATTGCTAAAACGGGGGATGGCTTCTACGGTTAAAGATATGCTGATGTCTGCGGAATATATAGTAAGCGGTGGAAATTTCTCGGTAATTCTTTGTGAAAGAGGAATTCGTACTTTTGAAGATTCTACGCGTAATACATTAGATATTAGCGCGGTACCAGTAGCCAAACAGCTTTCGCATTTACCGATTATTATTGACCCATCGCACGCTGCTGGAAAATGGAGCTGGGTGCCGGCTTTGTCACGTGCCGCTGTTGCCGCCGGAGCGGATGGTTTAATTATCGAAGTACATAATCATCCTGAAGAAGCGGTTTCTGATGGATCGCAGTCGCTTATTCCGAGTAAATTTTTTAATTTGATGGGCCAGCTTAGAGGGGTGGCTAATTCTGTAGGAAGAACAATCTCATGAAAATATTTAATAAAGTAGTAATTATTGGTACGGGACTTATTGGAGGGTCAATAGGCTTAGCTTTAAAAAAACAGCGCTTAGCCGGGCAAGTTATCGGTTTAAGTCGGCATCAAAAAAATGCTAGACTAGCTAAGAAGGTTGGCGCTATAGATGATATTGGCCTATCTTTAGAAGTGGTGGCAGATGCGGATTTAGTAATTTTAGCCACACCAGTCGATATTATTGTTGATCTGGCTTTGCGCATCGCAAAAAAAATAAAAAAAGATTGCATTGTAATTGATGTTGGTAGCAGTAAAGAGCTCATTGTTTCTAAATTAAATAAACTTATTCCTAATTTTTTAGGCTGTCATCCTTTGGCTGGATCGGAGAAGAAAGGGATTGCTAATTTAGAAAATAATATTTTTTCAGGCTCAATTTGCGTCATTACTCCTACTGCAAAAACTAATGCGCGAACTTTGAATAAGGTTAAGTTGCTTTGGAAAAAATTAGGCGCGAGTATTGTTATTCTTTCCGCAAAGAAGCATGATCAGGTATTGGCGTTTACCAGCCACCTGCCGCATGTTTTAGCTTTTTCATTGATTAATTCTATTCCGGATCGCTGCTTAGCTCTAAGTTCTAGCGGCCTAAGAGATACTACGCGAATTTCTAGCTCAGATGCTAATCTTTGGACTAAAATATTTTTGAGTAATCGGGGCAATTTATTAACTGCTTTATCGATCTTTCAAACAAAACTCACTGCTTTAGAGCTGGCTTTAAAAAGTAAGAATAATAGAAAGCTTGCAAAAATTCTTTTATTTGCCAATAAAAAACGAAAGAAATTGGGATGATTATCGCGATTGATGGCCCCGCTGGCGCAGGAAAAAGCACGGTGGCCAAGATTCTAGCCAGGAAATTGGGTTTTCTTTATATTGACACGGGAGCAATGTATCGAGCTTTAACTTTAAAGGTTCTAGAAAATAATGTGCCAATTAATGATGCACCAGGAATTATCCAATTAGCGCAAGGGGTTAATATTGATTTGCGTAATAATTCAGATGGATCGTTAACGGTTTTTCTTGATGGAGAGGACGTTTCTTTGGCTATCCGTCAAACCAGGATTACCCGCTTTGTTTCGGATGTAGCTAAGATTAAAGATGTACGCGGAGTGTTAGTAAAGATGCAAAGAGAGTTTGGGCAAAAAGGAAATTGTGTTTTAGATGGTCGGGATATTGGTACGGTTGTTTTTCCGGAAGCTGAAAAAAAGTTTTTTATTGATGCTTCTGCCCAAGTTCGGGTTATGCGACGTTTTAAAGAATTAGAAGGTCTAGGCCAATCGGTTATCGAGAATGACGTGGCTATTGATTTAGCTAATCGAGATAAGATTGACACCACTCGAGAAATTTCGCCTTTGCGTCTTGCCCCGGATGCAGTTTATATTGATACTACGGCTCTTTCGATAGATCAGGTTGTAGATAAGATGTTTAATTTGTGTAAAAATGGATAGAACGTTACTTAGGAATTTTTCAATTATTGCGCATATTGATCATGGTAAATCTACTCTGGCGGATCGGATTCTAGAGGTTACCGGAGCGGTTGATCAACGGCATAAAGGTGACCAGCTTCTAGATGATATGGAGCTAGAAAAAGAACGGGGCATTACCATTAAGGCTTCGATGGTTAGGTTAAATTATTTTTCTAAAAAATTTAATCAAGAGTATATTTTAAACTTAATTGATACTCCCGGGCATGTGGATTTTACTTATGAAGTGTCTAAATCTTTAGCGGCTTGTGAAGGAGCGGTGTTAGTGGTTGATGCTGGACAGGGAATTGAAGCGCAAACCGTGGCAAATTATTATTTAGCGATAGAAAATAATTTACATGTAATTCCGGTAATCAATAAAGTGGATTTAATTTCCGCGGATGTGGGCCGGGTTAAAATGCAAGTAGAAACGGTTTTAGGGTTTAAAGAAGAAGAGATTATTTTAGCTTCTGCTAAAGAAGGCCAAGGAGTGATTGAAATTTTGGATAGAATTATTGAAACTGTCCCTAGTCCTGGCGGTCAAGCGGATAGTCCGCTTAAAGCTTTAATTTTTGATTGTCGTTTTGATGCTTTTAAAGGGGTGGTGGTTTTTGTAAAAATTATTGATGGGGAAATTACTCCGAAAACGCAATTAAAAATGTTTCATGCCGGTAAAATCTATAAAATTGAAGAGCTTGGTGTTTTTAAAGATTTAAAATATTCTGCGGTGGATAGTTTAACTTGTGGTGAGGTAGGGTATTTTACCGCTAACATGCGTGATCCCCGGGAGGTAATTATTGGGGATACGATTACCGATCCGAAGAATCCTTGTGCTGAAGTTTTGCCGGGTTATCGCAAAGTGAAACCCTTGGTTTTTTGTGGTATTTATCCGGTTAATCCGGCGGATTTTCCGGAATTGCGTGATGCGATGGATAAATTAAAACTTTCGGATGCTTCTTTTGTGTTTGAGCCGGAAAACTCTCAATCGTTCGGAACAGGTTTTCGTTGCGGTTTTCTGGGATTATTGCATATGGAGATTGTTCAGGAAAGGCTGGAGCGCGAGTACGACTTAAATCTTATTCTTACCGTACCGAATGTTGTCTATCGCATAAAAACAAAGTCTGGTGAACTCATTGAAGTTGATACGCCGATGAAACTTTGCGCCTCAAGCGATATACAAGAAGCGCAAGAGCCATTTGCCAGCCTGTTAATGATTGTACCAGTAGATTCTATAGAAGCAGTTTGCGATTTTACTAAATCACGCCGAGGCGTGTTTGTTTCCAATGAATATTTAGGTGAGGACCGCGTAAAAGTAGTATTTTCAGTTCCACTTTCTGAGATAATTGTGGATTTTTATGATCGCATGAAATCGATTACGCGGGGTTATGGTTCGATGGATTATGAAGTTAAGGAGTATTTGCCGACCAGGCTAGTCAAACTTGATATATTGTTAAATGGCCAGATTTGTGATGCTTTTTCTTCTTTAATGTTTAAGGAGAAAGCTACGAGCAGGTCACACTTGCTGGTTTCTAAACTTAAAGAGCTTATTCCGCGGCAACTTTTTGAGGTGACTATCCAGGCAGCAGTGGGTAGTCAAATTCTGGCTTCGGAAAAAATACGTTCCGTTGGTAAAAATGCCACGAGCAAGTGTTCCGGAGGCGATATTACCCGTAAGCGTAAACTTTGGGAAACTCAGAAAAAAGGCAAGAAGCGCCTAAAACAGTTTGGTAAAGTTGAGATTCCACAGGAGGCTTTTCTGGAGATATTAAAAATATGAGTTTAAAAAAGAAATCCGTAATTCGGGATTGGACAGAATCAATTGTTATTGCTTTTCTTTTGGCTCTGGTGATCCGTGCTTTTATCGTTCAGGCCTTTAAAATTCCTACTGGAAGCATGCGCATGACTTTAGTCGAGGGAGACTTAATTTTAGTAAATAAATTTATTTATGGAGCAAAAATTCCTTTTACTAGCTTTTATCTTCCTGCGTTAAGGCCGCCAAAAAGAGGAGATGTGATTGTTTTTATTTATCCAGAGGATAAGAGCAAAGATTTTATTAAAAGATTAGTTGGGCTTCCGGGTGACCGGATTGAAATTAAAGGTGGTATAATTTACATTAATGATAAACCTGCCCAAGAGGAAATTTTTAATCAAATTTATTATTATAACCGGGGTCAATTGGCTCTGCCGGAAGATAAAATGATTGTACCTGCGGATAACTATTTTGTTTTAGGGGATAATTCAGCTACCTCTAAAGATAGCCGTTATTGGGGATTTGTGCCTAAAAATAATTTACTTGGAAAAGCGATGGTGATCTATTGGCCACCGCGGCGCATAAAATTAATTAAATAGGAAAGAAGGCAGAGAGTGAATATTGCCAATAAAATTTCTACATTCCGTATTTTAAGTGTCCCGTTTTTTATTGCTTGCCTGGTTTATTACTCACCAGAAAAAGTATATTTAAAAAATTTAGCTTTAGTTATATTTGTTTTGGGTGTTATTTCTGATGGTTTAGATGGCTATATTGCCAGAAAAGCCAAAATGCAATCAAGAGCAGGATTAATTTTAGACCCTCTAGGAGATAAACTTTTATTAATCAGTGCTTTTATATTTTTATCACCGATCTGCCGGTTGGGATTAAAATTTCCGCTCTGGGTAAGTTTTATTGTCATTTCTCGGGATTTAATTATTATAATCGGAGCAGTGGTAATCTATATGGTTAAACAAAATCTAGATGTTTATCCTACTAAATGGGGCAAATTAACTACTACGTTCCAAATGCTTTCCGTAGTTTGTGTTTTATTACAATGGAAACTGTCGATGCTTATTTGGTGGCCAGCGGTAATTTTTACCGTTATTTCAGGGATTGATTACGTAAAAAGAGGATTTAAAATTTTATATGCTTCTGACAATCGTCGCGTTACTAGTTAGCTATTTATTAGGTTCAATACCAACGGCTTATCTTTTTGGCAGAGTGCTCAAAGGTGTAGATATCCGTAAAGTTGGTTCGGGTAATGTGGGAGCAACTAATGCCCTGCGCGTTTTGGGAAAAGGCCCGGGAATAACAGTATTGATTTTAGATATACTAAAGGGATTAATTGCCGTTACTTTGTTGGCGAATCTTTTTATATACCAACCTGTTATTTGGCAAGCGCAAAACTTGTGTATTATCATGGGTTTATGTTGTATTTGTGGCCATAATTGGACTATATTTTTACAGTTTAGGGGAGGTAAAGGTATTGCTACTTCTTTTGGGGTATTAATAGGCCTGGCGATGAAAATACCTGGATTAAGTTTAGTCGTTGGGCTAATTATTCTATTCTGGTTTATTGTTTTTTTTAGCTTTAGGATGGTTTCTTTAGCTTCTATTGTTGCGGCAATAGCCTTACCCATTATTAGTTATCTATTTAGACTGCCAGTCCTGTTTGTGGGGCTGAGTTTATTGCTCTGCATTTTTGTGATTATCCGGCATAAAGCCAATCTAACCAGGATCATTCAAGGTAAAGAATCTCGTTTATATTTTAAAAAACCCGCAAATTAACTTCATTTAAGTAAGCGCTTTCTTTTTTAGGCTAAATCGTATTGATTTAGCCTTTTTTTGCCTGCATACTTCAATTGGATAAATAGTATAATTTAGAGGAAGAAATGAGAGACCTACTCTATAAAAACCTGACTTTTCCTAATCTTGGCCGTAAAATCATCGCTAGCTCTGAGGTTGCTGATAAAGAGGGTGTACATAGCGTGGTGCGCAGGCATTTTGCTTATAGCATTAAACCGATTAAAAGCACTGTTGAAGTTAATCATAAGCCTTATTTGTATGTTTTAAAAGTCAGAAATACTAAACAAAAGTCAGAACATTTCTTTTGCAAGATGAAAGGGAGCATTTTAGCGGTAAACCAAGGCAAATTAATGCATATTTTGTTTCTGCACACTCTCAATGTCCAGCTTACTGCCTCTGCAAAAGTAAGCGAACAAATTATTTAATTTATTCTTGACATAAATTCCAGGTTGTATATAATAATAGCAATATGATAAAGCTATTATTTAGATTCAAGTCGATAGTGCTAACTTCTTTGGCACTATTTTTTTTATTAACTAGTTCGGCTTTCGCAGAAAGCCAAGCCGTAGATTATCTTTGTGAATCGGGTAAGAAATTTTATGCTTCAGGTAGAACTGAAGAAGCGCTTGCGGAATTTAATAAAGTTTTATTGGTGGATGCAAATAATCCAATTGCTAAAGAATATATTAATAAGATTTTCAATGAATCTTCTTCTGCAGTAAAATCTACACCAGAACCTTCTGAAAATTCTAATACTCCTGAAGCATCAAAATCCTCATTATCAAAAGAAGAGGCAATGAATCAAGCGTTGGCTGAGGTTAAAACCCAAAACAGTCAACCGTACAAATCATCTGCCTATCTTTATGGTTATCCAGATTTAATGCCTAAAGAGGAACCAGTAGAGCGGGGAATAAAAGCTGGCCCGTTAAAAATAACTGGAGAATTGCAACTTAGTTTTGGAGTAACATCGAATGATTTTATCTGGAAAAGAGCCAACTTTGATTTAAATGAAAAATATAAAAGCTGGCGCCAAACTTCTTTTGCTGGGTTTAATCAAGGCTTTAATACTTATGACCCGAGAATTTATGATTCATTAAGCGTAAATGTCGATAGTGAAAATAAGAGTGGTTTTAATTTCCATACCAATGTTACTGTGGATCCCTGGAGCTTTACTGGAAAAAGTAGCAAATTTACAGTTGCTAATACTGGCGGAGATTCTGCTGATTTGCAGTTATATTATTGGTCAAATACTGGCTACACGGTAAATAAAACTGCTTACGGTTTAATAGATGGGAATGCTTTTAATATTCCCGAAATAAAGGTAAAAGATGGTAAGACAATCGTTACTACCGTACCGGCAGGAGATTTTCCTGCTTTTACTATTCCCGAAATGAAAATTTACCGTGAATTCCAACCCGTACGTGAATTATGGTTGGATTATACTAATGATCAAATTAAATTTCGGGCTTTCCCAATGGCTTACCAGGATCAAGCTTATTCTTCAGATGATCCAATGGGCATAACTAATCATCATATCTGGTGGCAGGATAGCCCCTGGTTGCGCAGATATTTGCCAGGAACAGAGCGAGCTACTAGTTTTACTAAAGGCCGTTGGGATGACTCGCTTTCATTTTTATCTAAAGATAGTACTGGTAAATATCTTACCGCATTAAGAGGTTTTTCATTTTCTTTCGCACCACAAGAACAAACATCTTTTGATACTACCGTAGCCACACCTAAACATCTCTGGCAGGATTATGGTGAAGTAGACAATGTAATTACCGCTAGCCGTTTAAAACATCATTTTAC
>Ga0247841_10009654_pt1 | contig 13429 bp, 30 predicted proteins | sample LaCruzMarch2015__2_FD_192410 | JGI IMG/M metagenome (GOLD analysis project Ga0247841, IMG submission 192410) | Freshwater microbial communities from meromictic Lake La Cruz, Castile-La Mancha, Spain - LaCruzMarch2015_18m | ecosystem: Environmental > Aquatic > Freshwater > Lake | place: Spain...
AAGAAGATTATGCCGATGAAATAAATAATCTAAGGAATAAACTAAAATGACATATAAAGAATACGCCCAAAATATTGTAAAGGGATGTGGAAGAAAATTAATACAATTTCCATTTGTAGCAAGTGCAGATAATTGTGGTGAAATTAATCCAGATAATTTACAAATAGAATTATGTCTAAAATGTCAAAGAGCAAGGCAAACAGCAATAGATTTGGGGAAGATGTGGTTAAAATTTATTGAAGACCCTTTAATGTCCTGTAAACATTTTAAGGATAAAGTTAAATATGATTATTGTGGTTTATGTTCAGATTGCATCTATGAAACTAAAACAGACATTCAAGAAGGACTTGAAATCTTGGGAGATAAGAAATGAAATCTGAAGAAGAGATTAGAAACAATCTTAATGCCAAATTAGGAATTTTATTATCTGAACAAAATACAAGTAATAAGTTAAAAGAACATATTAGAATGTTAGATTGGGTTTTGAATGATGGATTTGTAAGAAATATTGAAGAAATAATAAATGAAGCTAAAGATAAAATTGAAAATTCAGATTGGGATGGTGAAGAATGACACACAAAACAAAAGAAATGATTAAATTATTGAATAATAAATATGGCAATAAATTTATTTTTATGGATGAAAATCTTAAAGATAAAACTACAATTCATTCTTTATTCTGTTTTGTTTCAGACGAAAGAAGATTACATGATTCTGGTTATCCATTTATAAGAATATTTGGAGAGATAGAGAATAATAGACTAATTGATTTAGGATGGCATGACCATTTTATAACTAAATGTCAGACAAATACCGACAGTTATGGTAAGAATATTTTTCATATAATGCCTTGGAGTTCTAAAATAGAATTTTGGATTAGAGGGAATAATTTTTGGTATTCTACTTTTAAGATTAACGAAGATGGAGAACTTACATGAAAACAAAAGCACAATTATTAAAAGAAGTTATGGATGAGATTGATAAGAATAAAGATTGTTTTAAAAATGAGATTGAATTAGAATGGTTAAAAACTAAATTAGAGAAGAAATTTAAATGACTTTCAATGAGCAATTTATTTTTTTAGTATTTGATTTTCCTTTAATAACTGGAATATTTATTTTAATTGTAGGAATTATAGGAAGCTTAGGAGTGAGAAAATGAACAAAGAAGAAACTGACAGGAATGTATTACTGGTTTGTTATGGACTTGGATTTATTTCTCTAACATCTTTCTTATTTGGAATAAGTTTAGAAAGTTCTGATTTAGTCTTTTTAGGATTTGGTTCTTTATCAATTTTAATCATTGTCTACCTTTTTAGTATTCGGAGGGTTTTAGATGGTTATGGCTGTGCTATTTTAAATCTAAAAGAGGAACAAAAGGAATGAGCCACAAAGAGGTGTTTTATAGAAACAGGCATGTTGGAACAATAGACTTAGATAATAAAGTATATTTTTCAAAGAGAGATTTCAATAAACATTTCTTTTTCAAGTATTCGGGGATTGGAATGTCTATGGGAGTCTTAGATATTTTATTAAGTTATGGGGTTGAAGATATTTTAATAGGAATGAATAATAAAGTTTATTACGCAACTTATTCAGATTTCTTAGTTAAAGGAGAAGAATATACAGATTTAGAGAATGATAAGCAATTAATTTTAAACTTAAAGTTTTTCAAGAATCCAAATGAAATTTTAGAATTAGTGCCTCATCATCAATCATTATTGGGGTTATACAAATGAAATATGAAGTAGTAAGTGCTCCAGAATTACCAGAAGGAATAACTAGACAAGAATGGGCTACAATGAATACTCAAGAAAGAACAAACTACAGACAAAGATTAGATAGAAAACTTCACCCTGAAAAGTATAAAGAAAGAGATAAAATTAATTCTGAAAAATATTATTTAAAATCCAAGCATAAATGTGCCACAAAAGGATGTAAAAGAAGGATTTGTAAAAAATCAGTGCATTGTAGAAAATGTTATATTAAATATCAATGGAAGGGATTTGGAAGATGACAACTAAAATATTAGATACTAAAATCATTGAAATAGGCGGACAAACAGCAGAGATAGTTTTACAAGAACAAATATTTGGAATAAATCATAAAAGATTAATAATTCATGGACACTTGTTAGCTGATAAAAAAGATACAACAGAAAGATTTTCTTTAATTGAGGAAAGATTAAGGAAATTAGAGGAAAAGCAATGATAGACCTAAGAAGAATAAAAAGATTAGTAAGAGATAAAGAAGTAACAGAGTATGCTATAAAAACAGAGCAAGGTTACATCCCAGTTGTTGTAAAAACAGATTTTAAAGTAGAAGTCTTTCCAGATGTAATAGATGAAAAAGAAGTTTCAATTTCAATAAGAGGAGAAGTGGAGTATGAAAAATGATTTACAAAAAATATTAATAGAAATTGCATTAAAGGTGGCAAAAGAAGGAAAAGGATGCTTATTAGTAATTGAAAAAAACCCAGTTAAATATTCTCCTCTCTTAGAGCAAGATATTAAACCTTTTTCAGTATTTGAATTTCCTAGAAGGATTCAAGCCCTTTCTACTATTGATGGAGCTTTAATTATTTCTCCTGAAGGGATTTTAAAGAATTATGCTGTTTTAATTGAAGAAACAAAAGCTATGAACGGAAAAGGTGCAAGACATAGTGCAGGGATGACTGCTTCAAAGAATGGAAATACTGTCATTTTAGCAAGTGAGGAAGATAAGAAAGTAAGAATTTTTGAGAATGGAATAATAATTATGGAAATAGATTCATTATCAAAAGATATAGAAAACAAAGTTCCAGAAGCAATCAATATTTTAGAATCAATAGGGGCAGGCTCTTTAGCAACAATAGGAATAGGGGTTTTAGCACCATCTCTAGGAATAGTACCAACTGCTGGAATAATTGTTTTTGGCTCTGCCTATTATTTGATAAATTTAATAAAGAAAGGAATTAAGAGATAATATGGAAAAAATACTCCCAATAATTGAACAGCTTGAGAAATTAAGCAAGGAATTAAATAAAGAAGTAAATGATTTGAATAAAGATAATTTAGAGCTCCTAGAAAAATCAAAGAATAAACTAAAATGGGATGAAGATTTACTTAAAGAATGGCATGAAGAATACTGGCATATCTATCCAGCAGGAGAAAATGAATATTTTATAGCGATTCCAAAGTTTATTCCTTTCTCTATTGGTTGGTTAGACCACTCAACAAAAGGTTACAATGTTTTTAAGATAAATCAATATACTCAATGGTTAGGAGAATTACCAGAGTTCCTGAGAAAAGAATTAAATCTAAGAGAGCCAGAGAAAATATTTGTTTCAGATAATAATATTATTTTTGATGAAGGAAAGGAAGAAGAAATAAAAGAAAGATATGGAGATATGTTATCTTCAGTAAGTAAGGGAACTGCAAGAATAAAAATAGGTAAGGAATTTGATTTATATGGAAAAAGACTTCATGGATTAGTAGAAAAAGGATTTAAGATTAATTTAAGACCGATGGTTACTGGAAGCTTTCAAATTAAAAAAACAGAAGTCACAAAGAAGAGCAATAAGAAAGGAAAATTATATTCAGAAATAATTAATGAGTTATTTGATGAGGGATTTTTTGTCGCAGAAAGAAAGTTTGAAGAGGTAATTGCGAGTTTACAAATAAGAGGAGTACCTATCTCTCCACAAATTAGAACTGGAGCTTATGGTAAGTTAAATAATATGACTAAGTCTAAGAAACTCTACAAAGTTAAAAAAGAAAGTGGATATTATTTTATTCAAAGATAATCAATGAAAAGAGGGGCATACTTATTAGTGAAGATAGTCTCACTCATAGGTCTAATTTATTTAATGAAATTCTGGTTAAGCATGGATTTAATTCTTAAGCCATACACTCCAATTTTAATAGCAATTTGTTTTTATGGATTAGGATATTGGCACAGTGTTTTAGATAAAATACATGAATCAGTAAATGGAGTTGAAGATGAAAAAGAGAAATATTGATATATTACTAATATTAGTAATGTTTATAAAGTTAATAATATTGGAGATATTAATAATATGAGGGATAAATTAAATTTCGAGGGATTTATAAACTCGCCAAAAGAGAATAAAGAAATTAAATCTAAAGTTACAAATGATTCATTTAATTTTAAATGGGCATATTATTTTATGGTTTTCTTTGCTGTTTCTATTATAGCTATTTTAATTGCAGGAATTTATTTAATTAATGAAGATAAATTTAAGACAGACATCAATCAACCAATATCTACAAGCTTCAATTCAACTACTGAAAATACATTTAATAATGATATAAAATTAAACCCAACAATAGTTATCCATCTAAATCAAACAAATATTATAGAAAGAGTAGTTGTAAATTCAGTTAATTCCTCATGAAAAGAATAAAAAAAACAGAGAGAGATGTAATTTCTGAAATACTCTTCTCTATTGCCTTTGGACTTATGATATTATTAATTATCTTTCAAGCTATTTCATTAATTACAAATTTAGAAAAGGCATACATTAGTTATAAAATGGATTGCAAAACTACTTTAGAAAATCCAATTAAAGAAACAGATTGGGCTGGAAAATACGATTCTTCAGCAGATACAATCTCCTTAAATCCAATATATGCAGATACAAAAACAATTATTCATGAAACTTGCCACAGACTTCAAAATTATCAAAATAGAGAATATACATGCAAAAATCCAATAGGAGTATTCATAAATGAGTTAGAGTGCTACATAGCAGAGGATAACTATGGTTAAAGAGAAAAAAGAAGAAATCTTAGAAAATAAAATAGAAAAATCAGTAGATATGAGTTTATACAATGAAGAAAGTACTAAAATGAAATCTAACCCTCATGAATATATAATGGATTGGATGGAAGCAAATTTAATTCATGTTGGAAGGAGAGTATTTTCTTTATTAGCTTTAGTTCCAGGCTCAATTATTTTACCAAATATTCCTTTTGGAACTTCAGGAATAAGAAGCACAATAAATGTTTTTTATATAAGTCCGCCTGCCAGTGGGAAGAGCACCACATCGAAGAAATTTGCTAAAATATGTTATTTTCCTCTCCAAAGAAGGACAATATCTCCTGCGGATTTAAGAAGTAGAGCAATAAGCATGAGGTTTCTAAATTTAATAATAGAAGATTTTTCTGAGAATGTTGAAGAACATGGATATGATTTTATTAAAGCTCTGGAGGGAATTCTGGGAGAGGAGCAAAATGTTTCCAAGAGTAATATGAGAACAGAGTTAATGGGTGATGTTAAAGCAACTGGTTTACTCTGTGGAACTCCAATAGATGTAGAAAAATATTCTAAATTGATTGAATCAGGTTTGCTTTCAAGATGTTGTTTATTATATATTACATTAACTTCAGAACAACATTCACAGATTGGAGATTATATTAATTCAAGAATTGGAAATACAGAATATTCTGAAAAACTAGGTTTGCAAGAGTTAGTCGTAGAAGACTATTATAAATCTTTAAAAGAAATTCAAGAAGGAAAAAATAAAGACGTTCATCCAGTAACTGGATATAGTATACCGACAGATTTCAAAACTAAAGCTGGAGAAGTTTGGAAAAGAATATCTGAAGAATTAATGGTAGAATTTCCACAAGTTCACTGGACTAGAGATTTACAAGAGTTCTATAGATTTCTTTTATCTAGTGCATTTCTAAATATTCATCATAGAAAAAATGATAATGGAATTTTAGTTCCAAATGAAGAAGATTTCAAATTAGCCTTAAGATTAATGAAACAAAACATGAGATATAAATGGGCTATATTTAAATCTACAGGATTAAACAAGAGAATAAAGAGTGCAGAGATACTAAATCAAGTATTAAATTCAAATATTCCAGACAGCGTAAAAAATATATTAATGAATATTTCCCCTTACAGCTCTCTAATAAATAAAAAGAATATTTTTAAGTAATTAACCATAAAAAAATTATAGGAAGTCTTTAAATATTGAAAAAAGCTAAATATATCATGAAAAAATCAGTTAAAGGAAATATATGTAGAGTATCTCACATAAACGCAGTTAAAAGAAAATACGGAAGCACATCTAAGAGGTTTATTAGATTGAAGAGAATTTGTAAATAGTTAAAAGGAGGTAAAAAATGGCAAAATCAGGATGGAAAACATTTGTGCAGATAGTTTTATCAGTTGGGGCTATAAATTGGGGACTCTCAAGTTGGTTCGGATTTAATTTGATTGAATGGATAGCTTTAATTGCTCCTAAAATTCCAATAGCAATGTTCTTGTACTCAATAATTGCAATAACTGGAATCTTTGGATTGTATAAAGTATTTGCTAAGTAACTTTTTTTTATTTAGGTAGGGGAAAAATCTTTTTCTAGGAATCCCCTTCCTAAAGCTCATAAATACTCCATTTTTTACTTTTATCTAAAACAATTAAGGCATTTCTAATTCCAGACGGAAATTTATGTTTTTTTATCATAACTTTATTTTTATCAATAATAAAAGTTTTATTATCTTTTGAGACAAACCCTTCAATAATCATTTTATTTAATCTACATTTTATAAGACCATTTTTAATATCAAAATATCTATCTTTCTGGCGTGAATCCATCCGATTATCTTTATCTTCCCAAGAATATCTTTTTGCAATATCCCACGTACTTATCTCTTTTTCTTTAAGTATTTCAGAAATTATAAAAAACGATAAATTATCCCAATTCATTAATATCTACAATATCACTAACTTTATAAATGTTGCTAATAACCACAACATTTAAATATTACTAATATTACTAATATTGATGGACAAACAAAAAAAAGCATTTCCTGCCACAATTTCTTTCGGAAAAGATAATTTAGATTTATTAGAAAATTGGAAAAAAGCATGTTTAAATAAATATGGCTCAGGCGGAATAACAAGAAGAATCCAAGAATTAGTATTAAAAGATTTAAAGGCATTGGAGGCAGTTTAATGAGTGAATCTTTAGCAGGAATTTTAGGATTTGTATTAGGGGGGATAGTAGGTTTATTATTTGGACTTAAAATGAAAGAGGGAGAAAATGGAAGTTAAAGAAATAGCAAAATTGGTAGGAGATAATGTTTCTTTAGCTCCAGCATGGGTACTACAGAAACTTCAAGACTCTGGAATTTTAATTAGTGAAATAACTTCAAAGATTATTACTGCCTTAGTTTTAGCAATAATTGCATGGATTGTAATAAAATTTGTAAATGTTCTTTCTCAGCCAGTAAAATGGTTTATAATAAGTTTACTTATCACACTTGTCATATCTACGATTTATAGTATGACATAATCCCAGAAAATGAAAAAGAGCATAATTAGTGTAGTGCTGTTAGGAATAGTCCTGATTAGTTTGAGTTTTACTTTAGCTTCAGCAGTATCTTGTACTCAAAATGGAGATACATTATCCTCAATTTCTAAATCATTTACAACAGGAGAAATAACATCAAATATTTCATTAATATGCTCAAATCAATTAAATAACTCAGTGACAGTCAATCGTTTAGGAAACTATGTAGGAATTTATTCAAGTGATGGTTCAACTCCATTCTCGATTTCGGCAAATCAAACAAGAGGAATAACAGTTTCTTTTGATTCTTCTGCTCCAATAGGAAATCATAGTGCATTTATATCTTTCTCAGATTCAACATCTATTCCAATTTCAATTAATGTGAATCAAATTCCTGCTCTGACAGGGTGTCAATTAAATCCAAGTTTAGTTTGGAATGTACCTCAAACAGTACAATTAGGAACTAAATTTGATACTGCTCTAATTGTCTTCGATTTAGTAAATTGTCCAAGTAGTTTATCTTTATCATATTCAAATGTGCATGTTTCTGGAGGAATTACAACTATGTCTGGTCAAAAACCAATTGCTATCAAATCAGTTACTTCTCAAGGAGTAGTATTATCAATAGACACAGATGGATTATCTACTCAAACATATTCATCCAGTTTAGATATTAATGTTTTTGGAAAAATGTATCAATATCCATTTAATGTTTTAGTTACATCTGGAACATCTCAAGGCGGAAACTTTACAATAGAAAGACTTCCAACTTGTTCATTGACATCAAATATAGTAAATTTAAATTCAACATATTCCTTGATATGTACTAATATATTATCAGATATTACAATAATACCAGACATTGATGAAACTTATGTTATTGGATTAGGTAAATCTCAGACAGTATCACAATTTATTTATGATTTCAAGCCAATTAAATATGGAAATACAATATTTAAAGCTAAATTTTATTATCAAAATGCTCCAGTGGGTATGCCATTCTCACAGGAACTTAAAATTCAAAGTTCTGGTTCAAACACACCAGGAACAAATCTTAAGTTTTTATTTACTCCAACACTTCAAAATGCTCAATCTAAACAAGAAGTATTAATTCAATTAATAGATAATAAAACTGGAAGTTTAGTTCCTAGTCCTGAAATATATATTGATGCAGTACAATTAAGCACTAACTCATCAAGCACATTTAGATATTCATTCGACTCTGATAAAAATTATTCAATAAGAGGAAAAGCAAACGGATATGATGACATTGTAGAAACTATTTCATTAAGTTCAAAGCCAATTATAATATCTATTTCTCCAGAAAAGGGAGATTCATCTGTGATTTTTAATATATCTACTTCAGTAAATGCAAGTCTTTTTATAAATGGAAATAAAGTAGATAATCCATATATTAACACATTAAATTCAGGAATTAATGAAATAAGAGCAATAAAAGAAGGATATACAGAGTCTTATATAAATATTTCAGTAGACCAAGCTTTAACTGCCAGTCTTTTGACAGAGTTTAAAAAAGGAGTTATGCAAACAATTACTCTAAATAAAGAAGCAAATTGGACAGTTATATATTTAGCAGATAATTCAGAGCAAAAAACTATTTTATCTGGAATAAGTAAACAAATAGAATTTAAACCAAGCAGTAAGGGAACATATAAAGTTATTTCCGATAATAAAACTTTGGGAGTATATTCTATATCTGCATGGGATGGAAAGTTTTTAGGGATTCATTGGGGATGGATAGTTGGAATAATTTTAGTTATAGGTGGAATAATTCTTTGGAATAAGAATAGTTCAAGTGACAGCTCTATATATGGGGGAGAAGTAAAAATAGGATGAGTTTTTTAGATTGGTTACTAAATAGACAGAAAGTTGAAAGATTAACTCCTTTAGATGCAGATTTAATTAAAAGAGACGATGAATTTAGAGCAATGGCTGAAAAGCTTAGAACTTATGAAGCACAATTATCAAGAGTTGTAGCAAATCAAAGAGCAGTAAAAGAAAAAGAGCAAGCAGAGGACAAAGAACAGGAATTAATATTAAGATTAAGAGAACAAGATTTAGATATAAAACAAAATCAAATAGGAAAACCAACAAGTTTACTTAGATTTATTTCTGAATTTATAAACAATAAGCAGTTTAGAGAAGATTTAGAGATAACTGACGCAGATGATACAATTTCTTTTGGAAAATTTGGAGACTTTTTAATTATGCCTGACAGAACAATTGCAATAACAAATTCTGAAGGAACAATAATTTCAATGGGCAGAACTATCTCTCAAATAATATATAAACCAGAAAGTCTTTTAAATCAGTTAAAAAGAAATAAAATATCTGTTCCAAGAACTGCAAATGGTGACAGAGTAGTAGATTGGGATAATATTGAAGTGCCAGATATAGTTTATGACAATAAAGCAGAAGATTTGGAAAGAGATGAAGATGGTAATGTCCTTTTTGGAGAAGATGGTAAGCCTAAAAAAATAAAGGGAATGTATCAAGAAACTCAAGAAAAAATGGTAAAAGTTAGAGATGCACTCATAGAGAGAGAAGAAAAAATACAAGAACAGTCAAAATACATAGAAAGATTAGAACAGCTAAGATTAGAAACTGCGAGAGAATTAGCAGATTCAAAGAGAGCATTAATCTCTTATAAAAATAGTGCAGGAATTTCTAAGACAGAATTAAGCCTAGCAATGAATAGTGGTTTAGAGTTTGAGAAAAGAATGGGGGACATGCAGAGAGAGAACGCAAAGCTTCAGGAGCTTAAAGTAACTAATGAAACAATAATTGATTCCTTAAAAGGAGTTGTAAAAGAATCTATAGAAAAAGTCAATAAATCAGATGTAAGTACAGATTATGAGAAAACACTATCGAGACTACAGGAAATAATAGATTATGCTTACTCTAAGACACCAACGACAATAGTACAAAATATGCCTGCCGAGCCAATACCTAAAGTTCCTACTCAACCAGGACAGGTGCTTAGATGAATTCCACAGAGATTTTAACAATAACTTCTGATAAGAAATGTGCTAGATGCGAAAAGATTATTTCAGCTAATAAGTATTGTTCAGAGGAATGTTGTAAACTTAGTGCTAAAGAGAGATACATTAAAAGATATAAATATAAAGAGTTTGATTTGAGTAGAGAACACAATAGGAAAGTAGATATATTAAATAAAATTGTAAATGGAGAGATAATTGCTAACAAACATTGTAAGAACGAAGCAAATCCAGATGTTATTACTCCAGGACATTCCTTTGAATTAGAACTGTATGGACACAACACTGTAAAAAATAAAAGTAGATGGTATAAAAATCATAATAAGAGAAAGATTTTAGTTATTTCCATAAGAGATGAATTAAAATCCCTATTTGATGAGATTTATGTTTTAGATGAAGAAATTTTACCGATTAAAAGTTTTAATCAAAATTTACTGCTAAAAGGAGGTGTTCAAAGCTAAAAGGTTTTAATCAAAATATTTTGATTAAAACTTCTTATCAAACACAATCGCTTAAAATCTTTTAGCAGTTATAATCGCTTAAAATCTTTTAGCAGTTATAATCGCTTAAAATCTTTTAGCAGTTATAATCGCTTAAAGGTTTCAGCGTGTTAAGATAAAAAGACTATGAAACACTGGAAAAATTTTTTAAAAGAGGTATATATCAAGAAAAGGGAAGTTTCAACTCCAGAATTAATGAGAATTTTAAAGAAAGATAGAAAATCAGTTAATCAATCAGGTAATTTATGTATTCGTATGAGTTATATAATTAAGAGAATACAATTAGTACCTGGAATGGCAGGACCTAAAAAAGTTTCACGCCCGACAAACTTTTGGTCTATAAATCTAAAAAATGAAGATAATGTAATAAAAATAATAAAGAAAATGGCGGAGGTAAAAAATGAACAGAATGGCATGGATTCAAATAATCAAATTCAGTCCGATTGATATAGAAAGTGTCAGAGTAAACTGTTTCAAATTTGAAAATGATATTTTGATAAGAAGTAAAGAGGTAGTTCCAAATAATAGTACAATCTCAAAAATCATGCAGTCGAGAATGTCTTTAGATAATGCGTTAGTCGAAATTAAATCTTTAATTCTTCCAGAGAGAAATGAGTATGTAGCACAATATAAAGACCAATATATTCACATGATTGATAATTTAAATAGATATTTAAAAAGAATTGATACTTTTCTTGAAGAAATGGACAGAAGAAGCTCAATAGAAAAAATGCCTGCCACAACTTTTGGATTAAGAAATGTTATTAATTTTCTTATCGAAGGAATGAATAGTTTAATAATTTTACCTTTAGTTCAATCAATAAAAATGTATAAATCAGAAGAATTAAATTTAGAAAATGGAACTACAGCAATAAAAGATGCAAAATTATTTTCATATTTTATATTTTTAAATCTTTATCACTCATCTGAATTACTTGGAGGAATAGCAAGAGAGCAACAACCATCAAAAGGAATGGCAAATATGCCTCAAAGAATGATTCTTCCAAGTTTACCAGAAAATGTTGAGACAGAACCAATATCACCAACACAATTAGCAGAGTTAGATAAATCTTTTGAAATGCCTGCCGACTTTTCAGAGGAGGAAGAATATGTTTGATTATATAAAAAGCTTATTAGGGTATGGAAAAGAAAAATTAAAATATCCTTCTAGTTTTGCATTAATTAGATTTACAGATATAGCAAAAGAAAAAGGAACTCTCGACGAATTTAATAAAGAAATAGTTATTTATGAAAATGGCTTAATTAAAGAAATTGTACCTTACAGTGAGCAAGAGGTTAAAGCATTGAGAGAAATTTATAAAATTCCAGTAGAAGAAGAAATATTAGATGATTCAGAATTTAAATTTGATAATGTTGCGACTTTCGGGGTGGTCATTAATAGACGATGATAGACACAGAACTAATAGATAAAATTGTAACAGTTGAAGGAGTTATAACAAACTTAGCAAAAGTTTCACAGCCATATATTGTGATTACTTTAATGAAATTTGAATGTCCGAATTGTGGCTCAATTTTAAGTATATATCAAGAAAGTAAAAAAATTAAAAGTCCAAATAGATGCTCATGCGGTTGGAAAGGAGATTTTAAAGAAGTTTCTAAAGAACTTAGAGAACAACAAGACTTTATTATGTCTACTAATGACGGAGAAATGAAAGTTTATTTAACAACAAAAGAACTTATTGAGAAATTTCAGAAAAGAAATAGTTCAAGGTTAACTGTCAAAGGACAACTAAAAGATGAATTTATAAAAAAAGAAAATAAAGGAATTTTAGTAATATATGCGGAGGAGATAACAGAATGAGAAGTATATTTTTAAATAGTCGAGTCTTATTTACCGTCGAGGGATGTATTCATTGTCGCATCTATGCTGAAGTAATTGGAATGGTAAATTCAAAATTACCAACAAATAAAAAAATTAAAATTATAGATTGTACAAAATATCATGATTATAATGATAAATCAAATCCATTAATTGAAATGTATATGCCACACATTAACGGAGAATATCCAGTTTTATTTATTGGAAGTGGCAGAGTCGATGGAAGTCATACCAGAGAAGAATTAATGGCTTGGTTAATGGCTCGTTTCGCAGATGAATTTGTTATTCCAGAAGGAAATAGTTATATGTTTAATAAAGAATGTTCTTGGGTAAATAATAAATATTTTGGAAAAAAGGTGGTTTGCAATGGTTAAAAATAAGATTAGCAACATTTATAAAGTTAACAATATTGTAGATGTTATGGAGGAAATACATTATGGGTTTTTTTAGTTCAAATTCTAAAGGAGATAGATGCGAAGTTATGCAAGACGGTTCTATAAGTTGCAAGGTATATAAGAATGAAGACGGACAGAAAAAAGCAACTGGAACAGACGTAACAATATCCGCAGACCCACAAAATAATTGTGAGCCAGTTTTAACTGGAAGCTTTGATATTAATGATGACGATGCTAAAAGAATTGATAAATTAGCAGGAATAGCCAAAAGACAGTGTCAGAGAGGATTAGGCTAAATGGTCTGGTGGCAAACAACTCTTATTATAATAGGAGTTATAGTTTTTATTTTATTTGTAATTAAGATTTCAA
>Ga0247841_10009655_pt1 | contig 13429 bp, 10 predicted proteins | sample LaCruzMarch2015__2_FD_192410 | JGI IMG/M metagenome (GOLD analysis project Ga0247841, IMG submission 192410) | Freshwater microbial communities from meromictic Lake La Cruz, Castile-La Mancha, Spain - LaCruzMarch2015_18m | ecosystem: Environmental > Aquatic > Freshwater > Lake | place: Spain...
GACGCTGTCGGGCAGGCCGAGGTCGAGGAGGACAACGTCAATGCCAGGTCTGAAACACCGCTCCACCGCGCCTGCCAGCGACTGCGCGGTCTCGATCCTGAAATCCAACCCGGCATCAGCGAGATGTTCCCGGATAAGCCGGATGTCGCCGTGATTGTCATCCACCAGAAGAACCCGGATCGGACCATTGGACATGCTCAATCTCCTTTGGGCGGAAGCTTCACAACGGTCAACCAGAAGTCCTCAATAGACTTGACTACCTTCATGAACTGCGTCAGATCAATCGGCTTGGTTATGTAGCAGTTGGCATGGAGATCGTAACTCCTGATGATATCCTCCTCGGCCTTTGATGTGGTCAGTATGACAACCGGAATTCTCTTCAAGTCATCATCGGCTTTGATCTCGGCAAGCACCTCCCGACCGTCTTTCTTCGGCAGATTCAGGTCCAACAGAACCAGATCAGGTCTCGAACTATTTGCGTACTTGCCGCGCTTGTGAAGAAAGGCCATGGCCTCGACGCCATCCTCTACCACACTTACGTTGTTGATGATCTTGCTGTCCCTGAGCGCTTCCTGGGCGAGGCGCGCGTCACCTTCGTTATCCTCGACCAGGAGTATTTCCACGGGGTTTCCGTATTTGATTCTTTCCTTCATTGTCATATTCCTTTCTTCATTATGTACATTCTGTTCATTCTGTCAAAGACCTGCTCCAATTCATATGTCAGATACCCCCGGCAGAGCCGGGGGCTTGAATCGTGATCCGCTCAAAGCGGATTCGTTCATGAGCCACCCAAGGTGGCTCTACTTCATGAATATCCAACAGCCAACAACCGATGTCCAATTTCCAAGTGAGCGAGATTCTTGAATAGCAAAGTCTGCGGCCCTTCATTCGCCCGTCTCGCATACTTCATCATTGGACATTCCGTGCTGGATATTGGATATTCAGTCGCCCAACTCTCCAAGTCGATCCATCCGTCCAAACTCTTTCGATTCCCGGATCTGTCAAACTCCGGGAGCCTCCCCGGCAGAGCCGGCGGAACTCCTATGAGTATCAGGCCGGTAATGTAAAATAGAAAGTAGTCCCTTTCCCGATCTCAGATTCCACCCATATCGTTCCACCGTGACGCTCCACTATTCTTTTGCATAGCGCCAGACCCACGCCCGTGCCGGGGTACTTTGTTTGACTGTGAAGGCGCTGAAATATGACAAATATGCGCTCGAAATACTGAGGTTCAATGCCGATCCCGTTGTCACGCACTGAAAAGGTCCAAAACGAAGAGGCTAGAGGTTGGAGATCGGCTTGCCCCTTTTCGTCCCGACCACCTGGAGCGCCAGAACGAAGCTGGGAAGTCCGGGTTGCGGATACATGCACGCGAGGACTGGTATCGCCACGGAACTTGATGGCATTGCTGATGAGATTCTGAAACACCTGTACAAGCTGGGTGTAGTCGGCCTTGACCGTGGGTAGATCATCGTTGGTGATGATTGCGACACTTTCCTCAATTGCAGCTGTGAGGTTGGCCAGCGCAGCGCCCAGCGCGGAGTGCGAATCAATAGAATCCGGAATCCTGCCCTTGGTCTGCACCCGGGAATAGGTCAACAGGTCCGTGATCAGCCGTTGCATCCGCACGGCGCCATCCACGGCATATCCTATGAAGTCTTTCGCATCCTGGTCCAGCCGGTCTTTGTATCGGTCGGCCAGCAGTTGCGTATAACTGGACACCATCCGCAACGGTTCCTGCAGATCGTGTGACGCGACGTATGCGAATTGCTCAAGTTCCTTGTTGGACCGCTCAAGATCGGAGGCAACCTTCTTTATTGTACGCTCCGCCAGTTTACGATCAGTGATGTCGCGAATGCTGCACTGTATGACCTTCTGTTGATTCACCATGTAGACGTTGCTTACAAACTCCACATCTATCCGTCTCCCATCGCCGGTTTCAAGCGGCAGATCTTCGTATCGTAGATATTCCTTTTCCTTCAATTCAGCGAAGTTATCCTGATTGGCCACGATGTCCTTGAAGAACCCGAGGTCCCAAACCTTCTTCCCAAGGAATGACTCGTTCGAGAAACCCAACAGCTTGACCAGAAATGGATTTACATCCACGATCATCCCGCTCTCCGCGTCGAGGATCAGAATTCCGTCCTTAGCCGACTCGAAGAGGCGGCGGTAGCGAAGTTCCGAATTGCGCGATGCTTCCGCCATCTCGTATTGCTCCCGATAATGCCGGGCTTCCTGCTGCCTCCAGATCATGCCCGCACCTGCCCCGGAGCCCAGAATCAGGATGGCAACCAGGAATACCGTCTGCCACAGTCGCTCCTGTACGGGCGCAAAGATCTCGGCTTTGTCCATGCGGGCGACCAGCGCCCATGGAGAATCCGGAATATCGCGCAAGGCCGCCACCACCGGAACATTGCGGTAGTCCATGCCATCCATGATACCTTTGTGGCCAAGGGCGGCCCTAACGGCGGGCATTTCGGTGCGGGTCAATGGCGAGCGTAAGTTCAGCGCTGTATTCGTCTGGAACCGAATTTCATTCAGAAAGAGAACTTCGTTGCCTTCGCGGCGGACAAGCAGCGTTTCAGCCGATTGACTGGGCGTTGGCCATGTTTTGATGAATGGATAGAGATATGTGTTCGGGTTGATGTAGAAGACAAGGACACCCAGTGGATGGTTCGTGTCTGCCCCTTCGAGAATGGGGACTATGACACCCAGATGAATTGGGGCTGTGGGCGAGTCTCGATTGAAATCCAGAAATGCCATCTGTCCAGACCGCCGGGCCGTGTCCGCGTCCCGCGTAAGATTGATGGCCGCTGTATCCCGATGGCCCGGGACGGCCATGCGCTCAACTCCCTGAGCGTCGAGCAGGAAGACACGTTCATACTGTGAGCAAGCCAGCACCCGATCCAGCCACATCATGATCTCTGCTTGGGCGACACTGTCAGAAGGCTGCGCGAATGATCTTCTCACCAGGTCTGCAAAGGCACTGTTTTCGAAGAAGATTAAACCATCTCCCAACCTTTCCTTGCGCCACTGCTTAAGTTCGTTTACCTTTAGATCAGCGATGGCGGAAAGCTGTCTTTCAAACCCGGTGCGGTAGTGGAGTGCGTAATTCCTATAGGCGAAAAGACCGATAATCATGATGCCCGCCGCAACCAGAGCAAAGATCAGGAGATAAATGTGGCCAGTGTAATGCCGGGGCGGCTCTGCTACGCTGGATTGCTGTTTGCCACTCGTGATCATAATTGCGCCTTCATCTAACACTATTCTGCGCCGATGCGGGACGGATGTCAAGCGAGGGTGGCAGACCCCTGAACCTCGCGTAAGCCTCTGGGCAGAGTTTGATCATTACATTCACATCCCATGGACACAGCCACGACGGCTCGTGCTTCGTAGCGAAGGAAGCCTTTGCTGAATTCGCAGAGTAGCAAGCGTGGCCCTCCATTGTGAATCATCAAGAACTACTCGATGTTGCTTTGGGAGGGCCACGCACTGTCGTGGCCGCGTTGACAGGGCATCAATTAAGTGTCAATACATCGCCGGAAAGTCCTTAGGCGAGGATTTGGGGCAGACAGAGGTAGGGTGCAATTCCGGTTGGTCAAAAAGGGAAAGTAGAAACTTACCACGAAGGTCATCGAACGGACCACCGGCTTGAAGTCGGTGGATTCGAGTTATGTCGAATGCAATTCGACTCGCCTACCAGCTTCACAGTCGGTATCGGTAGGGCGAACCGTCCCGGTGAGCCGTCTGTCCATGCTCTATCACCAGCTCGGCGAGACGCCTCGCCCTACCTCAAGATGCCCCTCCACTTCGCGGACATCGTACCCCAGAGGCAGTTTCTTTCCTCCGTTGAATGTTGAGCGTTGTATGTTTAGCGCTCTTTCTATCTGGCCTGACTCCTGATTCCTGACTCCTGCCCCCTGACCCTCACTTCCCCCACAACGGTTATCTCCTCGCGGTTATGGTGAAGAGCGCGGATTCGTAGCGTTGAACAGTGCCGACCAAGGCCGGTTCGTGGATTTCTCACTTTTTCGATCAGCGCAACGGGGTCGACATGACCGTACTTCAGGTTCACCACAAAGCGGCGGCACCAGCCATGCGCCAGCCAGCGCTGAACCAGTTCCATGACGCGGTATGGGTTTTCAATCATGTCGCAGAAGAGCCAGTCAGCCTTGCCCCCGGCGCGCGGGGTGTACGCAAAGGCATCCTCGCGCAAATGCTGAACGAGTGGATTGTTAAGTGCGCCGCCCTTGAGCGGGCCGTTATCGACGGCTATGACGCGAGCGCCACGGCGTGCAGCGCTGTACGTCCAGCCACCCGGCGCGGCCCCCAGGTCAACCACCAACTCACCGGACCCTGGTTCCAGCCCGAAAATACCATACGCCTCCTCCGCCTTCAGATAGGATCGCGAGGGTGCCAGCGAGTCGTCCCGCATCCGGTGCTGTCCCCAGAGCACGAAACGCCCCGCCGTGTGAAGCCTGTTGAATCCGGTAAAGAATACGTATAAGCCGCGCGCCTCAACCATCGCCTGCGGCAACTCCTCCGTTGCAAGCCTGGCGACGCGCGATATCTTGGCCGCAAGTCGCTTGCGCCATTCAGCTTCGACCGATCTGGCTCGCCCTGGCAATCCTTCTCCGGGACCGGTATCGAAGAAGAATGGCCACGGCTTGGAAACACGAAAATCCTTGAACGCGACCACAGTGAAGTCGGCGATGGCGCCGGCCAGCGCGTTCACCGAAGATGCTTCTATTTCCGCCGGATCAAGTAATGTCGCGGATGCGAAACAGAGTTCTGGCGCGGGATGTCCGGACGGCCCTGACGAGATTACGAACCCGGCGTCGCGCAGCGGCACTGTGTGGCCAAGCAGTTCCAGTTCGCGACCCAGGAATGTCTCATTCCCCGGCTTGCAGATATGCAGCATCTTGGGCATGTCGTCTCTTTCTTCCCACTCGTTCCCCGAAGGGGAGGCTATCTAATCGGTGCCGCCAAAGATATCAAAGGCGTGCCGAAATGCAATTCCTCGGCTCACCGAGGACGGTTCGCCCTACCGCGCAATATTTGGAGGTCATAGTTGTTCAAGTGACTCTGCTAACCCTCAACGCCGGCAGCTAATGAAGGCGCGAAAGACTGCCGTGTCCCGCACTGAAGCCGCAGTGATTGGCCGCGGTGGATGTGTTCTACCACCTTTTCAGCGGAATCGTCAGGTAGGGCGACGCGTCCCTGCGGAGCCGTTGTCGCAAGGTCGCCACACAAAATAGCACAGATGCGCAGCGCCAAGGTGCTTGGGTCCATGTCGCTCATTGCAATTTGATGCGGATTCTGCATAATGCCGCAAACCAAACCAAACGAGGTGACATATGTCTTCAGCGGTATTCATCACGGACGAATTCCTCCTCGAAACCGAATATGCGCGGCGGCTTTACCACGACTATGCCGAGAGATTGCCGATAATCGATTATCATTGCCATCTGCCGGTTGAGCAGATTGCAAATAATCAGCGCTGGCAGAACATGTCGCAGATCTGGCTTGGAGGGGATCACTACAAGTGGCGTGGAATGCGCAGCAATGGCGTGCCGGAGCGGTATTGCACCGGTGACGCCTCCGACTGGGAGAAGTTCGAGAAGTGGGCTGGTACGATGAAGTACCTGGTTCGGAACCCGCTCTATGACTGGGCGCACCTTGAACTTGCCCGCTACTTCGGGATATCAGACTGCCTGTTGGGCCCCGATACCGCGCAGGATATCTGGGACCGCTGCAACAAGCAGTTGGCAAGTCCGGAGTTTTCGGCACGCGGATTGATGAAGCAGTCGAATGTCGTGCTAGTCTGCACAACGGACGATCCGGTGGATTCACTGGAACACCACAAGGCCATCGCGGCCGATCCTTCTTTTGGAATTCAGGTTCTGCCCACGTGGCGGCCAGACAAAGGAATGGCCGTGGAGAACGCGGCGGCGTTCAATGCCTGGGTTGACAAGCTTGAAAAGGCGGCGGACATAGCAGTACTGACTTTCGGTAACTATCTGGAAGCCTTGCGTAAACGGCATGACTTCTTCCATGCCGCCGGATGCAGGCTTGCGGATCATGGAATGGAGGCCGTGAATGCTGATGACTGCTCGACCAGGGAAGCCGAAGCCATCTTCTCCAAGGTTCGGGGCGGTACCGTACTTTCGCCTGACGAGGTCAGGAAGCTCAGGTCGGCAGTGCTCCACGAATTCGGAGTCATGAATCATGAGCGCGGCTGGACGCAGCAGTTTCATCTTGGAGTGATGCGGAACAACAGTACCCGGCTCTTCAAGGCGGCGGGTCCGGATTCAGGCGGGGACTCGATAGGGGACCCGGAGATGGGCAGGCCGCTTGCCAGGTTGTTTGACCGGCTGGACTGCTCTAATCAACTGGCGCGGACAATTCTCTACAACATCAACCCGCGGGACAATGCGCTTCTTGTCACTTTGATGGGTTCGTTCCAGGATGGATCCGTGCCCGGCAAGATGCAGTTCGGGAGCGGATGGTGGTTCCTGGATCAGAAGGATGGGATGGAACGGCAGATGAGCGATCTGTCGCGCAACGGATTATTGAGCCGGTTTGTGGGCATGGTGACCGACAGCCGGTCGTTCCTGTCATATACCCGCCATGAGTACTTCAGGCGTATACTCTGCAATCTTCTCGGCAATGACATGGCAAGAGGTTTCATACCCCGGGACATTGATCTCGTTGGTGGAATGGTGAGCGATATCTGCTACCGGAATGCCGCGGGGTATTTCGGGTTCAATGTGCCAAAGTCATGACGACCGGATTATTCCGCCGGGAATAAGTACCATGAATGTTGCCGAATTTATCGCAAAGTGGAGAAGGGTGGACCTCAAAGAAAGGTCCGCCGCGCAAGAGCATTTTCTTGACCTTTGCGAACTCGTAGGCCATCCCAAACCCGCTGCGGCCGATCCCACCGGCGCCGACTTCTGCTTCGAGAAGGGCGCCGCAAAGCATGGCGGCGGCGACGGCTTCGCCGACGTATGGAAGCGCCTGTTCTTCGGTTGGGAGTACAAGGGCAAACACAAAGATCTCGAAGCAGCCTTCGACCAACTCCTGCTCTATAAGGACGCTCTCGATAATCCACCCTTGCTCATCGTCTGCGATATGGACCGCATCCTCGTCCGCACCAACTTTACCGGCACCGCGCCCACCACCCTGGAAATACCACTCGATAAACTTGGCGAATCGCGCAGCCTGGAAATCCTACATCACGTCTTCTTCGATCCTGATAAGCTCAAGCCCGGCAAGACAAGCGCCGCCATCACCCAGGATGCCGCCGACCGGTTCGCCGGTATCGCCCAATCAATGCGCACACGCGGCCTCGACTCCGCCCATGTCGCCCACTTCCTCGACCGCATCGTCTTCTGCCTCTTTGCCGAAGACATCGGCCTTCTGCCAGACATGATCTTCTCTCGCGTCGTCGAGAAGTCAGGCGGCGATCCGGGGCGTTTCGCCAAACTGATCGGCCAGTTATTCGACGCCATGGCCCATGGCGGTGACTTCGGCATGGAGACCATCCGCCACTTCAACGGCAATTTGTTTGACGATCGTTCCATCCTGGATCTCACGCCTGAAGAAATCGCTCGCATCGCGGAGTCCGCGCGTATGGACTGGAGCGCCGTGGATCCCACCATCTTCGGCACCCTCTTCCAGCGCGGTCTTGACCCGTCCCAACGCGCCCAACTCGGCGCCCACTTCACCGGCCGCGCTGACATCGAAGAAGTAGTGGATCACGTCATAATGCAGCCCCTCCGGCGCGAGTGGATAGACACCAGGGCGACCATCGAAAGCCTGCTCACCACCGGGAAGAAGACGCAGCCTGCCAGTACAGGGGTGTCGTCCGCGTCCGGGAATACGACCGCAGCGTTGAAGCCTGCCCAACTGAAGAAAGCCAAAGGCGAGTCCGCCTCAATCCTCCATCAAAACCTCGTTCGCCTTCAGAGCGTCAAAGTCCTCGATCCGGCCTGCGGATCCGGTAACTTCCTATATGTCACGCTCCTTAAACTAAAGGACCTGGAGAAGGAAGTAATTCTCTATGCCATGGACAAGGATCTCGGCGGTTTTCTCCCACTGGTCGGCCCTTGGCAACTCTACGGCATCGAGATCAATCCATACGCCTTCGACCTCGCCCAGATGACCGTCTGGATCGGCTGGCTCCAGTGGATACGGTTCAATGGTTTCGGCCAGCCCCAGGAGCCCATCCTCCGCCCCATGACCGGCAACTTCCGGTGCATGGACGCCATCCTTGATTACACCGATCCCGCCAATCCCAAGGAACCCGAATGGCCAAGGGTGGACTTCATTGTCGGCAATCCGCCGTTCCTGGGTGATAAGATGATGCGCCGGGAACTGGGCGACGAGTACGTTGACAAAGTCCGCACTCTCTATGACGGGCGAATCCCCGGCCAGTCGGACCTCTGCTGCTACTGGTTTGAAAAGACCCGAGAACACATCGTCGCCGGCAAGTGCAAGCGCGCTGGCCTGCTCGCGACGCAGAATATCCGTGGAGGTGCGAACAGGAAGGTTCTCGATGGTATCAAAAAGACGTGCAGCATTTTCTGGGCAATCTCTGATCGCGACTGGATTTTGGACGGTGCAAACGTTCACGTCTCAACGGTTGGTTTCGACGGCGGCGAAGAGACGACCCGCATTCTCGATGCCAAGCGCGTCACCAAGATCAATACTAATCTAACTGCGGCCGCCGATGTCACGGACGCTCTGCCACTTCGAGCAAATCTTGGGATGGCCTTTATCGGGAGTTGCAAGGGTGGGGCCTTCGACATCGAAGAAAGCGAAGCGCTGGCTCTCTTGCTTGCGCCAGGCAATCCGCACGGTCGTCCAAATAGCGACGTTCTGAGGCCAGTGCTGAATAGCGAAGACCTGTTTATGAGGAGGTCCCAACGCTGGATCATAGACAATGCCGACTTGGAACTCTCTGAGGCGTGCCTCTATGATGCACCGCATGCGATAATTGAGGCGCGAGTTAAGCCGCAAAGAAACGTCAATCGGGACCGATGGCTCAGGGAAAACTGGTGGCGCCCGCAAAGAATGCGAGCAGAGATGAGGAGGGCAACCCAGCCCCTTTCCCGATTCTTGGTTACCCCCACAACATCCAAACACCGCATTTACTGCTGGCTGCTGCATCCGACACTTCCCGATCATAAGTTGGTTGTGTTTGCCCATGATGACGATTCCTTCTTTGGGGTGCTGCAATCGCGTTTGCACGAGGTCTGGGCCAGGGCGCAAGGCACCCAGTTACGCGAACGCGAAAGCGGACTGAATTACAATGTTCAGAGTTCTTTCGAGACGTTCCCACTACAGACACTCACTGCCGACCAGGAGCGCGCCATAGGAGATGCGGCTCGGACGCTAGATCATTTGCGACAAACCTGGCTTAACCCAGCAGAACTGACACGGGCGGACGTCCTTGAATTCCCCGGCACAGTTGGCGGTTCATGGGACCGATACATAGACACCGCCACGGTCATCGACCGCGGTGCATTCAAGGTCGGCACCGTGCGCTATCCGCGCCTCGTTCCCCGCGACCCCGCCTCCGCTGCCAACCTCGCAAAGCGTACCCTCACGAACCTGTACAACCAGCGACCCACATGGCTCGCCGACGCCCATCGCCGACTCGACGAAGCCGTCTTCGCCGCCTACGGCTGGAGCAACGATCTTACCGACGACCAGATTCTTGAACGGCTTCTCAATCTGAATCTGAAGCAGGCAACCAACTCAGAGCAATCGACAGTTGACACTAAAGGCTAACGATGAGCGCGCATGACATTAGACGCAAAGGTGAGCGGCAGGCATGGTTCGATCTTTCATGCATTCTTGGGCATGACATGGAAGGTCTGGGCTGGGAGAAATACTCCTTGGCACTTGGCAAAGTCGCCGTCTCCGGCCCACCGTCCGCACTCACCGTCGCCCCCGATGTCTTGAAAGGATTGTTCCTTTGACGCCAACCGCACACTCCGGCCCCGACAACTCAACGCCCACGTCAGATGGCGGTCGGACAGCGCTGAGCGGATTTCTCTACCAGATGCTCGCTGCACTGGCACTAAAAGGGCATAGCTCCGTCGAGCCGGATGCCGCCGGAATCTCAGCTCTATTCTCTCTTGCCCACGATGCTTCAGTCGTTCACGAGGCCTATGATGCAGATGTCGCACTGCTCAAGACGAAAACTCGGGGTCACGCGAAAACTCGGGGTCAAACCAAAATTTGACAGTTGCGGAAATTGAGGGGCCCTTGCCATCAGCAATACCCGCGTCACGAGTTCCATGGGTATCTCAAGGAACTAGGGTTCAATAGATGAAAATCAATATGTAACATTGGATTTGCACAATAACAGTTATGTGTTAGTATCGCGTTCGCATGTTACTTTGGTGGTGTATGAGTGATTGGGAACAATATTTGTCGGAACTGATGGGTGCACGGGTGCAGGCCACTCCGGATGCGCCGGCCGTCGCTTGCCTGTCCATCGGCATGGGTTCGCTCTACGATGTTTATAGTGGCCAGCTTTTGGACCGAGCGACTCGCTTTATTGTTCCGAAGAACTCGGCTGGACCGGCTTTGTCTGACGTTCTTCGACATTATCCAGTCCTCCGCAAGACCTTGGATGGTGAACTTGTTTTCGTTCTGCCCTCTGTCAAGCCGTACGAGATAAAGCGGCTCATCGTGGAACGGATTCCTTTTGTCGTGCCCGGCCGGCAGGTGTTTCTTCCTCGCAATGTGGTATTCATGCAAACGTCTGAACCGGCTGGAATCGAGCGGGTGGATTCGGAGAGTCCACTCTCTCCTCGTGCACAGGCGCTGCTCCTATACCATCTCCAGAAGCAATCGCTTGTCGGTCGAACGCAGGTCGGAATCGCGGTTTCACTGCACTGGACGCCCATGACGGTCTCTCGCGTCGTTCAGGAACTCCAGCACAAACGGCTCTGCCACGTACTTGCCGGCGGCCGGGCAAACATGCTTTCCATTGCCTGCGGACACGATCTGTGGAAAGACGCCGAAACCTGGCTCACCAGCCCGGTCAGGACGCGGCGTTTTGCCCGATTCCAGAAGGCGAATGCCAGGGCGGAGTTCTGCGACGCGGGGATAACCGCACTCTCGCGATATACCATGATCAACGAAGACCCCGTGCCGGTGCTCGCGATTCACGACCGCGCGTTTTCGCACCTGTTGCGTGAAGGTGGCGTCAGCGTCTGCCCATATAGGGACGAGGGTTGTGTTCAAGTGGAATTGTGGCGCTACGATCCCGCCCTGCTGGCCGAGAACAAGAAGGTGGATCGTCTGTCGCTTTACCTGTCGCTCAAAGGCAATCCGGACGAGCGGATCGAGGGCGCTCTGCACGAACTGCTGGAGGAAATCCCATGGCAGACATGAACGTAAAGGGTCTCCAGCGGTTTGTGGACTACTTCAAGGGGTTGGAGCATTCCTATATTCTTATTGGTGGCGCGGCCTGCGACGTTTGGCTGTCCGACCGGGGTTTTCCGTTCCGTGTCACGAAGGATCTCGATCTCGTAATCGTAGTCGAGGCTTTGGAACCAGCTTTCTTTGCCCGCTTCTGGACATTCATTCGCAACGGACGGTATCGGAGTCATCAACAGAGCGAAAGCCGCCCCACATTCTATCGCTTCACCGACCCGGAGGCGTCCGGCTATCCATCCATGATCGAACTGCTCTCGCGCAACCATTTGGAATTGCCGGCGGGAACTCACCTCACACCAATCCCCGCGGACGAAGACATTTCCAGCCTGTCGGCCATCCTACTGGACGACACTTACTATCGCTTCGTGGTTCAGAGCCGCACCATGGTGAATGGCGTCCCGCTCATTCCGGCCCAATGCCTCATCCCGCTCAAAGCTCGCGCCTGGCTCGACCTCACGGCACGCAAAACTGCAGGTGCCGCCAACGTCAGGGGCGCCGACATCAAGAAGCACCGCAACGACGTATTCCGACTCTATCGGTCTCTGGTAGCGACCGACCGTTTTGCTCTTCCCGACCGCCTTCGATCCGATCTCGCTTCCTTTCTGAACTCTTTCCCTCCGAACTCCCCCGACTGGCCCGCGATTCTCAAGGCGGTCGGCAATCCTGCTTTGCCTGATCCCGCGACGATCATCACCCAGCTGCGTGCGATGTTTGACCTCGCTGGGAACCCCAAAGGGACATCCATTGCCATAACAGTTAGCGCTTTAGCGTACCCAGAAACGTGAGGCACTTGCACTCTCCCTCCGGCTCTGCTATCAATCATCAGCATCGAACCTGAGCGCGCGAGGCAAATCATCCGCTCACTCGCAGGCGGCCTGGATATTCAACTGGCGAAGGGGTAACATCAGCACATGAAATTGCACCATGATCACATGCAGCGCTGTGGGTGCGTGGTGGTGGCTTGGTGCCTGACTGCGCTCACCGCGTCTGCGTGGGGGCCGGACGGACACATGATTGTTGGCCGCATCGCCGAGAAGCACCTCACGCCCCGGACCGCGCACGAGTTGCATGACCTGCTCAATCCCGTCCCGACGGACGCCCCCCTCACCATCGCGAGTTCCGAGGTCGTGAACTGGGCGGACGACATCCGCACCGACCATCCTGAAACCAAGCCGTGGCATTTCGTGGACATCCCTGTTGACGCCGCACGGTATGAATACGCCCGCGATTGCCGCGCCCCTGGCGGCTGCATCATCACCGCGATCGAAGAGTTCCGTCGCCAGCTTGCCGACCGGAAAACGGATCGCGCTACCCGGATTGAGGCACTGAAATACCTTGTCCATTTCGTCGGCGATATCCAGATGCCTTTGCACTGCGCCACACGTCGCGGTGACAAAGGAGGCAACATGGCCTGGGTCCGCGAGCTCAACGACGTGAAAGCCACACGCCTGCATGCCTTCTGGGACCTGACCCTTGTCGCGAAGAATATGAGAGCTCAGGGGCTGGGCGCGATGGCCTACGCCGACAGTCTCAACCGTGCCGTAACCGCGGAGCAACGCGAAGCATGGCGCGTCGGTACTCCTGCCGACTGGGCGTGGGAAGCGCATCTGCTGGCCGTAAAAGAGGCGTATACCGGAATCCCGGTCTTCAGCAAGGCCGTCACACTCGATGCCACGTATATTGAAAACGGTCAGCGCATCGTCGCCGGGCAATTGACCAAGGCGGGCCTGCGCCTTGCCCAACTGCTGAACGATGTCTGTGACCCATCCCAGTCGAATACGCCTGTCAAAAGAAGGTGAGTACAGTATGTATATCGCGATGACAATGCTCCACGAATTCGGGATTGTGGGTATCCACTTGACTCAACCTCATACAACCGGTAGTGTTTTCGGCCATGGAAGACTATCCGCGGACCGAAGCTGAGCTGGAGAAGCGATTTTCGAGCGAAGAGGCCTGCCGGGCGTATCTC
>Ga0247841_10009657_pt1 | contig 13429 bp, 16 predicted proteins | sample LaCruzMarch2015__2_FD_192410 | JGI IMG/M metagenome (GOLD analysis project Ga0247841, IMG submission 192410) | Freshwater microbial communities from meromictic Lake La Cruz, Castile-La Mancha, Spain - LaCruzMarch2015_18m | ecosystem: Environmental > Aquatic > Freshwater > Lake | place: Spain...
ACGGTTATTGAGAGAGGGATCGGTGGCTCCTGTGATCAAAGTGATTTTTGGAAAGCGTTTGCGGATGGCGTCAACGCCCGGTTGAGCTGAAACGATTGAGATCAGGAGTGTCTGGCTTAAAATGGCGCCCGACTCCTCAAGTTTGCTTAAAGCGACCGTAGCGCTGCCGCCCGTTGCGAGCATGGGATCGACCAGCAATACCCAATCATGCGGAGTGATTTCAGGCAGGTTTTGATAATAGAGGTGAGGCTCTGCTGTTTTTTCATCCCGTCGGATTCCAAAAAATCCAATGGGCGCCGCCGGAAATAGCTCTTCGAATGCCGGAAGCATGGCGAGCCCCGCGCGAAGAATCGTCGCGAGCACGATTCGGTGTTTGATGATTGTCCCTGACGCCTCTCCTAATGGAGTTTGAACTTTGATTGACTGAAGTGGAATGTGGGTCGACGCTTCTGTCGCCAAAATTCGGGAAAGTGCATGCGCAGCTTCTCGAAAAGGCTGAATTGTTGTGGATGTTCGCCGCAGCGATGTTAAAAAAAAATCTTTCATATTTAGTCTGCCTTTTAGGATCTGTAAAAATAACTTGAACCACAGATCCTTAAAAACAAACTATACATAAAATGTTGATATTCCGCCAAACTGGTTTTTTTAGTTTACGTATAGTTAAGTTTAGTGTTATAATTAACTAAATTTATATAATAATGGTGTATTAATGACTCATCCAATAGTAGAACAAATTAAAACCCAAGCTTTAATAGCTGCCGGTGTCGTTACAGTAAGTGCAATTACCTCGTACGCCACGGGATATTCTGCTGTTGGGTACATGACCGCGGCAGCCTGCGGATCATATTTTTATTCACGACCAGCTACGACCTCGTCTCGATGTCTGCAAATATTTTTAGATACATTAGAAAAGGTGAAAAGATTTTTTCATTCATTTCCTTTAACCCCTATTCCGATAACAGCTGTCGCTCTGAGTTCGAGCGCGGGAACACTTATAGCGCATGTAATCGGGTTTGGTATGGGTGGACGCGTCGTCGGCTGTGCTGTCGGCGGTTTCTCGATGTTAGCTGTTTTGAATCGAAATGGATATGTTCGTTCAATCGAACCGCTTCCTCTTCCGGTTGATCCGAATCGTTTTGAGGTCACGACGGATTCCTTGCTTCATCTGGATAGTCCCATCACTCTTGGTGTTTATTTTGGAGATCTTCGCACTATCAATCCCATTCACCGTGTAGCATGTCCTTCAGCGGGAAGCGCCATTGAATGTGCAAAACTATTACCCCCCTTTCGAAGACAACATCGATCGTTTTTTGAAAGAGCCGGGAGAACGGCGGATGAGTGCCGTGCATTTATTTTAACTAGACCCGCTAACGAATTTGATCCGAATCTGGATCCTCTTGCCGAATTTTCCAACTACTACAATCGCATGAAATTTGACATTCTCCCTGTGCCAAACCATCCCACCGGCACACCAAAAGCTCGACCACCACAATCAGAAAGCCAAAAAAGATGTCGAGATGCACTTGTGGAAACTGACGTGGCTGAAATTATTTATCCCCGAGCGACAATAACCGATGACATTATTAACAGGGCGGTACGAAGAGCCGTAAAGCAGGCATTCAAGCAAGTAAGAATTGAAGCGAGTTTTGATCCGGCAACGCCTCCGGAAATTGTTGAAGGGGTTTTGGAAGGAGCTCAAATATTTGCTCGAGGAGTTGTTCGAGCTGTTGCTGATGCCGGAATGCGAGAAAGGCAATTTCAAGCAGGATCTCTTTACGATGGGGCCCTTTTTGCAGCCGGTGTGGCGCTTGCAGCAGCCCCCGCGGTTGCTCATGCTGTTGCCGTAGCAATGCCTCATGAAGCGATAGCTAATTTCAGGGATATATTCTCTCCGATATTAGCCCGAGAATTAACTACCTTAACAATACCCCGGCGGGTAGCTGATGTCATCGCCAACGGAGTAATCGATAACGAAGGACCTCCGCAACTGACCATAAAAATAGCCCGCGCAATTGCTCGCTCGGTCGTTGTTCCGATATTCGCACTACAACTAAGCGACGCAATATCAGCTCCTATGCCACCACAGACACCGCTCCAGGTTTACACTGCGGTAAACCAGCTGGCAATAATTCAAAGAATAGCTCAAGCGGTAGTTCAACTGGTCACTCATGAAATCGCTCCTGTGGTTATCCCTGTGCTTCCTCGAGGAGCAACTCGATTAACTCCGGCAGTAATTTCATTATTTACTCGAGCGGTGCGGACTCCGGCAGTAATGGAAAAGATCAATCGAGCAGTAGACGAAACAGGAGATCGGCGGGTCGGTTTAGCTCGGTTCGTAGTCAGTCAGGTTTATCAGTCCGTTAAAACTAAAGCTTTTTCAATAGCCCACATAATATCGCCAGCAGAAGCGACAAGAAGTACTGCCGCAAGAAGAAATCAATCAAGAGCTCGAACAGCCGCTCAAGGTCTGCTAAACAATCAAAGAATAGTCAGGGCATTGGTTCTGCCGTTAGCCCATGCGATCGACCAACTGTCCGGAGTTCCGTTAGATGTTCAAGCCAGTCATGCGGCCGTACTTGATAATGCAGCTCGAGTGCCTCCTCATTTAGTCGAAAGCTTTCGATATACAGCGGGCCGCCCCGTGGTCGCTCTCGCGCAGGATCCCGTGGATATGGCATACCTACTCACAACGATTCGTAATCAGGTAATTCCGGAAGTGATTGCCGCTCAAGAAGTAGACCGAACCGGCGCGGCGGTTCCTCCGGCGCCGCCTTTCAGGGGATATGGCAATTATCGAAATGATTATGGGGATTTCTAAAAACAAAGCGTATTTATAAAACTAAACTAAATTAAAGGTAAAAAATGGCTAATTTGACGAGTAATTCTACAGTGATGGGGGCTGATTTCTCCGGATGCTCTCCTTTGACATTGGCTGCAGCTTATGGCGGCGGCGGAATTGTTGTCTTTGCTGCGGGAGGCGTTCTATGTAAGGCGGCGTACAACGGGGTTATTCAATTAGGAAAAAAGGTGAATCAATACTTTCATGGTTATCAATATCGAAACGATACTCATCATGTGTCTGAACTCCTCATGTTAGGCAGCGGCGCTCTGATGGCAACATCTGGCACGAGCCATCCTTATGTAACTCTGGCCATTGCAGGCGTAACGGTAGCCGCAAATTTTGCTTTGCTCCGCTATTCACCATCAACGCGCGGCCTTGAGCCCGAATCAAGCGAGCCTCTGATCATTGACGAATCTTCACCTCATTATTTGGATGCCGAGAATTGCCTGTTCACAGTAGATCCGAACGCCATATCCTGTCATTCTATTGGAGCTGCTTTGGAATTGATGAAAACAACGGAAACATACCGAAAAAATCATCGCCTAGCTTTGGAAAATAAGAGTGCTGAGTTTATTCGTGACTATTATACACACCATCCGCTTATACAGACTGATCACGCTGTGGGGTTTGATTTTGGGGGATATGCGAAATATTTAATGGATGCTAAATATGGAAAAGTAATAGTTAAAGCGAATCGTACACAGGAACAAAATGATTGCAGAGACGCACTTATGAAAACCTGGAAAGACGGTTCAGAACACCCACAGTCTCTTCGACATCCTCCGATACCTGGAGTGCCTTTATCTGCAGATCAATTGTCAGGATGGCTACAGGATATTCGCCAAAAAGTATATACACAAACAAAACTAGAGGCGGATTCCGTTGCTCAAACTCCAACGGTAGAACATCCCGATCAATAATCTGTTTTGCCGGACGTTAGAACCCCTGCTTTTTTTCGGGGGCTTATCGGTTCGTAGACGGGGTGCGCTTTAAAACCGAGCTCTCGAACGGCAAAAATCGCTTCCGCAATGGGTTTCCATGGCGCTTTTTGATCAATATGGAGGCGCACCTCCGTTTGATTTTTGTTCTGCGGCAAAGCGCCCAATTCATACTGACGCACTAATTCTTGCTGAATCGCGACAATGCCATCCATCGGATATTCGTTATATTCCGTGAGCCATTTATATTCGCCATTGGCTGAGATGCTGATATCGATTTGCTGCATGTTTTGAGAATGAAGAGATGCTGTCTTTTCTGTGGGGGTGAGCGCGACCAAGCTCACTTCAGAGTCGAAGAGCTTGGCGCGCGAGATCGCCAATGTGGCGAAAAGCGAAAGCATCACAAAGAGAAAATCGATCATCGGGGTTAGATTGAAGTTCTGAGAGCTCTTTAAATCATCGTGAGGAATCAACTGCATGCTTTTCCAAGGTCTATTGTGAATCGATGCGTACGCTCAGCGCGAGCGCTTCGTTTTCAACAAGGCTAAAATTTTTGATCAATCGGTATTTGAGGGTCGTCGCCAGGATCATCGAAAGGATCGCTACAACCAGTCCGGCGACGGTGGTTCCTACAGAGATCCCTAATCCGTCAAAAACGGCGTTGATGCTGTCTACGGAGCGATTGACATCGTAAAACGCGTAGAACATCCCTATAACCGTCCCCAGAAGCCCCAGCATCGGGGAGATAATTGCAATGTCGTTGAGAATCGATAGGCGTTGCCAGAAAGAGGAAGAGACGCGCTTTCCTTCTGACTTCATGGCCTCGGTCATTACCTGAGCGCCCATTTTTCGAGTTGTGAGTCCAACGGATACGATGGAGGCGAGCAGGTTCGACTGCTGTTGGCAAAGCAGGTGGGCGTCGTCAAATTTTTTCTCATTTAAATGAAGGCGGAGTTGCTCGACAAATTCTTCCGGCATGAGCTCTTTCGAGCGAAATGTCGCTTGCGTATAGAGCCACAGGACGAGAGCTGAGCTCGACATCAAGAGAAGAATCGAGTAGATCACGGGTGATGATCCATACACTTTTTTTAAATCAAAATTTTGCAGCTTTCCCTTCACTGCGGGGGCTCTCTGTTCGATTTTCGGGGGCGTTGCGCTTTTTTCCTCAGCAGAAAGGGAGGCGAGTAGTGCAAAAGAAAAAACAAGCAAAAGGGTTTGAATGCGTCTCATGTCTTCTCCATTATTTTTGTGGACAATAGCAATTCTTTGATCTATCGCGCAAGGAGAAAAATCGGCGAAAGATTATACTTTTGGACCATGAAACATAAGTCTGAATTTATTATTCCATTTTACGGGGAGCAGAGCCGGAGCGCATTGTTAAAAAAATGCCTCTATATTCCGGCCCATTGCCACGAGCATGAGCCGGTGGCTTTTTCATGGGAAGATCCGTTCGTTTTTGAAAAACCGCAGCCCTTGATTGTCGAATATTGCAGCGGCAACGGTCAATGGATTGGTGAAATGGCCAGGCATTGCCCTCAGTTTAATTGGATCGCTGTCGAAAGAGACTTTGAGCGGGCGCGAAAAATTTGGCTTAAGATCTTTCGCATGCAGCTCGACAATCTTTTCGTAGTCTATGGCGAGGGGCTTGTATTTTCACGCCACTACTTGCCCAGCGCAAGCGTGAAAGAGGTTTATGTCAATTTTCCCGATCCTTGGCCCAAGAGACGCCATGCCAAGCACCGGATCATTCAAAAAAACTTTATTGATGAGATGAATCGAATTCTCAGTCCGAACGGAATAGTGACGCTCGTAACAGATGACGTTTCTTATAGCGAGGAGATGATCTCGCTTTTTTCTTCTTGGAAAAGTCTCTTTGATCCCGCGCTGTATGTTACTGAATGGCCTGAGTATGGCGATTCATTCTTTCAGTCGCTATGGATTAAGCAGCAACGTATTATCCGTTATCACCGATTTATCCAGGGGTAATTAAAAAGAATCGGGGCAGAGGGATTTGAACCCCCGGCCTACTGGTCCCAAACCAGTCGCGCTAGCCAAGCTGCGCTATGCCCCGAATTGAATGAAGTAGTAGCTTACACAAACGAATTGATTATTTCCAAATTTCAATTTTTTTCCTGCGGTTAAATCGAGAAAAAGTTGTTCTTCGTCATTTGCTGTCTCCACGCTCAGCGGGTTTAGTAGCATGACTACAAGTGATAAAGTCGGGATAAGTGAATCCATGGTATAAAAATACCCACAAAGTACACATTTATAAAGAATTACTTATTCCATGCCAGAGGCACCCGCTTTCTTAGAAATTTTTTTAAAAATCAATTACTTGAATCATTTGCACGTTTCGCGCAATTCCAAGTCCCTGCCAATCAGTCAGATATGTTTTTTAAAAATCGTGCCAATTTCTCTTGATACCCAACTCCAAAAAAAACCTCAAATAGGTCGTTTTGATGAGATTCAGGGGGGTCAATATGCATCATTATAGTTCCGCAATATTATAAAATAAAGTTTACAAATATACCATTTTATAGTAATATTGTAATATAAATTTAAAACAAAAGTAGTAATATGGCGGCCGTTTCGTTGAATTGTAGTAATGAGCCTATCCTCGAATGCACTTATATAGGATCGGGTCGATATCATCGAGTTGTTAACCTCATAGCAATTGATCGCATTCAGGAATTAAGTGAAGTTCTTAGCGGATGGCTGAAAAGAGCTTTAATTTTAAAAGCCCAAGCGGAAGCTCAGCACTTGGAAGATAATATTGTTCAGCAATATGGCGATGCAGCTTCCTTGGCAATCGCGTTACAAGAATGTTTTTCATACCCCGATATTGGCGAACATTTATATGTATTGGCGAACATTTATATGTAGCTTGTTTTGATAAAACAAACAATCTTCAAGGATGCATGATTTGCATACCTTTCCAACTGGGTTCTCAAAATATCTTACGAATCGGATTTATGGTTGCTAACCCTGAAAACTTCGCATCAACTTTATCGCCTCGAAGAATTTCTGGGGCAGGAACCGCGCTACTCTCCTATGCAAAAGATCTATGCCATCGAAACAATTATACCGAAATCAATGTAAGCAGCCTTCCGTTAGCAAAAGCGTTTTATTTACGTAATGGTTTCAATGATAGTGTAACTCAGAGAAATTGCATGAATGGTTCCGACCTAAAGTGGACCCTGAAAACTGGACAGGATTGTTAGTTTGTTTCATGCTACTTAACCCGTTGAGCGTGGAGACAGAAAATGACAAAGAAACCCTGCCCCTCCAGAACGGCACTCCTGAGCCGTTACGACAAAGCCGTATCGCAGCCAAAAGCCTCGGAAGAATCTCCTCCTTTCAGGGAATAATCCGATTTTTTGAATCACTCATGGTATATTTTCAGCTTTTTTAATAATTCGCTGCTGTGTCATTTTTAAATCATATACATAAACAACCTGAAAAATCGGGAATTTGGCAAGGAGTCGCCCTGGATTTGAATCAGGCTTTGCCGGCGCATGAGCAGCCCAACTTCTTGAAGTTGGGCGATGTAGACGGGATCGAATCCTGTGGCTGACGACGCAGCCGAAAACCGATTTTTCAGCTTGTTTGTCTATATAGCTATATGAGAAAAATATGAAGAGTTTCCTTCAATTAAAAAGTGTTCAACAACTTCAATCGCTGGTTAAACAGCCGATTGATTTAACAAACAGCGATCTTTTTACATCCAAAAGAATTGAAGCCATGCGCGCCTCAGCGGTTGGCTTTGACCTATTATATGCGACAGAGAGGGTGACTCCCCAAGTAATTGAAGCTCTATTTCATCTGGCCGACGAGACCAACGTTTATGAAAAGATGGGCAAAATGCAGGCGGGGGAAGAAATTAACGCCATTGAAGGATTTGAATCCGAGAGGCGATCGGTTCTTCATACCGCGATGCGCGATCAGTTTGATCATCGCCAAACTGCAACTAAGGCTTTGGCTGCGAGTGATTTGGCAAAAAAAGAGCTGCAGAAACTGGAAAAATTTCTCTCTCATTTGGATCGTGAAAATCGTTTCACCGATTTGATCCAAGTAGGTATTGGAGGCTCCGATTTGGGCCCCCGGGCGCTCTATCTTTCTCTGCTTCCGTATTGCCGCTCCAACCATCGCCTTCATTTTATATCGAATGTCGATCCGGACGATGCTAACGAGATTCTTCGCACCGTCGATTTAAAGAAGACGCTCATTGTCGTCGTATCGAAGTCGGGAACCACTCTGGAAACTTTGACAAATGAAGAGTTCGTTCGTTCCCACCTGTTGAAAAAAGGTCTTAATCCGAAAGAGCATATCATCGCCGTCACGGGAGAAAAGAGTCCCATGGACGATCCCAGTCGTTATTTGGCCTCTTTTTATATTTGGGATTTTGTTGGGGGGCGTTATTCGGCCACATCGATGGCCGGTGCGGTGTCTCTCGGGTTTGCCGTGGGCTTTTCTTCTCTCATGGAGATTTTACGCGGCGCCCATGCGATGGATCTTCACGCTAAAACCGAGCGCAATCTTCCTCTATTGTCGGCGCTCATCGGTATTTGGAATCGTAATTTTCTTCATCTGCCAACCGTTGCAGTCATTCCCTATTCGCAAGCACTCATTCGCTTTCCGGCGCATTTACAGCAGCTCGATATGGAATCAAATGGAAAAAGGGTCGACAAGATGGGGCGATCTGTCGATTACGCAACAGGTCCGGTTGTCTGGGGCGAAATAGGAACCAATTCTCAGCATTCTTTCTTTCAGCTCATTCATCAAGGAGTCGATCCTATTCCTGTTGAGTTTATTGCGTTTCGAAAGAGTCAAGATCCGCACGATCTGGAGGTGAAGTCGACGATTTCTCAGGAAAAATTGCTCGCTAATTTATTTGCTCAATCCATTGCGTTGGCTGTCGGACAAAAAAGCACGAATCCCAACAAAGTGTTTTTGGGCAATCGTCCCAATCGAGTCTTGCTGGGCGATCGGATGGATCCGTTCTCTTTGGGCGCTTTGCTTGCATTTTATGAGCATAAGGTGGCTTTTCAGGGGTTTATCTGGAATGTGAATTCATTTGATCAGGAAGGCGTTCAGCTCGGCAAGGTTCTTGCGGGCCGAATTCTCGATCTGTTTGCTGCCAAGCGTCTTCATAAGCCGGCGTCTGAATTTGCCTTAGGGGAAGCTTTCTTACGGATTTTGAAAGAGCCTCAATAATCGGACAAGCTTCTTCGCATCATATTAAAATAATTTTTATCGTTAATTATTCGTTTAAGATTCTTGATTAATAGTAAACGTTTTTTTTATACAATCACTTAATATTTATGTTAATATACATGACTGATGTAGTAAGCGTTATTCGAGAATTTGATCAAACTCGCTATTGCGATTTTATATCTTTTCAGCAATTTGATTTATTGCTGGCTAAGATGGCGGAATTTCGAAAGTGGATTAGAAAATATCATTCAATTAACCAAAATGAAAGGTTTATAATATGTCTGTAGAATCTTCAAGCGCAGTTGTGAATGAGAGATCTTCTCATTATGCTCAGTCTCATAAAAAAAGAAGAGTTGCATCCCCTGATGAGGAAACCCAGCACTCAAGGACAGGGTCTTTTAAAGAAACGGATGGTCTAGACGCTGAATCCCCACCCCAATCAACACAAACCGAGACATTAAGGCCTGGGTTTTCATTAAAAGTTGCGGTGATTCAAGCACCACAACTAAGGTTTTTACTCCCGATTCTTAAAGAATGGGAAAAAAGCGCAAAAAGTTTATTTCTTCGAGAATTCATGTTGGATAATGAAAAACTCGAAGAACGATATTTATCGGTTCTTGTAAATATTAGGGAATTTATAAAGGAATGCGAATCGCCCAGGGAATCAGTAGATAAATTTTATCTTATTTGCAAAGAGACAGGTGGCGATCTCCAAGGATGTATGGTATTGACGCATCCGTGGAAAGCAGGTTCGTTATATCAAGATACCGGTCGTTTAGTCATTGACCGTTTAATAACAACTCCGAATCACCCTAATCCTTCTTGGGCTAAAATGGCTGAGAAAATTTCTGAAATTTCGAAAGCGCTATTAAATAAAGGTATGCAAATTAGCACATCGGATGGCGCGAATGGTCTGGTTGTTCGATCGGAGCCATCAACGAATGAGTTGTTTTTAGCATTAGGATTCAGGGCGTTAGAAGGAAAGCCCTATTTGCTCGTTAGAGATAGCTGACGCTTCAGGGCGATAGAAGTATATAATAAAAAGATAAAACATTAAACTTATCAAGTTGATAATTTTAACAAATGAATCTTTATGCTTTATCGCCGCGTTTGGTCTCCATATGTCGCAGGCATTGTGATTGGTCTGCTCCAAATCCCTGTTTTTCTCATTTTAGGTGCGTCATTGGGAACGTCAGGATCATTCGGTTCCGTTGCTTGCTGGATCTTAGGGAAGGGCGGCGACGCCGGTTGCTTTCCCTTGTTAAAAAACTGGTGGCAATTGGGATTGGTCGTCGGAATCGGTTTAGGGGCGTATCTTTCGAGACGCCTTTCCGGTGTCATCAGAAAACCTGTTTCGCCTCTTTGGACTAAAGTCTTGAAGACATCTGCGTTGCGGCCTAGGTTCATTATGGCCTTCTGCGGAGGTTTTCTTTTCTTATTTGGCGCCCGTCTTGCTGATGGATGCACCAGCGGCAATGGGATTTCAGGCATTGCTCTTCTGTCGGTTGGTTCTTTTATCGTAATTGCCTCGATGTTTCTCGGGGGAATTCTCATTTCAAGGCTCTACCCAAAAGGATAAACAATGACTATTATTTTTGCTGCGGCCCTTGGCCTTGTAATGGGGGTTGTTTTTGGGTTTGCTCTCGAAAAGTCTCGGGTTATTGATCCCGAAACCATCATTGGGCAGTTTCAGCTCAAAAATTTTATCATGCTTAAAGTCTTTCTCACGGCAATTGCGACAGGACTTTTGGTCTTTTCGCTCTTTTTTTATCTCGGCTTTGATCGGTTGAGCTGGAAGACGACAGCGATTGGCTCAGACGTGATTGGGGGGCTCTTGCTTGGAATCGGAGTAGCTCTGGCAGGTGCATGTCCGGGGACTGTTTTTGCACAGATTGGCGCAGGGTATAGGGATTCATTGATGACATTAGCAGGCGCCATCATCGGCGCGATCGTATATGCCCAAACAAAGCCGTTTTTTCAGACAATTCTTTCTCTCCAATGGCCATCGCAAAAACTCACAATTGATCATTTTCTGGGCTGTCCATTTTGGGTGGCTGCATTGGCTCTGTTCTGTATCATCGTAGGGGTTCTCATCCTTCTTGAAAAATATCGTCCTTGGAAAAAAGAAGTGATTTCTCTTTCAACGAAAGACAAAGACCTTTAAATAGGGGCTGCTGTGCCGGCGCTCACACGGTGAAGTTTTGCTTCAGGCCAGGCGGGGGCTGTTTGCGGCGTGGTGATGAATACTTGCCCCAGTTTTTGCACCGACTGTCGAAATAGATTCTGACGTTCCTGATCGAGATGAACCTCGAGATCATCAATGCCGAATAGGGGACAAGCCTCGATCTGTTTTTGCAATCGCTGCCACTCCGAAAGACGTAAGGCGGCAATGGCGGTGCGCTTTTGACCATCGCTCGCATAGAGACGCGCAGGTTTTTGATCAATCAACAATGTAAAATCATCTCTGTGGGGTCCTGTGAGAGTGAGGCCGAATTGCTTTTCGCGCGTTCGATTCTTTTGAAGCTGAGCTAGATAGGATTCGATTATCGGTTGGTGGGTCGGCTGGGAAGGGGAAAATCGGGCTTCCGTTTGTTCTCCGGATAATTCCTTGCAGCTCGTTTTGAGCCCTTCATTCAGTTCTTCAAGAAGCTCCGTTCTCTTTTCAAAGAGAAATGCAGCCGATGCGGCCATTTCATGTTCCCAGCAATCGATTCCATCAGAAGAAAATGCGCGCAATAGCGTGTTGCGTTGTTTAACAGCGCGCCAAAATCGGAGAAGGTGATGAAAATAGAGCGGGTCGCTTTGAGCTAGGTGAAGATTGAGAAAACGCCGCCTTACGGCCGGAGATCCCGTAATGAGATCGATATCGGTCGGAGCAAAGAGAATGGATGGAAGAAGGCCTAATAGGGACTGAAAAGAGGGGTATGTCGATCGATTACACTCGACCTTTTTAACTTGTCCATCGAAGGTGAGTCGAACGATTTGAACGACCTGGTCGCGCACAATCTGCGCTTCTATAAAAAAGAACGCAGCTCCTTCGCGAATCAGCTCGGCTAGGTGCTGCGTTCTAAAAGAGCGCCCGGTACTGATCAGGGAGATCGCTTCGAGAAGATTGGTCTTTCCCTGGGCGTTATTGCCGCAAAACACATTGACTTTAGGACCAAATGAGAGACTTGCTTCTTCAAAATTGCGAAAATTGCGCAAGTAGAGATGCTGTAGTCTCATGTCGCCGAAGCGCTCATCTCAGCTGGCGGACTTGCTGTGGTTTCACTCAGCCGCATGGGCATCAATATGAATTGCGCTTGAGTGGAGTCTGTGAAAAGGCCAGGGTTGTGAGCATCGTTCAATCCAATGCGAACCGTTTCGTCTTTGCAGTGGCGTAAAATGTCGATAAGCAGAAAAGGGTTGAATGCGATTTCTAAACGCGGCCCTGAAAAATCTACCGGCATACTGACACGTCCTTCACCAATTTCGCTGCTCATGGCGGCGAGATGGAGCTGGCCTGTCTCAAATGTGAAACGGACGGAGTTGCTGCCCGATGAGAAGAGTGCTACCTGGCGAAGCAAAGCCATCAGTTCTTCGCGATGAATTGCAAACTGATGAGCCAGTTTCGTCGGGATAACTTGTTCGACATCAGGAAACTGACCGGAAAAGAGCTTGGTGATCAGCAATAGCTGGCCGCACTCCAAAGAAATTTTATCCGCAGAAAGGCTCACAACAGCCTTTGCTTCATCATTTTCGAGCATTTTGATCATCTCTTCGACGGCTTTTAGCGGGATAACGTAGGAGCCGCGGACGTCTGGATCGACGATGACCGGAGAGGTGACTTTGGCCAGACGCATTCCATCTGTGCAAATAAAGGAGGCTCTTTGTCCGCTGATTTGCAGCTGAACGCCGTTGAGCATGTAGCGGCTATCTTCGCGAGCTGCGGCAAAAGCGGTTTTGGAGAGCATTTCACGTAAATTGGAACTCATGAATGTGACTTCGGGCGAGCCTTTCATGTCGGGCAAGGTAGGAAATTCCGCTTTATTCATTCCATTGATTTTGAAGACAGATGATCCGGTTGTGATTTCCGCAATTTCATTGAGATGGGTGGAGATCTTAATTTGAGGGGAGGTCAATTCGCGTACGAGTTGAAAAAATCGACGGGCCGGAAGAGCGATCGAACCCTCTTCAATCACAGTGGCATTCATATAACATCGCATGCTAACGGTTAAGTCAGTGCTGCTTACAACTATCTGATCGTCCATAGCCTCGATTAAAATGTTGGCGATAATCGGAACTGATGGTTTCGTTGGCACGACGTTTTGGATTTTTCCAATCAGATTGACAAGATCATTTTTAGCAATAACAACGTCCATGTAGAAAACTCCTCATGCGTATTAAAGAAAAAGATAGAAGAGGGCGGGGGTGACTGTCAACTTTTATTCATGGC
>Ga0247841_10009660_pt1 | contig 13427 bp, 7 predicted proteins | sample LaCruzMarch2015__2_FD_192410 | JGI IMG/M metagenome (GOLD analysis project Ga0247841, IMG submission 192410) | Freshwater microbial communities from meromictic Lake La Cruz, Castile-La Mancha, Spain - LaCruzMarch2015_18m | ecosystem: Environmental > Aquatic > Freshwater > Lake | place: Spain...
GGATTCCCAAAGGACTTCGTCGCCGGCCTGCTGCCCGCCTATAGCGGGGGCATCGTGGTTTACCCGGTCACGGTCTTCGAAGATCAGCTCACAAGAGAACGCGTGTTTCTAAATGCCAAAGATGAAGTCCTAACCGCGGTCAAGCCCGCACCTGACTACGATCCAAGATGGTTTCTCCTCGATATGTGTCCGGACCTCTACACAGGCAGGCGAAATACCGAGCAGATAGAATGGCTGACGCAGCTCTACGACCCGGCCATGCTCGCCATTCATTACAACCTGATCCTCGACGACGACCTCATCGACCATGCGCTGAAGCAATCCATTGAAGCACGTGTAAGGAAGGACAAGAAAGAGGAAGAGGGCGGCGGCGGTATGAGGATGATGTGGACAGGCGGCAGCGTGACCAATATCCGCTTCACAGCCATTGAGAAACTCACCAACGGCATGCGGCTGACAGTAGCTTACCCGGACGACTACACAAACAGGCTGGACATCTTTTCCACCACCAACCCGCTCGGCGAGATTGTGTGGTGGAATCTCGCCACTACCACAAACACGAACCTTTCGACCAACTGGATAGAATGGACCGACGCCTCCTTCACAAATGTCCCCATTCGATTCTACGCCGCGGGCAATACTGATTACGACGAGGATGGAGATGGAGTTCCAAACGCCAGGGAAAAGTACATGTTCCATACCGATCCGACTGACTCCAATTCCTTCCCGGTTGACGTAATCGGCACGGTTTCCTACCAGGGCCAGTACTCAAACGGCCTGATCTGGATTGTGGCCGTGACATCCTCCGATAGCTGGGATAAAGCACGCTCCACCACGCTCGCCCCGCCAGGCGCGTACACCAATGCCGGTATTCCGAACCAGGCCGACTACTGGTTCAAGGCTTTCAGGGATGCGGATACAAACGGGATTCTCAGCCCCTGGGAACCGTGGAGCTGGTACTCCGCCACAGGCACCTATCTCACGACCAACCTCAGCGGTATAGACATCAGCCTAGCTGATCCGCCGCCTAATGTGAATGGAACCATTTCCTACGGAGGTACCGGGAATGGATCGTTCTACGTCATAGCCGCTACCTCATCCAATGACTGGTCAACCAACCACTCCGCGGTTCTCTCGTCGCCTGGCCTTTACAACATTCCAAACCTCACGCAGACCAACTATTGGATAAAAGCATTCCTGGATGGGGATGCCGATGGACTCGCCTCAGTGTCCGATCCATGTGGCGTCTACACGAATAATCCGATCATCGTTACGAACGGTGTGTTTTACATCAACCTGACGCTTACCGATCAGGATATCGACACCGACCAGTGCCCCGACTGGTGGGAAGTTCAATACTTCGGATCCATCACGAATTGGAGCGGCGCCGATGACCCGGACGCGGACGGTCTTGTAAACTCCAATGAATACGCCGCCGGCACAGACCCCACAATCTGGGATACGGATGGGGATGGGGTGCGCGATGGCGATGATCCGTACCCACTGGACCCGAATCTACCACCAAACGCGAGCGGCACCATATCCTATGGCGGTATGCAGACCGGCAGGATATGGGTTGTCGCAGTCACAGCCTCCAACAGTTGGGCAACCAACCACTGTGCGGTTCTTGACTCGCCTGGCACATATCTGATTCCGAACCTGCTCCAAACCAACTACTGGATCAAGGCTTTCAGGGATACGGACGGGAACGGTATGACGAACGCCACGGAAGCCCGGGGTGTTTACGAGGGCAACCCAATCACGGTGACGAACCAGGTGACCTCAATAGACATCGCCCTTATCGAGGATTTCGATAGCGACGATCTGCCGGACTGGTGGGAGATGCAATGGTTCGGGAACCTGAACCAGACCGCATCCGGCAATGTGGACGGAGACAACTGGACGAACTACGCTGAATATGTCTATGGCCTAAATCCGACCAAAGCTGAGACTGACACTGGCGATGAAGACGGCGATGGCTACCCGAACATCTACGAGACTACCCACGGTACTCGCTGCGATCTGGCAGGCGATTACCCGGCCCCAACGTATTACGTCGCGCTTTCGGGCCTGCAACAAGCCCCATATACGAACTGGACAATGGCCGCCACCAATATTCAAACCGCGTTGAACTACTCCAGCAATGCCTACGACATTATTATGGTTGCCGATGGCACGTATACCGGTGCCGGGAACAGAAATCTGGATTTCGGAGGCAGGAAACTGCTGTTGGTTTCGGAAAATGGTGCCAGTCGCACAGTTATAGACTGTCAAACCAATGGTCGGGCATTCTACTTTCACAGCGGCGAATCGAACTGTACCGTCCTGAGTGGATTCCAGATTATTAACGGGCTCTCCACCACAAACGGAGGTGGAATCTACTGTTACAACTCGAGTCCCACGATCCAATACTGCCAGATCATCTCCAACCAGGCAGTGCAGTCGGACGGCGGCGGGATCTATGCGAGGGAGAGCGCTCCGATCATACGACACTGCCTTATCGCGAAGAACAGGGCGGATGATGACGCGGGCGGGGTGCGCTGCAAACGGGCAAATGCATTGATCGAAGATTGCCTGCTTGACGGCAATGCGGCCTGGAGTTCCGGCGGCGGTATGTATGTAGACGACAAGAGCACTACCGTCGTTGCCAGAACTGTATTCCATATGAATTCTGTTTGGGGCGACGTAGGTGGTGGTGGTGTGCGCGCTTCTGAATCTTCGACTATATTGACGATTCGCGACTCCGTGTTCGCTGGAAATATGGCATCGACAAATGGAGGAGGGCTATACGCTCAGAATTCAGCGAACGTAGGCGTTATCGGCTGCACTTTTGTGGACAACCTATCGAGTGCCAGCAACTGCGCCACCGCCATCGCGCTTGGTGGTGGTTTTATCGCAGCGACGAACACTCTGTTTTCGCGCAATGGCAACAAGCCGCTTGATACCGGTGTCACGAATCTTGTTGCCTGCTACACCAATGCGACAGCTGCGGTCGTTCCCGGAGGATGGCGGCTTCTGCCGAACTCTCCGTGCATAAACGCGGGGACTAATGTGGCCGGTTTGGCGGATGCGGATGACATTGACGGCGAGTTGCGTATTGGCAATGATCGCGTGGATATCGGTGCAGACGAATGGCACGACAGCGATGGGGACGGTATGGCTGACGCTTGGGAAATGGCGTATTTCGGAAATCTGTCGCCCAGCGGCTTGGGGGACGCGGATGGAGACGGGGCGACCGACGCCGCCGAATACCTGGCCGGATCCAATCCCACGAGCTCAACTGGTTCCTACGTCCTCAGCGTGAGCGGGCTTATTGCGAACTGGGTTAGTGTCAACGGAGTCAGTGCCAATGGCGTTTTTGCGAATTGGATCAGCGGAAACCCGTACTTGTGGCTTGGCACAGTGCCGCTGGCGATCTACATCGGGGACACCACTGTCGGATCGAGCATGTCGGAAAGCTACCGGATACGGTTGGATAATGGCACGGACTGGGTTGAGGCACTGAATGCGATTGGAAGTTTTGGCTATGACCTGCACTCTTTCCAAATCGGTACAGCTTACACCATCACGGTGACCCATGTGGCGTCTTCATACGTCCCAAGCCCGGATTACGATTACAAGGCCACCGTCCACTGGTTGCCAGCGTCCACCAATGGCAGCCATGCGGAATGGGTGGCTGGATCTTCCTATGGCGTGGGTTTTGTGTTGCATGATCCAGCTCGCATACTGGGTAATTGGTATACTGATGGTCAAACGACGAACTTTGTAGCGCAAGGCACGAATGCAGTGTTGTGCATTCTCCCTGAAGTGGTGATCGAACCGGCGTCGAATATCGTCACAGAAGGAGATGATTCGACGGACTTCACGGCTGTGATTACGCCTTCCGGCCTATCGGGTCTCGCCTATTCTTGGACATGGCTGGCAGTTGCCAATGGGGGGAACAATCCCTCCGTAACGTTCAGTGCGACTAATTCGCTAGCGACACACGTCAATGTTGCCCATTGGTATGCTGTGCCCGATGACAGGTGCACGAGCAACGACGTATCCGACTACCAACTCCGGTGTACAGTCGATGTCGGTGGAGCTTCTTGTTCAACTTCCGCGACAATGTCGGTTCAACTGGTTGATCCTGCAGCGCAAACGATTCCAATATTTGGGATCGTAGGAAGTCCGGTGTTTAACTACAGCTCATCAAGCAACTTGTGGTACCTGTCTGGAACGGGGACTCTGGCCAGGACAGTGTCCTTCACCACGAACTGGTACCTCCGTCCTAATAGTGAGTTCACGGCGAAGGTGAGGATACATGAAGATCACCACACTCAAGACTGTATGAACGGATTTGACGGTCACGAATTTGTGACGGTTGGCGAACTGTTCGCCCGAATATCGCCCCTTACTGATACAACATCAACAGGTTTGGTTGCAAAGATTTTTGCTGAACGCGATCAGTATTACATTGATGAGCAGGAAGAGTATGCGTCTTTGGAAGCAGGCTTTGAAGTAAGGGCATACAATGTAAGCGACACAGTTGCCCCTGATTACTACTACTCAAACTGTGGACGCTTCACGTATCCGTAAACATGGAGGGATGAACCGATGCGCACAAGATTTGTTTTCGTGATTGCGGTGTGTCTTGCTCTCAGATGTTCCATGCTAGTGGCGCAGGATCAACCGGAGGTACTACGTTCAAATCACATGTCAATATGCGAAGCACAAAGCGATTTTGTCGGTGAGGTTGAGGTTGTTAGCATGGATGGTGTTCGCAAACCCGCCGAAAAGGATGCTATTGATCTTAATCTGTATGGACATCTTGTGACATTGCGAATCCAGAAGGCGTACTTCTGGCGAAAGGAAGTTTCCAATCCACCCGATACCATATACATCTATCGAGAAGGCGCAGTTGGTGGGAGTTTCCATGATCCAGTTCTTAAGAAGGGAGACAAGGGCGTGGTCTTCTTGAAGCAGAAGGATGTCCCCAACGTTGTCAGATTAGGTCTCCAGACCGCGCCCAGATTGCCGAATGAGAATTACTATATGTTTGCCGTTCTACCTGAACGCAACATGCCGCTGAAGAAGGCCTGCATTAGTGCGAGCGATAGCAACGCTGTTGCAGTAGTGAGTGAGTACTTCATGAAACGCGCCAAACAAAGGCTAGAAAGGATGCAGATACAGGATCCCATGAATGCGGTGACAAACACGATGTGGAAGTAGTTGCGTCCAGTGCGCGAACCGCACCGTGCCAGATCGCCAGCGGTTTCACTGTTGAAAACGGCAGCAATACCCTGGGTGGCGGCATCTACTGCGCCACTTCGAGCCCGAGTATCCTGGATTGCAGATTCAGCATGAACAAAGCATGGACTGGCGGTGGCATCTACGCGAGCAACTCGATCATCAGGGTGGAAGACTGCGAGTTTACGTATAACGAAGCGACAAACGGACCGGGCGGTGGAAGCTGTTTTGTCGGCGGAAGTCCTGTCATTACCAATTGCCAGTTCACCGGCAACCTTGCGAATAAGGACGGATCACGGGGAGGCGCTGTTTTTGCCAATGGTGCCGGGATACAACTGCTCGGTTGTACGTTCAGCAATAATGAGGCCAGCATGCAGGGTGGCGGGCTGTGTCTTACCAATTGCACATCCGCGATCATATCCGACTGCGGACTATATGCGAACCGCGCCGGCTGGGGTGATGGCGGCGGCCTCTACATGGCAAGCAATCACTGGGCAACGGTTCGCAAGTGCGTTGTTCGTGACAATCGGGCCACAGATAGCGGCGGCGGGATATATCTTATCAATGATGCAAACGCGGTTATCGAGAACTGCCTCATCGCCGGGAATACCGCCACAGATAAGGGCGGTGGGCTCAGAGTCAAGGTCAATGCTTCTCCACGGATCAGGAACTGCACAATCGTGAACAACAGCGCCAACACCGGCGGCGGCCTCTCGTATTCCACCGCAAGTCCGACTAACGAGAACAACGTCTACTGGGCCAATACGCTCGATCAGATCAACGGCGGGTCCGCTTCTGCGACGTATTGCTGCATACAGAGCTGGACCAATGGCGGAACGGGCAACATAACCAACAACCCGCTCCTTATAGCCGCCTCATACAGGCTGCGCACAAACTCGCCCTGCATAGATCACGGAAAGACCAACACGCTGGCCGCAGATTTCGACGGCGAGGCGCGCTTTGACCATCCCGGAATGACGAATGCCATCTCGATTTGGGACATCGGCCGTGATGAGTTTGTCGATGCGGATGGCGATGGCATGGCGGATGTGTGGGAAATTCAGTATTTCGGAAGTCTTGCGCGGAATGGGACTGGCTATTTCGATTCGGACGGACTAAGCGATCTGGCCGAATATGAAGCCGGAACCGATCCGACTGTCGCGGATTCCGACGGGGATGGGCTTTCCGATTATGCAGAAGTTGTCACATACGAGACTTCGCCGCTTCTGGCCGATACGGATGGAGACGGCATGCCGGACGCATGGGAAGTGGCCAATGGCTTCAATCCGACCAGCGCGGCGGATGCATTGCTCGATACGGACGGGGACGGGGTTATCAACGTGATCGAGTTCATGGCCGGGACGAGTCCTACGAACGCGGCGTCCCCGGCCACGAACGACACAGTAGATGTATGGTTGACTGTGGGCGAAGGCACGAACAGTATGAGCGGTTCGGAACGGTACGCGATGACGGTCAATTGCCACACGGTTCTGACGAGCAGTGCATACGGGACGTACACGAACAAACAGTTCAGATTTGTCCGTGGATGCGCATATACCTGTACGGTGGTGTGGGTCGATCATGATTGGGGTTCTTCGTCCGCGATTGACTACGATTACTACGCGCGGGTGGATGGGTTCGGAAGGCGGGTCGCCACCAACAATGTTGGGGATCTGCCTGGCGACACCTGGTATACGAATGCCACGAAAGGACTTCTCATCCACGATCCAAAAGAAACCCTCGGCGAATACTGGACTGACAGCACGACACCACCGATCTATCCGTCGGTGGAAAGTGCGGTGATGTACATTCCCAGGGTAGACTTGGCAATTATCAAGCCACTTGGCAACCAAGAAGTGGCGGAACAAGATGAGGAGACTGAAGGCGAGATCCTCCAAGTCAACATTGATGATGACGACGGCGACGCAGGTACAGGAGCCAATCCGACGCCAGATAAAGATGATAGCGACGGCGTCGTCGGAGAGAACGATCTGATCAGGCTGCAGATTCACGAATTCAACCCGCCTGGATTGACTGGGATCGTGTACAAATTGCATTTTAGTAGCACAAACATTGCCGTGTGGCTCCAGAGCAACAAGACTCAGTCTGTTGAAAGTGACGCGACCACATTTTTGACGAGCACAACTGTGTTTATTGAGGGACTGATTCCCAGTGCCTCCATGGCGGGCGAGACTATCACCCTTCGCGCATACGGCAATGTGCAATTATTGAGCGAGGATACGGTAAAGATCGTGGTGGCGCAGCCCATACTCTGTCTTTTCGGATGGAACCCTTTCGGCTATGCTCCTGAACAATCCCTGCGACAGAATTATCTTGATCTGGTGAAGAAAGATCAACGGACAGATCCCTACGTGATAAACAGGACGTCTGCATGCTATTGCGTCTTCATCTGGAAGACGGACACTCTTGCAAAAATCGCGCTCAGTACGGTTGACGGCTATGTGTCGTATGATGGGCATTCCAATTACGGGCTTGGTTTCGCCTTTCCTGCGAATTCCACCTCGATAACCAGCATTGGCAGTTTCTTAAACGTGGGCGAACCCCTCGTCAGAATCAGCTGGTCGTACTTGGCGTCAGAGTACCTTGGGTTCAACGTTGAATACAGCGAGTATGGCGACGATGTTTCAAGTCAGGATCTCTACGACCCCTGGCTGAAACAGAGTGCCCTTGCGGGACAAGATGAAACTTATCTTGTGAACAGGTTCTACTCCGTCGCTCAAGGCGGCACAAATGCCCAGCACTTGGCCCTGACGTATGGAAGCTCGCCTTTCTATGACTATCACCAGCTTGAGGATGGATCAAGGCTGCTTGTCGTTCAGGGCGGTGCGTCAGACATGCCCGCTAAAGGCTGGAAGAAGGTATTCTTGCACGGATGCTATACAGGTCCGTACTACCTGGATGTCTTTCACCGCGGCACCGTCTTCTTTACATGGCGCGAGAGTGGTTCTCTCTCGGCAATCCAGATCTTTGTTGCGGATATAATGGACGGCATGAGTGACGAGGAAATATGGGCGGATTTGCATGACAATGCTAACTCCTCAATTGACTATCAGACATTCTAGGAGACAAGAAATGAAATTGCGTTGCGAATGGGTGTTCTTGTGTCTGGGGTTAATCGTGACGAGCGCCGTCGCGGAAGACGACGTTCGAAAGGCATACAACAGTATCTGCTTTTCCAACTACAATGCTCGCACACTGTCGGCAGTGTTCGACCTCGACCAGCCTGGGCCGTCGGCATTCTTGCTTGAGAAGATGAATGCCAAGCTGAAGGAGATGCCAAACGGATGCGATTGCTTCCCCATGGAGGTAATGGCGGCGATTTTCCGTATCGATCCGCGGAAGGGTTACGAGTGGTTTGTAACGAACTATGAGCAACTGTCCGCTGTTGGTCGTGGAAGTATGGCTCAATGTCTGGTGAGTCTTGATCGGAAAGAAGCGTACGAAGCTTTAGTGGAACTACTGTCGGACAAAGAGACGGTCATTAACCCTCTCGCAGCCAAGTGGGCTCCGGGTCCATATACGCACCTTCGAGTCTGTGATCACGCGTACAATTCACTTGACGGCAAGATTCGGATAGGAAAAGTGAGAGCGAGGGACATGCCGCGCACAACGCTTTCCTTCGAAAGTTTGGAACCTTGGGATGAAGCAATCAGTAAGTTCACGAATTGGTGGCCGACGGCATCGGCGGAGATTCTCAGCAAGAGAGAGTCATTCGGGACGAATGCCCCATCGCTTAAAGAGACCATCGTTAAGCACCGTGCGGCGATCACGGCGGCGGCATCTACGGCAAGGACTCCAATCCGCTGATAACCGGTTGTGGCATCAGCAATAACATTGCCGTTGAGGATGGCGGCATCCGATTTAAGATCGTGAGCCTCAAACATCCATTATCCTCAGAGTCATGCCGCGCCATCTTGTCAAACCGGAATGGGTCACCCACATGCCGGATGGAGAATTGACACTGCCATGGCTAGTTGCCGAGACGAAGGTCAGAATGAGTATCATCGGAGTCGGCTGGCTTGGTGTATCATTGCAGTGCAGAAATTGAAGAACAGAGGAGCCAACAAAGCCTCGGATGCGACTTCGGAACCTCGCTGAGCGTGGGGCTTCCTCATCCCATCAAGGCTAACGTCCACCACGGCTTGCACGTGGCAACGTTGACCCGTGGCCCCCGCCCACTGACCCACCGAATGCGATAGCGTTCGCCTCGGCGTAGCTTGACCCTTGCCATTATTCGCATTTCCAACCGTCGCCGGTTGATTCCCGCGCATTTTATGAGGCCCTGCACCAGAGCCTTCGGCACGGTGCGGGGCGTAGGGGACATACAACTATGCCGATGCAGATCTACAGTTCGAAGAACAACGCGTGGAGAGACCAGTACAATCCGCTTCGGGGGATGAATCTCCCGAGATTGATGTCGCTTCTTGATGCCGGCGAACGGGGACAATATGCCGATTTGCAGTGGTTCTATCACTACATGGAACGGTCGGATGCGATGGTATTCTCGGTAATGCAGCGGAGGAGGGCGGCGCTGTTGTCGTGCGATTGGGATATCCGGCAGGTGGCGGACGCCACTGCCGGAGACCATAGACCGGATCAAGTCCTTGCGGATGAGCAGGTGGCTATGCTGCGTCAGGCGTACGACCAGATTGAGAACCTGCGGGATGCGGTGGCTTTCCTGTTTGCCGGGTTCTTCCGAGGGTATGCGCACATGGAGAAGCATTACTCAAAATCGGGAATGATCCAAAGGCTGGAACCGGTGGAACAATGGTTCTGGGTGCGGGATGGGATGTATGGCCCATGGGAATACAATCAGAACGCAGTCAGCGGCAGACGGCGAGGCATACCCATTGATCCTGCAGACTTTGTCATACTGGACACCGTACCGCTCAACCGACTGCTTGCCGTGCAGTACCTGGGGCGGGCGTTGACGTTGAGGGGCTGGGATTCGTTTCTGGAGGTGTATGGGATTCCGTCGGTGTTCCTGATTGGGCCGCCGAATACGCCGGAGGCGAAGGAAGAGGAGTATCAGCGGATAGCTGATCAGTTGATGTCGGATGGGCGTGGGTATCTGCCGAACGGCAGCGACATCAAGTATGTGAATGGCGGCGGGGGCCGGCCGCCGTTCAGGGAGCGGCTGGAATATCTGGACCGGCAGATCACCCTGGTGGCGACCGGTGGGCTCCTCACCATGCTCACGGAATCAGGATCCGGCACGCTCGCCGGCAATGCGCACTCGGAAACCTTCATGCAGATATCACGAGCCGATTCATTGACCGTGAGCGAGGTCTTTCAGGAACACATAGATGCGCCTCTTCTGGCGGAGTTCTTCCCAGGTGAGCCAGTCCTGGCCTACTTCGAGTTCGCCCCGACCCAGTCAGACCAATCCAGCCGCGTCGTCGACGACGCAGTCAAACTGGCAAAGGCAGGGGTGCGGATCGATCCGGAGGAGTTGTCGGAGAAGACAGGGTATCGCCTCACTGGGGAGTAGACGTCGGTCCTGAAGGTGCGCCTTCAGGTGATAATGTGGTGGATTTCAATGTAGGTGATTCTCTTTTCGGAGATCCTACCTTACGTTGCTGGTCTCGCAATGCTCGTCTTTCCTCTAGTGAGAGACTCTGACTGCCAGTCATTGTTTGTCCCTTTACCGCTTCAGCTCGTCGATCATCTTCATAAAGGGAAACCTTGATTTGCTGCCCTGTGTTTTCACCGATATACCGCATCGCTGCGGCAATCATGACGGGAAAGGCTTTCCGCAAATCACCGGAGGAACCTGAGCTGAAAATGTCTGTCTTCCAGACCTGTCTTTCTTCATGGTTTGCTCGGTAAGCATCGAGGTCCAGAGCATTGAGTGAGATATAGCGTGTGAACGAAACATAAGTTCCAGAGTGCTGACTTGAACCAACCACCCCGTATGTGGGGGTGTACGTTGTTGTTCCAGAGTAGGTAGCACTGTTTCCGTAAGAATACAGCGACCCGTATGTACGTGAAGAAGATACTCCTGTTTGTCCAAAAATAGGAGTTGAATAGGTGTACTGACGCTCTGATGGATCGGAGACATCATAATACAGAAATACGGCTACATCTGCTTCATTCAAACCAGAAGCAGGGATGAACCCTTTGTATTGAAGTGCCCGGTGTGTGTAGGTGGCAAACTCCTTAAATTGGAGGTCGCTGGCTGACACGCCCTTCTTTCCCGGAAAGAGATAGTATTTACGGCCGGAAGATGTTCCTGAATTGATCGAGTCAATTCGAACATCGTAACGCGGTATGGTGACGCAACCAACGAGCATCGATGATAGAATGGCGAGTGACAGCAATCTCAGTATTGCCTGTTTCAACTTCTCCTCCAGTCCCAGCCATCTCATCAAACCAATGGTTGTTTCGCGAATTATTCCAGCTGAGCGGTGCGAATTGCAGCCGCTCATGCGGAAAGCTCTTGAGGTTTGAGGGTACTCCGATGCTCGAAATCGTCAACGCTCCAGACCCTCCCGCGCACGGAAGCGCGGGCGAGCGGTCTTGCTGCGGCTCCGTCCAAATCATTTTATCCCTCATGCGGCTAGCCAACCGCTTGATCCCGCCGGCCAGAGGTGTATACTCGCCGCACGTGGGATAAACGCTATTTGCTGGAGCAATAGATCCGCTAGAGCAAAGGGAACAGCGAAGAATGATGAGAAACTCGCTAAATCAAGGCCTCGGCGCCGCGAGGGTGGCCAAGCAGGACGAGTTCTACACCCAGTACGTCGACATTCAGAAAGAGGTCGAGGCCTACCTGGAGTTCGACTCCGACACCTTCCGCGGCAAGGTCGTCTACTGCAACTGCGACGACCCATTCGAGAGCAACTTTTTCAAGTACTTTGCTGCCAACTTCAACAAGCTCGGCATCAAAAAGCTCGTCACCACCAGCTACGACGGCTCCCCCATCGCCGGCCAGCTCACGCTATTCCCGGAATACAACGAGGGGAATGGCAAGCGCAAGAAGCCCAAAGCGCTCGCCGTCACCCTCGACCGTGTCAAAGACGAGGATGGAGACGGCGCTGCGAACGTGACCGACGTCGAGCTCTTCCTCAAGCGCAACAAGGCCGCCCGGATATCGTTGAAGGGCAACGACACGTACCCCGGTGGCGACTTCCGCAGCCCCGAGTGCATCGCGCTCCTGAAAGAGGCGGAAATCGTCGTCACCAACCCGCCGTTCTCCCTCTTCCGCCAGTACGTCGCCCAGCTCGTGGAGGAAGGGAAGAAGTTCCTGATCATCGGCAACATGCAGGCCACCACCTACAAGGAGGTCTTTCCGCTCATCAAGTCAGACAAGCTATGGATGGGAGTTACCATACACAGCGGCGACCGCGAGTTCCGCGTTCCAGACCACTATCCACTGAACGCGGCCGGCTGGCGCGTTGATGATAACGGCGTTAAGTACATCCGCGTTAAGGGCGTTCGATGGTGGACGAACCTGGATCATGGACGCCGCCACGAGAAGTTGCCCCTGATGACCATGGATGACAATCTGCGGTACAGCAAGCACAAAGGACCGGACAGGGACAGACAGGATGTGCTGAAATCAATGCCGGGAAGTGTTCGTGACGGATTTCTGCCGGCGGATTCGAATCAGGTTCCTTCCGAGAGATGAATCACGCGGTTCATGCGTGGCAAAAATGCGGCGTAGGTACAGTCATAGACGCTGCGATGACATCCGAAATCGCAATCTGGACACACCTCGGCCTGGGATCAGATGGGGCGGGAATGACGAAGGGCTCAGGATCGCAGAATCGGTTGCAGTCGCAGGTCGCGGAGCGTACAGAGCGCCGGCCATTCCCCGAAGCGCATCTCCCTCGCACCCGTCTTGCGGTTCGGCCCGAACTGGCCGCGGTAGCGCTCAAAGACACTCTCGACAAACTCTCTCCCGCCAAGGGCCAGACCATCCGAGAAGTAACGCACGCGGCAGCGCAGGAGTTCGTGCATCGGAAGCTTCCCCCCCGCTTCCATGACTTTCTCGACCTCCTCCGGAGTGAAACCACGACGGATCGGTCGGCCTTCCGGATTCAATCCTTTCTGCCGGCCCTGAATGTACAAGTGCTGACGGTACGCCGCATGCGCCTCGCGCCATGAATCACAATCCCCACCTGCCGCCTGCATAAGGTCGCACAACGCATTCCTTGCTTCCTTCGATCCGCCCA
>Ga0247841_10009661_pt1 | contig 13426 bp, 10 predicted proteins | sample LaCruzMarch2015__2_FD_192410 | JGI IMG/M metagenome (GOLD analysis project Ga0247841, IMG submission 192410) | Freshwater microbial communities from meromictic Lake La Cruz, Castile-La Mancha, Spain - LaCruzMarch2015_18m | ecosystem: Environmental > Aquatic > Freshwater > Lake | place: Spain...
ATCTTTAAGTTCTTGAAATTTAGCCACAATGTTCCTCCGAAAGGAGAAACATCATATCAGAATCGTCACATCAATTCAAAAAATTTATTAAGATAGGTTCGAGTGAAGATGAGCTGTGACCAATGCTTTTGTTTCTTTCAGATTTGTCGATATACTGTCATCATTATTAAACATCGTTTCATCTGTCATCAGATCAGTCCAATCTGATAAATCCTTCAAGAGATCCGCGGTTCGATTATATAAGAAAGTTGCTATACGAGTCGTTTCAGGTGATTCGAATGAGACGATGGTCATTCTTTCTAAGGAGTTTTTTAGAACATTTACGATGTTAAACCAACCATATTTAATAGCTAGGTTTAGAACTGAAGAATCGCAGCACAACAATATAGTTGAATTCCCTTGGTTTTTTGAAATATATGAGCTCGGGACAATTCGTAATTTTTCAGAAAGTTCACCAAGTAAGTCTTCAATCTCTTGACGATAATGAGCAACATTTTCATCATTAATCTTCGATACTAATTTTTGAATTTTTGTAATACAATGTTTGAAAAAGACTTTTGTGTCTGCGAGCTGGTAGCCTCTTTCAACTATATTCTCATCACTTTCCATATGTTTGAGAGAAAATAGAAGGCTTTTTAGTAATCCTGGAATATACCGAGGGGGCAAAGAAGCTTCTTGTCTTGATAAATCAGGGGCAATCATTTCTTTCAAATCGGATCCATTATGAAGTCTTAATCTTTGTAATAAAAATGAGAAACCTCCTGGTAAAATGGCAACTAACTCATTATCGATTACATTTAAAAGCTCTAGTGCTTTATCAGATTTTAAATGATCTCTGTCTGTTAATTTTCTTTCCCAAATTAATTTGCATTTATGAATCGACTGTCGTAGGTTTTTTCCGTGATTCACAAGCTCACTACTGTTAAGGTCTTTGTCTTTGCAATCATAAAACAACCAATCTAAGGACATGTTGATTATTATGTACGTGACTGAATCTTGCACATTAAGAGATTTTCCTCGTCCTCGATCAAATGATTCTGCAATAGCGCGGCATGCTGTGACGGAAATAGCTTCTGAAACGGAAGAATAGGCTGGCAATCCTTCACTTACGCATCGTTCGCAAAAATATGCTGTTTCAGGAAGTAATTTAGGGTTTGGTGATTGATTTGAAGAAAAAGGGTAAGAAATCACATTCCAAATAAACGATCTTAAATTATTTATATAATAAGTCATGGAAATAGAATTTCCTATTGTTTTGTAATTTATTATAATAAGTTTACTATTTATTCTAAAGATTAATTATAGGCGCATGGTGATTTTTTTTCTTCTTATAAAGTTTTTATTATAATTTTTTAATTCATTAAATTTGTGTAGATTGTTAAGGAGTTCAAAATCATCTTTTGAAGACTTGTTGATCAAAATGATACTAACTGATATCATATTTTAATGTTTAGGAAGTGTATTGTGCGCTAGTATAATACCCGTTTTTTTTGCTATTTAAAAAAATTACTTATGGAGTTCGAAATGTCTGTTCAACAAGTTCCTACAGGAATGTCTACTGATCTCGTTTACGGTTCTCCACCTAGAGTGTCTCATGCACCACAATCATTGATGACTCCTGAGCGCCGAAAGATGCTAGGACTACCACTTCCAGGCACGCCTTCCCGTGTTTTTATTAAACATAAGCCGGATTGGTTGGTAGACTTATATCGTTCGTTGCGAAAAATATCTGAAGCGAATCGCGAAAGGCCCATAGATCCTTCTGAAATGCAAATCGTTAGACAGGTCGCTAGCGATGTGGTTGGTCGAAAAGATCCAAAAGAAATATTGTTGTTTCTGAAAGTTCTAGCGGATTTTGTTGTCTATGATACGAAAGAGGTTTTTTTTGAGGTATTAGCAGCATTACGCAGTCTGGACGGACGGCTGAATTGTCTTTTTAGGGAGACGGATGTAAGAGATCCCAGCGAGGGTCCTAGTTTTTCCCCTTTTGCGATCAATGAAATTTTTCATTCTTTTGAGGAAGACCTACATTATCGTCCTGGAGTCATGAGCGCTCAGCCTCTTTCGCGACTGCCTGAATTGGTTGAGCATTTTATTAGTAATTCTCAACCAGATGATTGTCCCTTCCGCTGCTGGGCTATTTGGAATGATGTGAAAACCGATGATCCACATATTGTGCCTGTTTTTATCACTAAGCGTCAGGGGAAAAACAGTCTATATATTTTCGATTCGCTGGGTCATTGTTTATTTTCGAAAGATCATTCTTTGAAAAGAATGAGTTTTGCTTTACACGATTTGATTGTTCATTTTGATGGTCGGCAGACTCGCCCAGCTCAGCCTTTAGTGATAAATAGTTGTAAGTTGCAAAGGCAATTTAGCAAGGTGGGTTGTGCGACTTCAACCATACTTGATCTAAAGCATTTGTATGAACGCCACATAGGAAATATCCACCATATCGACGATTTTTATCGTTCTCAAGAAGGTGATTTTGAGCCATATACAACGAAGTTAGGGTCTAAGTTCGTTCCTGTTGTGGAGTTATATAATCTTCCGTCAGAGATGATGAAGTCGACACAATCTGAAAAATTATTGGAGCATTTTCGAGAAAACCCTCCTTCACCTTCACCAGATGGTTCACCTGTCGTTGAACGTTATACATCATCCGGAGAAGTAAAAAGAGAGGTTCAAGATTTATCCAGATTTGATCAGACCGTCTCGATGAAGAAGCGCGTTGGACCGAATCAACACTCGCGCAATTACTATGTGGAGCAGAAGCGGCTTTCAGAGGTTGTTAGTTTGCTAACCAGGTTTTATGATCAATCGTCAGCTCCTGACCCCGTTGGCGGCGCTCCGCGAATAACAGAGACTGACAAGGATTGTACGTCACCCAAGATGCAAGATATTGGTCAAAGAATCCTATTTAAACATGATCAATAACGATTGTTGGTTCATAAAAAATGAAACAATGAAAAATAGCGTGAAACTCACGATTGTAACAGTTCACATACCCCCCACAAAGGAGGGGTATGTCGACTGGTACTCTTTTTCTAAATAAGCAGACCTGTCTCTAGAATTGTAAGAGACCTTTACTTGCGAATTTTTCGAACAATCTCGATTAGTCTCTCGATGCAGCTGTCGATCTCTTCGCGGGTATTCATACGGCTGATGGAAAAGCGCAGAGACGATCGAGCTCCCGCGCGATCGATCCCCATTTGGAGTAAAACACGCGACGGTTCTAGAGATCCTGATGAGCAGGCCGACCCATGGCTGGCCGCCACACCTGCCATATCGAGGTGAATCAGAAGACTTTCTCCATCAATCCCACGGAAAGCAAGATTGGTTGTATTCGCGATGCGAGGGCCCAATCCGTTGATTGAGATATCGGGGATTTCGCGCATTAGGCTGATCTCGAGATGATTACGAAGATCAAGCATGTGCTGCGTGATTTCGGTTTGTTTTTCTCGAAGAATTTGGAGCGCTTCGGCAAGACCCAGTATTCCTGCGAGGTTTTCTGTTCCGGCGCGTCTTTGAAATTCTTGTCCACCGCCTGTCAACAGGGGGGTTAATTTAAGGGAGGAGCGGGCAATCACTCCGCCGATTCCCTTGGGAGCGTGAAATTTATGCCCGCTGAAGGCAATCGCGCTGACGCCCGGGGGCATCAACTGAGGTTCTTTGCCGATGAGAGCCACCGAATCGAGAATCAGGGGAATTTCGTGTGCCAGAGCAATTTCGGCAAATTTTTCGATATCGAGTTTGACGCCGGTTTCTCCATTGGCCGATGACAGCACAATCGCACTGGTGTGGGGAAGGATCGCTTGTTCGAGCTGCTCAAAAAGAGGCGCCCCCCAGGAATTGACCGGCAAATAGGTGACGGCGACACCTGCATTTTCTAACGACTGGATGGTTCGGTATACAGCGGAATGTTCAATTGAAGTTGTGATCAAATGTCCCTTGGGGCGGCTGCCAAAAAGTCCGCGGATCAATAAATTCAAACTCTCCGTGCCGCCGGAGGTGAAAATAAGTTCTTCCGGCTTCGCTCCAAAAAAGGAAGCGATTGATCGGCGGGCGGCGTTAAGAGAGGATTTCGCTTGTTGGCCAAAATAGTGGATGCTCGAAGGGTTCGCCGGCGGACCGCTGAATTCGGTCAGCATAGCCTTAAACACTCGAGGATCGAGAGCCGTTGTCGCATTATTATCTAGATAGAGTCGCGTCATATTCGTCTGAAATTGCATCGGAGCTTGAATCTGTTGCTGATATTATCAGAACAGTAATGTTATCTCCGCTACCCATTTTTTTCGCACAGTCAATCATTTTTTTAGTCGCTTTTTCCGGCGAATGCGCATTTCTTAGGATCTTTTGTAATTCTTCTTTTGAAACCACATCGCTTAGGCCATCGGTGCAGAGAAGATAGAGATCCCCGGGAATATGAGGGCAAAAAGAAATTTCAGGATTCGCGGGCCGGGACGTTCCGATCGCGCGAGTAATAATATTTTTGGGAGGCGTTGGGTGGGTAAACCGTTTTTTTAAAAGCCATCGTGCGAGCAGGGAATGGTCCCGCGTCAGCAGTTCCAAGCGATCATTGCGGAATCGGTAGATGCGGCTATCGCCGACATGGGCGTAATAGACTCGTTGATTTGTCCATAAAAGACAGCACAGCGTTGTACCCATCCCTTGAAGGGGCTGGCTTTCACAGCCCATTTTGTATACCCAGCGATTGGCCAGCTCGATGGCGGTTCGGATTTCGTCATCTAAATCGATTATGTCTTGAAATTGGTTGGTTGTGTCGGAAAGCCGATGCATCGACTCGCATAAGATATTCAGAGCTTCCTTGGCCGCAATATCACCGGCGCGTCGTCCGCCGATTCCGTCGGCCAGAGCAAAAAAACCAAACTCAGGTTTTGCCGTCCAGACGTCCTGATTGGTCGGTCGATTCAATCCAATATCGGATAACCCACAGTAACGTAGGGCGGATGGCGTCATAAAACCTTATTACATTGGATCTGCTACATGCCCCAGCATGAGACAGGTCTTCGAGTTTTGGTCGATTAATAAAAATTCAAACGGTTGATCTGCGATAAATGAGACAACAACTTCATCCGCATGATTGCAGCATTTGCAATTCATGACTGCAGCGGTAGCTGCTGCAGCTTCCACTCCTTGTTCGTCAAGGGAGAAAAAGCACTTTTGAACAGTTTTGCTTAAGCACAAATCCATACGGCCGTCCATTTTCGAAAAATCTGCCTGCGGTGAAAAAGCACTTTGGATGCCAAGTTGTTTTAACCAATCTTGTAAATCGAAGCGCTGTTCGAATTGAAATTTCGGAATTTGCAGCCGAACCATGCGTGTTTCGCAAGAAGCGAGAATTTGATCAAGCTTTGCTACCGACATTTGAAAAGGCGCCTCAGAGTGTTTCGGAAGAATAAGAAGACAACAGGGTTCAGCCTGAGTTGATCTCTCTTTTTGAAATGGCAGGAAAACGGCTTGACAATCAGAATCTTCAAAGTATTTAAAATGTGCTAAAAGATTCATCGTTTTGACGTCTTTCGTTTCGCCATGAGAGGTGGTAAACGGAGATAGCTCTGTGAGTTCCGTTTGAAAGCGATTGACCCAGCTCCCTTTGAAATAGAGGGCGTTGGCTAATACGAGTTTTGTTGTTGAATCGACGTCGCCGGGATTCAATAGATTTCTGATTTTCTGTTCAGTCTGCTCGGAAATCCAACCATTGATTCGCTCGATTGCAGGAAGTGAAAAGTCAATCGATTCAATCTTGGCTTCAAAATCCTTGCGCATCGATGAGATAAAAGTATCGAGGAGGGGAAAGTCAGTCTGCGCCCAGATTCCTTGTACGATGCTTAATTTGAAATCGGAGCCAAAGGAGGGGCAATGTACCAGGTTTTTTAAAAAGAGATGAAACGAATCTCCAACAAGATCTTGGGGTAAATATAGATGGAGTGCATCGCTCAGTTCTCTGGCTGTTTGGCCATCCGATCCTGCATAGACCATGGAAAGGCATGCGCTAGCCGACATCGGAGAAAAAAGCCAGTTAGTGTCGGAAGAACAATATTTGGCTGCATCGATTGCTAAAGCTCGACTGCTTTGAGGAAAGGTGTCGTCAGCAGAGGCTAGAGAACTAAAAACGGGCAAGATAAGCAAGAATAAGAAGATCTTTTTTCGGAGCATGGTTAGGTTCCTAGAAAATAGAGGTTTGCGATACTCAGTGTGTTAAAGGTTGCATGCAAAATCATTGGTGCGAATAACGATCCCTGACGTTCATAAACAAAACCCAAAAAATAGGACAGAATGAAGAGCGAACCGATGATGGGAATATTTCCTAAGCCTTGTTCTTTGGAAAAGTGAAAAAGAGAAAAAGTGGCTGATGAAAGCGTAATAGCGATCGGGGCGTTAAAATATCTTCGTAGATAGCTTTGAAGAAAACCGCGAAAGAGCCACTCTTCGATTAACGGCGCAAAAATAATGATGGAAAATGTGGCCAGAAAAAAATAAAGGGGCTTTCCAAATGTTGTTTTAAGAAAGAGAATAACCAGCTGATCAGGGAGCTGCAGAGTGTGAAAGATAAGATAAAGTATGATTTCCAGTATTTGACCAATACAAATGACAAGCGGAAATGAAACGATACATGCAGTGAGTGCAATGAGGGCATCGCTTTTTAGATCTCTTTTCTCTGAGCTACGCCAAATTGATTGTGAAATGGGCCGGTATATTATTTGGGCATAGATGATAAAGGCGCCAAGAGTTGCTGCGCCTGACAAGCAGTTTACCCATGTCGCTAGCTCAATCGAGTTGTTTAATCCTGTTTTTATTAACAGTTTAGAAAACAAAGGAGGAGTGAAAAGCGAGATGATAAAATAGATTAAAAAAGCGCCTAAAACGAGCAAGAATGTTGGTCGGGCGATGGGTTGTTTCACGCCCTGATAACCGATGAAAAAGCCCCGGCGGATAGCGATCCAGAGCAGGATAACGGCGGCAGCGGCAGAAAAAAAAGCCGCTGCAACCTCAGAGCCAAAAGAGGTCATCGGCTCTTCGCTAAATGGATATATTCGCTTACGCGGCGAGTAATTTCTTCAACGAGTTGCGCGTGAGCGATTCCCATCGGAGATTTGCAGTAGTCTTTGCTACCCCAAACAGTTGTGGAATAATCGATTGGAATATCGCTTTTTGGGATAAAATAGGAATCCCGAATCATCTCTTGTAACACAATTTGAGGAGCGCTGTTTCGTAAATCGACAATTCTTACTCGAACACCGATTTTTAGATTCACCGAGGTTTCAAAAGGCACAGCGACGGTCTTTTTGTTGTTCTTTGCCACAGGAACATTTTCATGTTCCGTTAGCTCAAGAAAAACGACGAATTCATTATTGGGAAATTCGCGCTTCATCCACGAAAGATCCGGACTAAAAGGATTTTCCGTATAAGCGGCGTCATCTTTTCGGACGACAAATATCGATTTTCCTTCGGAGATGCGACTAATAAAAAGTGTCGTGAGTTCTTCGGAAATACTCCAAGGCATATCGAAAGAGGTGGCGTCGATTACGGAAGCGACGGTAACAACGGGTTTAGCTCGGCCATCTTCATGGAATCGCGTGAGATCATTTCCACTTTTGCTGCATGCTATCAAAGCAAGCGAAAAGACGAGGGCAATCAAATAGCGCATTAAAATCCTCATTCATTGAATTCAAGTCATTGCGAAACTCTAGCAGAAGGTGATTTTTTGTACCACATGAGGTATTCCGCAGCCATTTCCGCTTTGGCTACGGAGTGTACCAAAAAGATTCTTCTGTCGATTTTCGATTCTAATGGCAGGGATCATATCCATTTCGTATATGGTCCCTGCCATTAGAATCGAAAATCGACCAAAATAATCTCTAAAAGCGACGAAGCAATCTTTTCGGTACACTCGCTAATACGCTTTGGCAATAAGAGCCGAATGAGGAGCCATTTTAATCGAAGATTCGAGGCGGATTCCCTTCTCCGGCGTGTCAAGATTATGACATTCCCAAGGATCCTCTGTGTTTACAATTAGCTTCCACTGTTGATTATCCTGCAAATGGGGGAGAAATACCTCTGCATGGTGAAAGTCGGTGTTGAATGCGACATAGAGAGCCTGTTTTTCTTTTAGAGTGAAAGCGATGAAGCGCGAATGTGCTTTCCAATCGGGATGGTTAGGTGAATGCCCGTGCCAGTCGATATCATCGTCTTTTAAAAAGTGTTTTTTTCGTAAAATCGGGTGTCGTTTACGAAAGTGAATCAGCGATGAGACAAATTGAACCATCGAGTGGTTGTGCTCCCAGATTTTCCAATCAAACCAATTGATATCATTGTCTTGAACGTAGGGGTTGTTGTTTCCTTTGCGAGTGTGGCCGATTTCATCGCCCATGAGGATCATCGGAATGCCCTGAGATAAGAGAAGCGCTAGCCAAAAATTCCGCATTTGCCGCTCTCTCAGCTCATGAATTTCAATATTCTGGGTGGGTCCCTCATCGCCACAGTTCCAGCTGTCGTTTTGCGTGGAGCCGTCTCGGTTATTTTCTCCGTTGTCGATATTTTGTTTGTGTTGATAGGTCACAAGGTCTCGAAGACAAAACCCATCGTGAGCCGTCACAAAATTGATTCCCGATTGAGGGCTTCCTGTGGGGTATGTGAATTGACTTCCGGTCATCGATGTAGCAAAAAATCCTACTTCGTTTTCAGTTCCTTTTATGAATTTGCGCACATGGTCTCGAAAAGAGCTGTTCCACTCGGACCAATCGCCCCATTTTTGAAATTGCCCCACTTGGTTGAGACCCGCTGCATCCCACGGTTCTGCAATTAGCTTTACGTTTTTCAAGATTGCATCATTTGCGATCGCTTTTAATATGGGAGGATCTTGAAGAAGGTGTCCATCGACGCCTCGAGTTAAAATCGAAGCGAGATCAAATCGAAATCCATCGATGTGCATCTCTTCGACCCAGTAGCGAAGACTGTCGATGATGATTTTTTGACCCATGGTACTGTTTGTCTGGAAGGTGTTGCCGCAGCCTGTATAATTTCGATCGTGTTCGTTTTCATCGATCATGAAATAGTGTGTTTTATCGAAACCCCGTAATGAAATGAGAAAATCATCTCCATCGCCGGTGTGGTTGTAGACAACATCGAGAAACACTTCGATGCCGGCTCGATGCAGCTCGCGAACCATTGTTTTAAATTCATCAAGAGCTTCTTCCTGTCGAGAAGCAAAGCGGCTGACTGGAATGAAAAAACTGATGGGATTATATCCCCAATAATTGATGCGCGGTAGTTTTGTGGCTGAATAGACCTTCGGTGAATGCGTCTCGTCAAATTCATAAATAGGCATCAGTTCAATGGCATTGATGCCGAGCTGTTTTAAGTAGCTGATTTTTTCAATCACGCCGGCATATGTTCCTGGAGATTTGACGCAGCTGGAATGATGCTTTGTAAAACCTCTAATATGCATTTCATAGATAATGAGTTCTTCGTGTGGGATGTTTGGCGCTTTGACTCCCTGCCAATCGAAAGGCGGATGCGGGTCGATTCGACAGAGAAAAGGAGTACGTTTGTGTGAAAAATCTCCCCATGGATAAAAACTGGTGAACGCCCGCGCATATGGATCGGAAAGAAGCTCATTGCCGTTCATTCGATACGCATATGATATATTAAGAGGAATCTCGTGAACTTCAATATGCCAAATTCCTTGGTCCGGGCCGAAAAGAGGAATTTCCATTTTCGGCTGGGTATGAGGGTGGGTGAATAGACAAAGCGTGATCTGAGCGGCCTTCGGAGCATAAACGGCGAAATTCGCACTGTTGCCGGTTATCGTTAATCCAAGTGTGTCGATGCTACCCTTGTTATAGAGGAGTGGTTTTTTGATGTCTTCCACTTGTTTTGCCTATTTCTTATCGTAAGTTATTGCATGTCAAGCGTTTGAAAATAGTTGTGTGAGTTTGTTCTTCAGAGTTATAACTCCCTCCAGGCTAATACAATACCAAGCTTTAAGGCTTGTGGGTGCAAATCTAAAAACATCATACTTAAGTAAACGTTAGCTCTTTTGTGTTTTTGTGTAAAAAACTTATTTTAAATTCAATAAAATTTGTATAAAAAGTCATAAGTGTGATAAAATCTTTTATTATAGAAAGTCGTTTTTGCGTGGAAATTGACAAAACTAGGCATCGAAAATCTCTTGCTGTCTTTTCCAGAAAAGACTTATAACTGTCTGAGTAAAAAATGATGATTTCGCACTGGTTGCGTTTTGTGATTTTATTTTCTGATTCGCAATTGGCAGATCCGATCAAAATTTCATGGAGGAATGCATGTCGTTTGAAAATGCCAAGGCAAATTTAAGAGAATTCGGTAAGGAACTGAATCTTGAGGCGTTGCTTTTCGATGAGAATAATACCTGTATTCTCGGTATCGATAATACTTTTTCGCTTCATATCACATATGAACCCAATTCCGATCGACTTTATCTTTATTCACCGATTCTCGACGGGTTGCCTAAGGATGATAAGATTCGTCTGAAGCTTTTTGAAAGACTCTTAGAAGGTTCAATGCTTGGCGGTCAGATGGCCGGCGGCGGAATAGGAGTTGCTCCAAAAGAAGAGCTGATTTTGATGCATTGTGTTCTCGATATGGGTTTAGGCGTTGACGGCAATGCTTTGCGTCGTTTTGCTCCTTTATTTGTTGAAACTGTTGAAAAATGGCGTGAAATTGTTACAAAAATTTGTGCCGGTGAAGAGCCAGGTCCATTCCAATTTCCAACAGCTCAACAGCCTCAGATGTCTTCTCCCAAGCCAGGCGAAAAGTTTATCAAGATCTAATCAAGCAAGATTCAGTCATGCGGAGTTGTCTAACGCTCCGCATTTATTTACCGCCCCGGTATAAAGTTCTCGATATGGCTTCTAAGGGTTCCGTAATTTTTTTTTCATTGTCATCGATTGCGCTTTTCACTTGTTTGACGCTGGTCATGACTGTTGAATGATCGCGATTGAATATTCGGCCAATTCCTTGAAATGGTATTCGTAAAATGTTTCGACATAAAAACATAGCAATTTGCCGCGGCTGGGCGCATTCGCGCATTTGAGACAAGCCGGTTAAATCCTCTGCACGAATGCCGAAATAATGGGCTGTTTTTTCAATGATTTTGTCGCAAGTCAATGCGGCGTCGGATTCCTTTCTCAAAAGATCGGATAAAATATGTTCGATATGACTCAACTCAAAATTTTTTGGGCTGCGGAGCGCAATTGCATGAAGCGCTTCGATCGAAGCTGCCGGGTTGCTGGAAAAACGTTGAAGAAGAAATTCAAAGAGATTCGAAGGTGGTTTTAAATCCAGAACAAGCGCTTTTTTTTGAAGAATTTGTCTGAGAACCGTTGAATCGGGAAGTTCGAGATTCAGAGTGATGCCCCATTCAAATCGGCTAATCAGACGAGGTTCGATATCTTGAAGATGGCCGGGTTTTTCTTCCGCGCTTATAATGATCAAACGCTGCTGTGTATGAAGCGCGTTAAATGTATGAAAAAATTCTTCCTGTGTTGCGTTTCTACGGGCAAAGAGGTGGGCATCATCGACAATGAGCACATCGATTTCGCGGTATGCTTTGCGAAATTCCAACATATGTCCAAGGCGGATCGCTTGTACAAAATGCTCGGTAAAACTCTGAGCGTTCACAAAAAAAACTTTTTTGCCTTTTTCTAACAGTGCGTGGGCGATGCCTGATAAAAGATGCGTTTTTCCGCATCCGGATGGGCCGGAAATAAATATGGGATTGAAGATGATCTGATCGCTTTGGCAAATTTCTCGAGCCATTTCGGATGTCATCTGATTGGATTTCGAGACAATGAAGTTTTCGATGCGGCATTCTTTATCGATTAAATCAGGGACAATTTGAATCTCGGTTTCAGGAGGCGGTTGCTTTTGGTTATTTTCAGAGCTGATCCAATGAATTTTGATGGGTCTTTGATTGTTGTTCAAAAAACTAACTGAAATGCGCTGCCGGATATGTTGTTCAAACCATGATCGTTGAAAAGGCGTTGCCTCCAGGTATAGGTTGCCGGCATCGAAACGGACAACCTTAATTGGTCGAAGCCATTGCGCAACAGTTTGTTGGCCCAAATCCTTTTCGAGCGTCGAGAGAAGATCCTCCCAAGCTTTCATAAAATTACTTTTTTAAAGCAATTGTTGGCGTCTCTTTGAGTTTTTTTGTCAAATACCATTGCTGCAAAATCCCAAGCAGGGTGGAGGAAAGAAAATAGATGTTTAATCCTGATGGAAAACTATAAAACATCACAGTGAAAACAATCGACATAACATTGCCCATCATTTTCTGTTGTTTTTGTGATTCGGACAAATCTTTTGCATCTTTGGGAAGCTTGGATGTCATTTTTTGCTGCCAGAACATTGCAGCTCCCAGGAGGACGGGAAGAAAATGGAATTCGTTCCCAATCATGAAGATGGGGTAATTCCAACTAAAAATAACGTCGGGTGCAGCTAAATTGTCAATCCATCCGGGTATAAACGATGCTCCGCGGAGCTGGAAGGTCGATTTAAGTAAGTAGAACATTCCAATCAAAAACGGCATTTGGAGCAGCATGGGAAAGCAGCCACTAAATGGATTGATGCCCTGTTCCCGATAGAAGTTCATCACTTCAAGCTGGCCTTTTTTGGGATCCTTTTTAAATCGATCCTGAATGGCTTTCACTTTCGGGGCGATTTCCTGCATTCGGATGGTCGATTTAAGCGACCAGTTATTCAATGGATACATCATCAATCGAAGGGCAATCGTTAGAAGAATGATTGAAAAGCCCCAAGAATGAGAAATGGTGTAAAAAAGCCGTAGCAAAAGGTAAAGAAATTTTGAAAATGGCTGCGAGATAAAGGAAAACCATCCCTGGATGCTCTGTGCATTCGAAAATTCGGGGTTATATCCAGTGAGGGGATCATCGTAAAGTTCATCGAGCTCTTTTAAAAGAGTGTCGTCAAACGGTCCTGCAAAAATTCGAAATGTTTGGAGCCCGCTTTTTAACGGCAAATAGGTTGAATAGCCTGCATATTTTTCTGCCGGATAGGGTTGATAGGCGGCATCGATTACGCTTAATCGGGTTGGAACGGCGGTTCCCGGAATTTTGACGGCTCGATACCCGTGGCCGATTTCCGTTAATGGATCCAGGATCACTCCGAGAAATCCATTCGAGTTGCTGATCCAGTGAGGCGTTAGAGAGGTGACTAGAGTAACGGGGTTTTTATCGGATAAATCGATCGTATCTACATCGGATTCTTGTCCACGCATCATTTGGTAGCGTAGAAGAGGGCTAAATGAGCCGCTAATTAGTTCGACCTCAGGCACTCCGGAGGAAAGCCACAATCCTCGCGCATCACCTTCGACTTGCACGCTGATCTCAAAACAATAGGGGCC
>Ga0247841_10009662_pt1 | contig 13425 bp, 9 predicted proteins | sample LaCruzMarch2015__2_FD_192410 | JGI IMG/M metagenome (GOLD analysis project Ga0247841, IMG submission 192410) | Freshwater microbial communities from meromictic Lake La Cruz, Castile-La Mancha, Spain - LaCruzMarch2015_18m | ecosystem: Environmental > Aquatic > Freshwater > Lake | place: Spain...
TGAAGGTTGGTGGAAGGGATAACAGGACGACAGACTCGAAGTCTTTGCGGACTCTATCCCTTTCCCACCAGTATAGCTTGCGTTTTACCGAATTGCAAGCTATAAGATTCAATAAAAATGACGGACTCTATGTTTTCCTGGGACTCGTTCCCCAGCAATGAATTGCTGGGTTAGTTAATGCCATCCTACAGATTCATTGTGTCGTTCTTCGAACTCTTTTTATCAGCTCGGATTACAGGTTTGGATTCAGGTTGTGTTTGAGAATTAATGTTTTATACTCATCCTCAAATTTTTGTTTCTTATGATGCTCTTGCTGATTTTGGATATAGGTTTTTACAGTATCTACCATCGAATATGAGCACGAGAAGGCACCATAACCTTCCTGCCATTCGAATCTGTTTTTACTGTCTGGTTGGGTATTCAGGAATCGTGTTGTATTGGCTTTGATGACTTTTGCCATCTCTGCCACAGAGTGCTTAGCAGGGAGATTTATCAGCAGATGCACGTGGTCGGGATTTACGAACCCGCATTCGAGATGGCAATCGTAGTTTTTGCAGATTCCAGCCATATAATCCAGGATGAGATTGGGCTTGTCACCAGTAAATATCGGGAAACGTGCTTTGGGTGCGAAGACGTAATGCATGAAGATTTGAGTGTAGCTATGTGGCATATAAACCTCACATTCTTTGTAGAGTGCCGTCCTACGGACTCTATTTTCTTTTTTATTTTGTTCCCAGCAATGAATTGCTGGGCTAATTAATGCCGTTCTACGAACTATATGTGTCGTCCTAACGGACTCTATGTTCCTGTTATCCTCTTCCCCAGCAATGAATTGCTGGGCTAATTAATGCCGTTCTACGAACTCATTTTGCTTTGGACATTCGATCCACAGCAATGAATTGCTGGGCTAATTAATACCGTTCTCCGAACTCTATATGTCGTCCTACGGATTCATCATGTTGTTCTCCGAACTCTATGTGTCATCTAATCTTTAGTTTTGAGGCTTTCCAATATTCTTTCGAAGATGTAACCTACGTGGATGCGATTGGTCAGATCGAGTTTTTCAACATCGATTTCCAGGATGGGACCGTTATGGAAGCCGAACTTCACGACGTTGGCTCCGTATGTTTTATACCAGTGATTGAGGTTATTTATCTCTGTGGACTGCCAACCGCCCTCGATTTCCATTTCCCTGCCGCGTTGCTGAATTCTTTCCCAAGCCAGAGACGGACTCCCTTGCAGCAGAATTATCAGGTCTGAGGAAGGCAACTGTCTATTTACTGTCTGGAATTGTGTAACTAGATTGTCCAGTTCGTCATCTGTAAGCAAACCGTCTGCATGGAACTGATTACAAAAAACCAGCAAGTCTTCAGGTAGTGAGCGGTCCTTCACGTAGCTAGCCGTACCGCTTTTACCAAGCTTACGTTGGTGAGCTCTCATTTCCAGAAAATGCAATTGAAGGTCATAACAATAGGTTTTCTTATCACCCAGAAACTTCTCCAAAAGCGGATTTTCTTCCGGTTTTTCATATAGAGTATTTATCTTCAGGCTGCGTCCCATGATGGCTGTCAGGGTCGATTTTCCCAAGCCAACGTTACCGGCTATGGTTATTAGTTTCGGGTGGTCTGCCAGGTATTTTTCCAGATGACGCTCTACGTCTATTGCTTTGAGAGTGGCTTCAGTCTGAGGTAGAGTGACCCAATCGCTAATCCCGGGGCTGGATACACGCAGTTCCAGAGACTTCACCTGTTCAGCAATCATATTGACGGTGCGACGCATCCACTCAATCTTTTCCACTGCTCTATCCGCATCAATGACCAGGACAGGACAGGTGACATGATTAGCGACAAAATCCTCATACAGGTTATTCAATAGCTCGAGGTAATCCGCAGGAATAGACATTTCACTTTCACGACCTCTCTCCCGTATGCGTTCCATAAGAATGGGGACGTCCGCTTTGAAATATACCACGAGGTCAGGTTCTTTGATTTGTTCCGTCATCAGCCTGTAAGTGCGCTGGTAGGCGATAAATTCAGGTTCAGACATGTTCTGCAGGATACGTTGAGCTTTTCCGAAAATATGATAATCCTCAGCGAGAGTCCTGTCTTCCAGCACAATACCCCTACACCCCTGAATCAGCTTCTGCCTATCCAGTCTGCCATTGAAGAACTCTATCTGAGCCATGAAAGCGTTGGCAACCGGGTCTTTGTAAAAGGAATCAAGCACGATGGGATTGAATTTTTCCGGAAAGGCAAAAACCCCTTCAGTACCATTTGGTTTGGGATATACAGATGTAAGAACCTTACTCAAAGGCGCAGAACTCGCTGCTTCGATAAAAGTGGATTTTCCCACCCCGATATTTCCAACTATGCCAATGCGGATATTCTCCATGCTCATTCCTCCCGGCTTCTCTATTAATTTACCATGTCCAATTTTTAACATTACTTGTCAAGTGACATGTTTGCTATTACATTGTTTGATCGGTGACATAAATACATTGTTACAAACCTGATATGTCACCCGCAAGGGGTTCAATCAATATTACCATTAGTTCATGGGGCTAACCCCCAAGTTATGATATTGCGTCATTGCATGACTTTAGTTTCACATCCCTGCCTTTGATATTTCCATGATATTTACAAAGTTTCCATCCATAGTTTCCAAAGTTTTTAAACAATAATGCTTTAATCCGTCTCATTAGCACTACGCTACCAATACGGAGTCAATACGCTATCATTACGGAGTAACTGCGTATTGATAGCGTAATGGTAGCGTAATAATTCCGTAATTCTTTTTAGGGTTTTTTAACGGTAGGAATAGATAAAGCAGAGTGCAGATATGTGATAAAAGAGGAAAGAAAAAGTGACACGCAATAAACAAAAAAGGTTTAACAACTAAGATACAAAGATATTATGAATAGAAAAAGGGGTTCATACGAACCCCTTAACAATTATCGGCTATATGAGGATTAGTCAATCCTGATAAATTCTATCCTTCTGTTGAGTTGTTTATTGGCAGGAGTATCATTAACAACAATCGGTTTGGTCTCGCCAAAACCGGCAGTAGTCAAACGGTTTGTATCAATACCCTTGCTGACCAGATAGGTTTTAACAGATCTTGCCCTTCTCTGTGAAAGATCAAGATTGGAAGCTTCGGCACCATCGCTGTCAGTGTGTCCTTGAATTGAAAGCTTGATTTCAGGGAAATCCTTCAGGGTCTGGACAACCTTATTCAATTCTAATATAGCACCGGGAGTCAGCTCAGCACTTCCGGTCTTGAAGACCACGCCTTTGATGACAAGATTGGCTTCTTTCTTAAACTCAATTTGAGGTTTGGGAGCAGGAACAGGTTCAGGTACAGGTTCAGGTACAGGTTCGGGTATAATGACCGGTTCGGGTTCAGGAACAGGTTCCGGTTCGGGAACCGATTCAATAATGGGTTCCGGTTTGGGAGGAGGAGGAGGTTCGGGTGTAGGTTCCACAATTATCGGAGCAGCCGGTGCCACGGGTTTGGACGAGGATAAAGTCAATGCCAGATATCCGGTTAAAAAGGCATCTTTGTCATTACCTCCGAGGGTGCCATCCAGAAAGTCAGTGTTTACTTTGTGATACTCAACCCCGATATCGCCTGTAACTCCTAATTTGGAGAAGAGAGTGATACCGCCACCTATCACAGGAGCTGTACTTGTGTATTTCTTGTAATGTCCGTCAGTATCGAGAATACTATTGCTATTTCTATATTCGGGGTCAAATGCAAATCCGCCAAAGCCTACCGTAACGAACGGAGCTATCCTGCTGATAAACCCGTTATTAAAATAGAGATTGCAATATCTCCAATCGGGTCTGAGGCGCGCCATTAAATCCATGCCGGCTATATATGCTCTAAAGTTTCCGTGAGCAGAGTTTGAATCGTTATCACCACCATTCAACTGACTAAAATAGGGGTACAGACCAAGGCTGGCATAATCTGTGAACCAGGCTTCGTAAGAACCTCCGAACATAAAAAGAGATCTTCCCCCGCTTTCAATATCGCACTGACTTTGTGTACGTCCAGCCCGAACCGAAAATGTGTGCGTAACAGAAAAGCACGTTGATATAAAAACGAGAAGTATAACAACTAAGGTAATTGACTTGTGAGTGTTTCTCATGTCAAAGAACCTCCAATAATTTTTATCTATTTATAGCATTGTGATGCCTGCCTTTTTTGTCAAGGAAAAAAACAAAAAATAATGAAATGCCAATATTTGACTACTCTCAGAAACAAATAGTAAGCATTTATTCCTTTGCACTTGACACTCAAACTGCCATGGGATTCTTTGAAAAAGAAACATAAAAAAATGAAGTGAGGAAATCATGTTTTATTGGGGAGACCCTACTTTTATATTGCTGATTCCGGTCTTGATTTTAGCCTTTTATGCACAAGCCAAGGTCAAGGGAAACTACAAAAAATACCTACAGGTCAAAAGTACGGTTCAGATGACAGGAGCAGAAGTTGCCAGAACAATTTTGGATAGAAACGGTCTGGCAGATATTAATGTGGTGGCAATTGAAGGGACTTTGACAGATAATTACAACCCGAAAACTAGAGAAGTGAACCTTTCCAAAGATGTTTTTTACGGAGATTCGGTTTCTGCAATCGCCATAACTGCGCATGAATGCGGACATGCACTTCAGCATGCAACAGGCTATGCTGCACTCATAATGAGGTCAAGCATTTTACCGATTGCCAATCTTGGTTCGTGGATGGCATTTCCGCTTTTTTTTCTGGGCTTGATATTTTCCATGTCCCTTTTGATGGATATAGGCATTATCCTGTTTGCCGGAGCTTTGGCATTTCATTTGGTTACTTTGCCGGTGGAATATAATGCTTCGCAACGCGCCTTTGCCCAGCTTGACGACAGGATAATTATTTACAAAGATGAAATGCAGGGAGCTAGAAAAGTGCTAAATGCTGCAGCTTTGACATATGTGGCGGCTACTCTGATGGCTTTGATAAATCTGTTGCGGTTGATTCTGCTGCGCAATTCCAGAAATTGATAATACTTAGCCTGTTTTGACAGATAAAATTGGCAAAAAGATAAAGAATATGCTTTGACAGAATTCAGATAGTTTCACTTTGTCACTTTGAGAGAATCGAAAGTCGGTGCCAAAAGATAATGTTTCCTCAGGAAGAGGTTGAATAAATGTCGTTTATACATCTGCACAATCATACTCAATACAGTTTATTAGACGGAGCTTGTCGGGTTGACCGGATGGTAAAACTCGCCTCCAAATATGAGATGCCGGCTTTAGCAATCACAGACCACGGCAATATGTTCGGAGCTATCGATTTTTACAATACAGCCCGCAAAGAAGGCATCAAGCCCCTTATTGGAATAGAGACTTATATTATAAACAGTGATTTCACCCCCGATAAAAACAAAAATGACCGCCGCTTTCACCTTGTCCTGCTGGCAATGAATGACAAAGGTTATCGCAATCTGATGAAGCTTTCTTCCAAGGCTTACCTGGATGGTTTTTATTACAAACCGCGGATTGGCAAAAAACTATTGGCAGAACATGCTGAAGGACTGATTTGTCTGAGCGCTTGTGTAAAAGGGGAAATCTGTCAACACATGATAAACCAGCAGCCCAAGCTGGCATGGGAAGCTGCAGATTGGTACAGAAGCATATTTGGCGACAGGTACTATCTGGAAATTCAAGACCATGGTCTGGAGCCGGAAAAGGTAGCTATGCCCAATGTTATAAAACTTGCACGGGAAATGTCTATCCCTCTAGTTTTGACTAACGATTGTCATTATCTGCAACAGTCGGACAGCGAAGCTCACGACATATTGTTATGTATTCAAACCGGGAAAAGTCTGAGTGACCCCAATCGAATGAAATATGACACTAATCAGTTATATTTCCGTAAGGCTGAGGAGATGAAAAAGCTCTTTACTGATGTTCCGGAAGCATTTCATAACACTCAGGAAATTGCCGATAGAATAAATCTGGAAATGCAGTACAAAGATTTTCTGCTGCCCAGCATTGAAACACCTCCCGAATTTAACAATATGGGCGATTATCTCAGGCACCTGTGTTTAGAAAGCGCGGCAATAAAATATCCGGAAATGACACCTGAAGTTGAAGAAAGAATTAGTTTTGAATTGGATGTCATCAATAAGATGGGGTTTGACGGCTATTTCTTAGTTGTGAAGGATTTTATTGATAACGCCCGCAAACAAAACGTGCCGGTCGGACCAGGCAGAGGTTCTGCAGCAGGCAGCATTATATCATACCTGCTTGATATCACAAAAGTTGACCCGCTCAAATATGACCTTCTATTCGAAAGATTTCTCAATCCTGAGCGTATCGGAATGCCTGATATAGACATCGATTTTTGCGCCCAGGGAAGAAGCAAAGTAATTGATTACGTAATTCAAAAATATGGTCGCAACAGTGTAACGCAAATAATTACGTTCTCTACCTTAGGCCCAAAGTCTGTAATAAAAGATGTGGCGCGGGTATTGGGGGTTTCAGCTGTTGAAGCTAATACTTTGACCAAGACAATTCCTTCCACTTCAAAATCTCTGGCTGATGCAATGAAGGAATCGAAGGAATTTGCTGCTCTGATACATACGAATGACCACTATATGAGCATTTTTCAGCACAGTCAGGTGCTGGAAGGATTGGTCAGGCAAACAGGAATACATGCTGCAGGCGTTGTAATTGTTCCGGGTGATTTGACAGATTATATTCCGCTTGCCACAGGAACTCAGAAAGACAGTGAAAATGCAGTTCTGGTTCAATATGAAGGCAAATGGTTGGAAGAGCTGAAGATTCTCAAAATGGATTTTCTGGGCTTAAAGACTCTTACTTTGATTAACCAAGCCATAAAACTAATCGAAGAATCTCAAAAGATAAAAGTAGATATCGACGACCTGCCTTTGGATGATGAGCTAACCTATAAACTGCTTGCTCAGGGACAGACAGATGGCACCTTCCAATTTGAATCAGACGGGATGAAGAAATACCTGATTGATATGAAGCCCAATCAATTCGGAGACCTGATCGCAATGGTGGCACTCTACCGTCCGGGTCCGATGCAGTTTATAGATACTTATATAAAACGAAAACACGGAAAAGAAAAGATTACTTATGACCATCCTATGGTTGAGCATGTTTTGAAAGAAACATATGGTGTGACTGTTTATCAGGAACAGGTAATGCAGATATCCCGGGAGATGGCAGGTTTTACAAGAGGGCAGGCAGATTCATTACGTAGCGCTATGTCCAAGAAAAAAATCGAACTGATGGAGCAATTTCGGGTTAAGTTTATTGAGGGTGCTCAGGCAAACGGTGTGCCGGACAAAGTAATCAATAAAATCTGGGAAGACTGGAGAGCTTTTGCTGAATATGCTTTTAACAAAAGCCATGCCACTTGTTATGCTTTGGTGGCATATCAGACTGCCTGGCTCAAGGCGCATTATCCGGTGGAATTTATGGCAGCACTTTTGTCTCTGGAAGACAATCCTGACAAAATCCCCTACTTTCTGGAAGAATGCAAGCGCATGAAAATAACCATAATCCCACCTAATATAAATCGGAGTGATTGCGAGTTTTCGGTTTGTGACAAAGAAATTCACTTCGGCTTGCGCGCCATAAAAAACGTGGGTGAAGCTGCGATGCGAGCAATCGTGGCAGACAGAGATAGAAACGGAAAATATAAAACCATATTTGAGTTCTGTAACCGGTCGGACTCCATGGCTGTGAATAAAACAGTGCTGGAAAGCCTGATTGCTGCCGGAGCCATGGATGAATTGGAAGGCACCAGAGCTCAGAAATGGCAAGTGATTGAAGCTGCTTTGGAACATGCCGGTGACCATCAACGTGAAAGAAAACGTGGACAAACCTCACTTTTTGACCTTTTAGAAGATGATGAAAACACTAATTCCTTTAGTTTAGTTTTGCCGGATGCGGAAATCTGGACGTATCAGCATCAGCTTGAATTGGAAAAGAGCGTTTTGGGGTTTTACATGACCGGTCACCCGCTTGAACCATACAAAGAGATGATAGACCTTTTTACCACTACTCAGGCGAATGCTAAAGAAAAACAAAATGGTAATGAAATAAATGTCATCGGCGTGACAATCGGGGTGGTTAAAAGACGTGACAATCGCGGAAATCCCATGGCTTTTGTGGAAATGGAAGATTTGACAGGCAGATATGAAGTGTCGCTGTTCAAGAGGGATTTCGATAAGTTTCTGCCTCAGTTTGAAATCGGAAAAGTGTATTTTGTGACGGGAACACGTTCTCAATATATCTCAGGTGAAGAAAGCTCCCTTAGAGTTATCCCCAAAAAAGTAATTGCTTTTGATGCGCTGCCCTATCAATTATCGGGAGAAGCACTGATCGAGGCAAATGAGAAAAACATAACGGAAGATTTTCTCGTTAAGGTAAACAAACTCAAACAACAAGGCATCGGGCATTTCTCACTCAAATTCCTGATTCATACAGAGAATGGAGGTTCACTAATTCTGCAACCCCAAATCTTTAAATTCTTTCCAGACCTTGATTTTATCAAATGGTGCAAAGATAATAAATTTAAGCTTAAGGTGTTTTTGTCCTCCAATGTTACCACCTCTGATGCGGATACAAGCTATGAATAGACTTTATCTGATATTGTGCTTCATACTACTGTGTTTTTCCTGGGGGCAGGCACTTGAAGTTGTTACAAATTCATACAACAATACCACATCCATATATATACTGATACCTTTCGAGCAACTTATCTTTTCAGCAGACAAAGGGACTGCACACTATCAGCTGAGTGTAAATCTGATAGACACAAAAAGGAAAAGTCTTGTCCAGGATGTTTTTGATATAAAAGCAGGTAGCCCCTTTTACCAAAAGGAAGTAATGAAGCAAGCCTCATTTGTGCAAGAGATTAGCATTCCACAAAAAGCTGGGAATTACAGATTGACCACGCAACTCCGCAATGTCGATTTGGGTGATAAAACAGAGAAGCAGACTGATATTACCCTTGATGATACAAAAAGCTATGTGAAAGACATTATCATTGCTGATAATGGTCAATTCAAATATGTTCCGTCTGCTTTTAATCAGATAAATCCACAGCTAAAAAGTTGCTACATGGTCTTGGATACCTCGGCAAGCTATGACAGCATTATGATTAAATATGAAATCAACTCGGTCGTTAACAGAGTTAAGGCGTCAACAACAGACAGCAACAGACTTGATTTGTTGCCAATCCTGCGCGAAGGAAAACTGACAAGCCTGGAGCCATGGTATTATACGGGGAACATTATCAATACCCCATTAAAGTCTTTCATCCGTTCCAATAATAAAGATCAAGGTGCTGAGCTTGCTCATACGGGATTTACGCAAGAACGGAGTCTTGCGCAACTGCAATATTATTTGCAAACCTTCACACTTCAGGAGCAGCTTCAGCAAATCAGATATATTGCTACTCAAAATGAGTGGAAATTGCTTCGAAAAGTAGCTGACAAAGATTTAGCAGAGGCGATTGAACGTTATTGGGAACGTCACAAAAGCAACCCTGGCACTTCCTTGAATGAAACCCGCGAGTTATTTTATGAAAGAGTCCTGAGAGCTGATGAACTCTTTACAATTCACAAGAAACTCAGAGGCTGGAAATCTGACCGGGGCAGAATTTATATACGATATGGTCAACCTGATGAGGTTGTTGAAGACACATATTATCTGGGTGATTATCCTGATGTCAGGACATATCCTCATATCAAATGGTACTATTATAGAGCAAACAAAGCATACAATTTTCTTGACAAAACAGGCTATGGTGATTTTCAAATCATGGATGAATATTATGAAAACTAAACTTGTAATTATCTGCCTTTTTATGATTAGTATCAAGTTGGTCGCTATTGAAAAACTGGGCATGTTTGTAGAAGTCCACCGTTTTTTTGATGCCAAGCGAAATACGACTTTTGTGATTGATTATCAAGCACCCTATAAAAACCTGATGTTTATGACTCGCGACAAAGGATATTATGCTGAACTGAAGGTTGCTCTATCAATCGCAAACGCTGATAGTGTCATATATAGTAAGGACTTCGTAAACAATGTCGGGGTAACTACAAAGTATGATGTCAGCACATCCAATAAATCCTTTTTGGATAGAATATCGTTAACTCTGGCTAAACCGGGATTTAAATTGAAGATTGTCTTTGAAGATTCGAACGGACAAAAAAGCTATGAATGGGATTATGTTGCTGAATTACTCAATCCTGGGGACAGACTCAGCGAGATAGAATTAGTATCAAATATTAGCCCTGATACAACTTCATTTTCAGGGAAGTTCAAAAGACTTGGTAAAATCTATATACCGGAACCTTCCGGACTAATTTCGAGAGATATAAATGACAGCTTGTATATTTACTGCGAAGCTTATGGCAACACATCAGAAACTACAAAAGCCATGTTGACAATTAAAAAAGACGATAAAACAAATGTTATTCAAACTATTCCTATCAAGATTGGTTCCAGCGAAGCGCTGCTCTTCCCCCTCAACCTTACGGCTTTGGAAGCCGGAAAATTCAAAGGGACGATTGATTATATTGCTTACGCCTCCAACAGAGATAAATCCGAAATTCTCTTCAGTCGGTCATTTGAGTTTATTATAACCGAACAATCTGAAAAGCTATATTTTTTATTTCCCGAACCGGATGATGAATTCCAGCTAATGAAATACTTGGTTTCCACCAAAAGCCAGACTAACTGGAATTCTATGTCTAAAGAAGCCAAACGGCGTAATATATCACAATTATGGGTGGAGCTTGCATCTAACACCGGACAACCGGTAGATGATTTGCTGAAGCTTTACAAAGAGAGAATTGATTATAGTAATATTCATTTCTCGCACTTCGACAAGGGTTGGAAAACAGATATGGGTCGCATCTATATCCGAAATGGGAGAGCTGATGATATTGATGACGACACCACATCTGATGAAACCAGATTTGTCAGAAAAGATTTTCAAATCTGGAAGTATGGTAGCAGGAATCATGCAGTCTATTTATTTGTAGATATACCCATGAATGGGAATTTTAAGCTTGTTTATGCCATAAACGATGAAACGGAAAGCTCTTATCCTGATTGGCGCAAATATGTGGGCACTGATTTTGATGAATCAAGGCTGGATAACTAATATTCGCTGCTATGACAAACAGGGTAAAACGCATTGGGATAATGAATTACTTTATATGTGTCATCTGCCTTGTAATGGAATACCAGCACTACATCAAATCTGCAGCTCAGCTTGGAATACTGGGGATTAGATGCAAGGAAATGCAAAGTTGTATGCGTGATTTTTTTCTGCTTTGCAGTCGTTATGCTGTTTTCAGCCGACTTAATGGAATGGCTGCTGCGTGTTTTTACTTCCACAATTGCTAATTCGTTGTTATGTTTGGCAACAATATCAATTTCGCCATAAGCAGAATGATAGTTCCTTGCTACAATGTTATATCCTATCCCGACAAGATAGTTTGCTGCCAATGATTCACCCACTTCTGCCAAGGTGGACTTGGAAATCTTATTCATAAAAAGAATAAAAACTCTTGACGTATAAAATGTCAATAATTAAATTGGTTTTAGAATGATAAATCACCATAAAAGGTGGAGGTAAGAATGAAAAATTTAGTTTTATGCTTTTGCGCATTAGTGCTGGCGATAACTTCCATAAACGCCGTCCCATATACAACCATGGGCTATATCAGAACTCCGGATGCGTATGTTCTTCCTCACAAAGCTGCTGATATTACCCTGACAAATTATCTGAGAAGGGAAAAAAACTCGTTTGGAGATAATTTCTATCCTTATGAGTATGTCCCGATGGGTATGCTCAATATCGGATTGTTTAATCGGGTCGAAATTGGTGCCTGGGGTGGTGACAAATTGGGCTTCATCAATGCAAAAGTAAAGGTTATTGAAGAAACCAGATCAATACCACAGGTTGCAGTTGGTGTTGACAATCTGCTTTCTCCGATCAAAGAAGATGCTACAAAAATCAAACCGGGGAGCGAGTTTTCCTCAAACGTTGACAATTGCTATTACGAAAAGAATTCACCTTATGTAGTGTTTTCCAAGACCAGTGTTCTTAAGGGAATGGCAGGGATTAAGTTACTTGAATCTGCTATTACAGTTGGCGTGGGCAGGAATAAGTTTATCGGTCAAGTCCCGCTTGCTAAACGCTTTGCCGGCATCTTTGGCTCTATCACTATTAAACCTCAGAAGAACTTGGCATTGACTTTCGAAAATGATGGTTTCAACCTAAATGCTGGGGCTCAATACACCTATAAGAACTTTGCCTTCAAGGTAGCTTACGTTGGTATCGAAGAACAAGAAAACAATAGAATAGGTATCGGTCTTTCATATTTGTTTGATAAATATGCCGATGCTCAGCGCCGTCCGGGTTTATTTATGGATGACGAAGCTGAATCTGCCAAAGGATCTGAAAGTACTATTGTTCCTGCCAATGGCAGAGATATTAATGCCAATAGTGATTTATTGGATGAGCTGAAGAAACTCAGAGAGCAGAGAGAATCAGCCCAAAAGGTTTTGGACGAGCTCAGGAATCAGCTGAAAGATATGGAAGAGGAATCCCCAACCGACAATTAACTGATCTGATAGTTCGCATAATGTATAAAATAGGGTTTTCTGGAACTTATATAACAAAGAATTGTTTTCGGATGCAGGCTAAAATTGCATCTCACATAATTAACTGCTTAACAACTCAAAACAAAGCGAGCGTTCTATGAAAAGAATGATCCTTGTTCTCATCGTCATCTTCGTGATTCAGTTTGTAAGCCCTCTTTTTGCGCAATTAACTGATGAACAGAAGAGTTTAATACAAATAGAAATTGGAAATGAGATACAAAGACAAACATCTTCCAGCTTGTCACAAGTTAGGGAAGACCATTTCAGAAGCCGGAATAAGACTTCTAAAGAAATTGCAGCAGCGATTAAAGATAATAAAGTTGAGCTTGCCACGCAGTATTTTGATTTCTATGCCGGTATTTTGGATACTCTGGTTATCTCAAACCCTATTGTGGCGCGGAAAGTAATTATTGATTTACAATCTAAGTTTGAAAAACTACCATCTGTCTCGGATAGATTACTTTATTATATTGGAGCTGCAAATTACTTTTTGTTTACTTTCGACGAAGCCGAAAATAATCTGATGTTACTCCTAAAAAACTACCCAAATTCACAAATAAATTCAAAAGCCCTTACTCTTCTTTTGAAGACTTATATCAATGCTTCGAAAGAGAAAGAAGCAGCTGCGATTATTGATATAAACAAAGCTACTTTGAATGAAGACCAGAAATTTCTGGCTGGACATATATATTTTTCTTTAGACAATAATTATTTGTCAACGTTTTAT
>Ga0247841_10009663_pt1 | contig 13423 bp, 6 predicted proteins | sample LaCruzMarch2015__2_FD_192410 | JGI IMG/M metagenome (GOLD analysis project Ga0247841, IMG submission 192410) | Freshwater microbial communities from meromictic Lake La Cruz, Castile-La Mancha, Spain - LaCruzMarch2015_18m | ecosystem: Environmental > Aquatic > Freshwater > Lake | place: Spain...
GAAAATCCTGTCGTGGGAATGGGAAATCTCCTCTTCTGGCATTTATGGAAGAATCGCGCTGGCAGCTGCCGTGAAACAAGCTCAATTATGTCGCCGCTCCCCATTCGTGAAGATTCGTGCTATTCGTGGTAGAACATTTGAACCACGAATAGCACGAATAGACACGAATAATGCCGACGCGAAGCACCCGCGGCGAAGCCGCTTCCCATTCGTGATAATTCGTTCCATTCGTGGTGAAAGAATTTCCGGTGGTCTGGATCGGCGAATTTTAGATGGCCGTGGCATTCCGGGCAAAAAGGGGTCATCCGGTTTCCCGGCTCTGCGGTGGAAGATCGGCAGAGGTCAGGAGGGCTGAACTTATACCAATCACACATCGTGATAGGTTAAAAAGTCGGGCACCTCGGCGATGTGCCCCTACCGATTTTTGGTAGGGATGGCTCGCCGAGCGGTCCGTCGATTCCACCCGTTTCGGTCAAATTGGTGTTAGTCGCAGGCTTTCATTGTGCCGACGGTGCTGAACACACAAAGAACGTCAATTTTACGCTTATTCACCGAAGATCTCCGCGAATTTTTCTTCGAGCATGGCCGACTCCTTCCCGGTCAGTTCGCTGAGTTCTTTGGAGCGCGCGCGCTTGGAAAGTTTGCCTTTGCCCTGCCGCAGAAAGGCGATCAAGGTTTCGGCGACCTTGTCTGGCATGTCGAAATGCTCATCGATAAAGCCCTTCATGCGGTCGTGCCGCTCAAGATAAGCCACCTCTTCGGGCAGCGTCTTCTCGACAGTCTGTTGGACGCATTCGTAGAGAAATTCCGCCTGCCGCGTCGCATCAAAGTAGCGGTAGAGATCGATCGTTTCGTTGAGGACATGGACGTTGCCTCGCGGCGTGGGCTCCCATTCGATCAGGTCGAGCCGGGGCTTTGAACAGGCTTCGAGCATTCGCCGGTAGTCCGCGATCCGCTCCAGTATGACGGCCGAAACAGGAAAGACGATGCCAGCAGGGGTAAACCCTTTTTCCGCCAACACGTGATGAATCAGATAGCGATGAATCCGTCCGTTGCCGTCCTCGAAGGGGTGGATGAAGACAAAGCCAAAGGCGATCACGGCGGCGGCAAGGACAGGATCATACGGACTTTCCGCGAGAATCCGGCTGGCCACGACGAGGCCATCGATCAATGCCGGGATGTCTTCCCATCGGGCAGAGACGTGATCGGGAATCGGGGAGCCGGTCGAGCGGTCGTGGATGCCGATAAAGCCGCCTTCCTTCCGCCATCCCATCGAAATGAAACGCTTGTCGCCAATCACGACGTCTTGCAACCGGAGCAATTCGTCCGCTGTGAGCTTCCGCTGGCCCGCCTCGCCAATCGCGCGTCCCCAGCGCTCGGCACGGGTATAGGGCGGCCTTTCGCCTTCGATGGCGTAGGACGCCTTCGAGTCTTTCAGAAGCAGGAAGGCGGCGGCGCGCGACAGAATGTCCGCGTGGATTGCGCCGATGGACTTCTTTGCTTTCGCGCCGAGGTTCGTCGCGATCAGGGCTTCGAGTTTCGGCGTGCGCCGAACCAGCGGGCAGAAATTGCGGGTGCCCGGCAGGTTATTGCGGACGCGGTGACGCCGGGAGACAGCCGGCGCGCAAGCATACTGAAACGCGGAATCCAGGGCATCGACATAGTTGCCAGCCTTCGCGTCGGGAATGTCCAGCATTTTCCCCGTCAGCCATTCGCAAAAGAACCAGAGGCGGCGCGAATAGGCTCCGGTTGGCTCGTCTTTGATCATCCGCGCAATCCCGGCAGGCGGAGCGGTGTCGAACAGCGCCTTGAGAACCGCCAGGTCGATGCCCTCGTGCTTGAAAGCGAACCTCAGGTGGCCCGCGAGTGTGTCCTCCGGCTTGTGCTTTGGAGTAAAGACGAGCCAGGGGGCTTTCTCATACCGGCGATGTTTCGCGCTAATCGCAGAGATGTGGTCGGGCAAGGGCGAACGCAGGCCGAAGTGAGCGATGAGGGCACTGTAGCCCGCCAGAGACATTTCTGCCTCCGGCAGTGCGAGACCGTGAAAACTGCTGACTTTCTGTGCAAAAGAGTTCCCCTGAGCCATATTTCTAAAAATTGATTACCGATGCTTCTGGAAACAATATCGTGAAAATCGGTTAGATTCTATGAAAATCGATTACAAACTGCTTTCTTTCATGAAAAATGATTTCTGCACTGCCGAGAAAGCGAACGAACCCGTCTTGCTTGGATGCCCAAGCAATGAACATTTGAACCACGAATAGCAGGCATGAACACGAATAATACCGAGACGGAAATTCTCCGGCGAAGCCGCTCCCCATTCGTGATAATTCGTTCCATTCGTGGTTAAAGATACGAACCACGAATAGCACGAATAGACACGAATAATGCCGACGCGAAGCACCCGCGGCGAAGCCGCTCCCCATTCGTGAAGATTCGTTCCATTCGTGGTGAAAGCATTTCCGGTGGTCTGGATCGGTGAATTTCGAATGACCGTGGATTCCAGGGCAAAAAGGGGATGATCCGGTTTCCCGGCTCTGCGGTGGCAGATCGGCAGAGGTCAGGATGTCTCAGATTTTCCTGCCGTGCCCCCCCTTTCGCTGGCGCCGAACCGATCATTCCACGCTATTCCGACCCACATAGATGGCAGCGTTTCGCCCTGTATTTTACTGCCGTCCGAGGCGGCACGGCAGGTCCTTCGACCAGCCATTGAAACCTCCGTTTTTGCCCTTTTTGCGTGTTTTACGTTTAATAAAGATTTCGAACTGTGACCTTGCGTCCAGGCAGCCCCGGCGTGAGAAATGATCATGTGCCCGAGGTGTCGAATGCCGACGGTGCCTAAAACAAATCTCCCTGAGTCAACCCACCCAAAAACATCCCATGAAAAAAATACTAGCATCCTTCACCCTCATGGCTCTCGCAGCCAGCGTTGCCAATGCCGCCGACGGCACTTGGACGAACGATGGCAGCTCCACCTGGAGCACCACAGGCAACTGGGCCGACGGCATCGTCGCCGACGGCGCGGGTTCGGGCAGGGCGATTTCCCGTTCTATCAAGTGCAGTTGGCCAACTATTATGATCCGGTGACCGAGCCCGTGGTCACCGATCGCAGGACGACTGACGACTGGGTCGCCCGCGTGCGGGAGGCCCAGCTTCAAGTAACCCAAAGCGTCCCCCAAATTGGCATGGCCGTCGCGGTCGATGTCGGCGAGAAAAACATCCACCCGCTGAACAAACAGGACGTGGGAGACCGGCTCGCACGACTGGCCTTGGCCAAAACATACGACCTGAAGGATGTCGAGCACGTCAGCCCGGTCTATGCATCCATGAGCCGGGAAGGTGCGTCGATTCGCGTCAAGTTCGCAGTCGGCACAGGCGGACTCATGGTGGCCTCCAAATCCGGTTTGGAGCCCGCCAAGGAAACGCCGGATGCCAAGCTCGCACAGTTCGCCATCGCCGGTGCTGATCGGAAGTTTGTCTGGGCCGAAGCAACCATCGACGGCAGCGACTCCGTGGTCGTATCCAGCCCCGCAGTGCCCGAGCCGGTCGCCGTGCGCTACGCCTGGTCGTTGAACCCCGCAGGCTGCAACCTCTACGGCCGCAACGGCCTGCCTGCCTCGCCGTTCAGGACCGACGACTGGCCGCTGCCCCCCAAGTAATCACAAAGTGTCATCACGCCTACCCAGAGAATCACCATGCACAGGTTGCCAGTCCCGAAGGTCCGTTCCTTAACCGTCCTTGCTGCGCTCTCGCTCGCAATGATCGCCAGCGGCAATCCGGACTCACCTGCCGATGGCCCCAAAGCCGGCACCCCGACCGTGGAGTTCAAAAAGCTCCCCACCGAAAAATGGGGGGAGATCATTCCTGCCGACAAAAATCTCCCCGCCGATTGGGTGAAATCGCTGACCGAGCGTGGCGAACCCAAACACTATTCCGGCGAGGCGTTGATGAAGATCGGCATGCCGGTGGGCGGCATCACGACCGGCCTCGTGTATCTCGGCGGAGACGGCAAGCTTTGGTGGTGGGATGTTTTTAACCGTCCGCTGATGGGTGTCCTTCCGCGCGACATTCCCTACAAGGGCCGCGGTTGGTTTTTCAAACCCGCGTCCACCATCGTGTGGTGGGGTGGCAACTATGTCGAACCCGTGACCACCCAGCCGAGCCCGCTCCAGCAGGGCTTTGCCATGCAGATCACCTCGGGCGGGAAGACCCAGACGCGCACGATGGATCGGCACGGCTGGAAGGATGTGGTGTTCACCGGCAGCTATCCGGTGGGCACGGTTCTCTTCTCCGACCCCGAAACTCCGGTGAAGGTGAAGCTCACCGCGTTCTCGCCTTTTGTGCCGCTTGATTACAATAACTCGAGTTATCCGGCCACCATCCTCCGCTACACGATCGAGAATACGGGAGCCGATGAAGTCAAAGTGAATGTCGGCGGCTGGCTCGAGAATGTTGCCATGCTTGATTCCTGGAAATTTTTTCCCGGATTGGTTCGTGAGAACTTCGTCACTTCAGGGAAGGACGCAACCATCATGACCGCCACCTCGGTCGTCTCCGCACCCATGCGACCGGACATCATGTTCGAGGATTGGACACGACCCGGTTTTGAAGGGTGGACGGTGGAAGGAAGCGCCTTCGGCCCGGGACCGCTTGCCAGCAGCGACTTGCCGCCTCACCTGAACACCGGCCTCTACGAGGGGCGGCTGGTTCATTCGCATTCCGCCGCCCCCGGCGCGAATCCGAAGGAGAAAGACGCCGCCACGGGCAAGCTCATCAGCCCGGAGTTCACCATCGACCGGAATTTCGCGGCCTTCGCGATCGGTGGCAGCAAAACCCCCGATGCCTGCCTCTTCAAAGTGGTGGTGGATGGCAACGTGATCCGTAAACAGGCCGGAACCGGAAATCGAAAGATGGTGGAAGTCACAGTGGATCTGCGTGACTTCCAAGGGAAGACGGCCCGCATCGAGATCGAAGATGCAGACACCGTCCCGGGAGGATTTATCGCTCTGGGCCCCATCCGCTTGACGGACAAGGACCCCCGCGAGCAAAAGGATTGGGGAAGTATGGCGATTGCCGTGCTCGGCGCGGATGGCACCGGCAATGCGGACCTGAAGGAATCGACAAGTGGAGCGGAAATTCTCGGCGATTTCGAAGGCGGCTCCTGGGGCGATTGGACCGTCGAAGGCACCGCGTTCGGGAGCCAGCCGTTCACCGGCAACAAGCCACCACAGAACCTTGTCGGTCGCAAGGGCGAGGGCGCGGCCAATTCCTGGGCGGCCGGCGGCGATGGAGCCACGGGGAAATTGACCAGTCCGACATTCGAGATATCAAAGCCTTACCTCTGCTTTTTATTCGGTGGCGGCAAGGCGCCTGAGAATGTCGAACTCGGCGTTCGCCTCGAAGTGGACGGCCAGGTGGTGCGGAGCGTTACCGGCACAAATTCCGACTCCATGGAGTGGGTGAATTGGGAGGTCTCGGAGTTCAATGGCAAGATGGGTCAGGTCATCGTGGAGGATGCCTCGTCAGGCGGTTGGGGACACGTGGTTGCGGATCATTTCGTGATGTCGCAATCACCGATGCCTTCCTTCGCTGACTCGCCTTTCATTGCGGATCCAAAGAAAGCCGCATCGTCCGCACCCGACTCACCGTTGGTTGGAGGAGTTGCCCGGTCTCTCACCCTTGCTCCCGGGCAGAGCACGGATGTCGATTTTGTTGTCGCTTGGCATTTTGTCAACGAACCGGTCCCCGACGCGAAGGGCCATGAAACCGGCTGGTATTACGGAAAGCGATTCCCGGACGCCACCGCGGTGGTCGAGCATATTGCCAAAAATAACAATCAACTGATCGATACCTCGCTGCTCTGGCGCGAGACTTGGAACGACTCGACCCTGCCACACTACTTCCTTGATCGGACGTTTATCCCGATCAATTCCCTTGCTTCAACCACCTGCTATCGCTTCGGCGACGGACGTTTCTACACCTACGAAGGGATCCGCAGCTGCCAGGGACATCCGAATCATGTCTGGCATTATGCGCAAGGCCATGCCCGGATATTTCCGGAACTGGAGCGCGATGTCCTTGAGCGGGTCTGGTATGGATTCAGCTACAAAGAAGACGGTTCGATGGACTACCGGGGCGAGTTGGGAGCCGGCAGCGCGATCGATGGCCACCTCGGCGTGATCCTCTGCGTTTACCGTGATTACCTGACCAGTCCCGACGGTGCCGCCTTGAAGCGGATTTGGCCCAAGGTGAAAAAATCCCTCCAATACGCCATGGCCCGGGACAAGGACCAGAATGGGCTCCTGGACACGCCCGGACTGACCACGCTCGACGAACCGTGGTTCGGCGAAATCCCCTGGATCAACAGCCTCTACGCCGCCGCCCTCAAAGCCGGCGAGAAGATGGCCGCAATCATGGGCGACACCGCCTTCGCCGAAGAGTGCCGGAAGAAGGCGGAAGTCACCCGCGCGGCGATGGATACCAACCTCTTCAATGGCGAGTGGTTTGTGCAAAAGGGCGACCCGGCGAATCCCGATAAACTCGGGGCCTACGACACCGTCCACATCGACCAGGTCCTCGGCCAGTTTTGGGCCTGGCAGGTAGGCCTCGGCCGCGTGCTCAACGAGGACACCACCAACTCGGCACTGCGCTCGCTCTGGAAATACAACTTCGCCAGAAACCTCGACGTGTTTGATGCCCAGGCCCATCCCAAAGGACGCCCTTATTATACAGACGGCGAGGGCGGCCTGCTGATGACCGCCAACGCGCTCAGTCAGGAGAACCCGTATCGCCACCTCTCGAACTTCGCCTACTACGTCAATGAGACGATGCACGGCTTCGAATATCAAGCCGCCGCCCACATGATCGCCGAAGGCATGGTGCAAGAGGGACTCGCCATCATCAAAAACATCGACGACCGCTACGATGGCAACAAACGCAACCCGTTCAACGAGGTTGAATGCGGCGACCATTACGCGCGCTCGATGGCCAGTTACGGTGCCTTTATTGCCATCTGCGGCTTCGAATACGATGGCCCCGCCGGTCACATCGGCTTCGCACCGAAGCTCACCCCGGAAAACTTCAAGGCCGCCTTCACTGCCGCCGAGGGCTGGGGGAGCTTTAGCCAGAAGAAGGAAGGCGAAAACTTGAATGCGGAAATCGCCCTGAAATGGGGCAAGCTCCGCCTGCGCACGATCAGCCTCGCCACGGACTCGAAACCGGCAACAGCGACCGTCAAAGTGAACGGGAAGGCCGTCCCCGCCGAACTGGCCTTTGCTGATGGCAAAAGCACTCTCTCCCTAACCGAGGAAATCACTCTCGTGCCGAACCAAGCCGTTAGCGTTGTCCTAACACAACACTGAACTCGAATCCCCGAAAAAATCCGCCTCTCCCCACCCAAAATTCGAAATGACACCCCCAGCCATGCCATGCAAGTTTACCCCCCCCCTGCCCAAGAAACTGGGCAGCACCATTACCCGTCGAAGATTTTTCGGCACAGCGACTTTCACGGCTGTGGGCCTGCTTTTTCTGTCGCGCCTGGTCATGGCCGGGCCCTTTGAGCCGGGGGATTTTCAGAAGTTTGTTCCGGCCGACAAGAAGCTGTCCGAGGAATGGATCAACTCGCTCTTTGAGCGCGGGACACCGAAGATCTATCAGGCACCCGACCTCAAATACATCGGGATGCCGGTCGGCGGCATTTGCGCAGGCCAACTCTATCTCGGCGGTGACGGGCAGCTCTGGCAATGGGATATTTTTAATAACCAAGCCCGGACTACCCCCAACTATTATAAGAACCCGATGCTCCCTCGGGTGCAGCTGGACCAAGGTTTCGCCCTGCGCATCCTCTCCGAGCGGGAGGGGAGCACGGCCGAGGCGCAGACGGGCACGGCTCTGGCCCAAGGTTTCGCCCTGCGCATCCTTTCCGGAGCAAAGAAGGAAACCCGCCCGCTGAATGCCAAGGGCTTTCCCGGTGTCACCTTCCGCGGTGAGTATCCCATTGGCACGGTGAACTACGCAGATCCGGCTTTCCCGCTTGAAGTCACACTCGAAGCGTTTTCGCCATTTATTCCGCTCAATGTCGATGACTCCAGCCTCCCTGCAACGGTGCTGAAATTTACCGTTAAAAACACCTCTGCGGCTAAGATCGAAGCTGAACTGGGCGGATGGTTGGAAAACGCGGTCGCAAAAAAGTCAGGCCAGCTGTTTCACATCGTGCGCAGGAATCGTGAGAGAGAAATGAATGGCGCGGTTCTTCTGGAGTGCGGATTCCGCGAGGTCGCAGTGAGCTCGCCATCCGAGACCCGCCCCCTCATCGTTTTTGAGGATTTCGAGCACACGGACTGGGGAAAATGGAAGGTCGAGGGAAGCGCATTCTCCAGCGCTCCGCAGGAAGGCGCAGTGGGAAGCCAAAAGTTGGAAGGCTACCAGGGCCAGCGCACGGCGAACTCCTATGCAGGTCAAGGCGACGCCGACACGGGCAGGCTCACATCGGAGCCTTTCAAAATCGAGCGTCGGTTCATCAATTTTCTCATCGGCGGCGGGAATCAGATGAGGCCGGACGGAATAGTCGATGCCGGCATCAATCTTGTCGTGGATGGAGTCATTGTCCGAATCGCCACCGGGTCGAATTCGGATACGATGACCATGGCGAGTTGGGACGTGAGCGAACTGGAAGGAAAATCGGCCGTCCTTGAAATTCTTGACAATGCCTCGAGTGGCTTCGGCCACATCGAAATCGACCAAATCGAGTTTTCGGATTCGTCCCCGCTGGTTACCGGAACTGGCTCGGAACAGCAGGATGTGGGCTCGCTTGTTCTGGGGCTCCTCGAAGGCACACCGGCAGATCGTGTGAATCCCTTGATCGAAGGGGATCCGGTAGAGTCCTGCTTCAGTCCGGCGCTCAGCGGAAAAGAAGCAGAACGAATGGCGGGAATCACTCGCCGCGACAACCTCATTGGTTCTGTCGTCCGCCCCCTCACTCTTCAACCCGGCGAATCCAGGGAGGTGAGCTTTGTTCTCGCATGGCATTTTCCCAATCTGTCTTTCCCGCTGGTCTTCGATGCAGGGCAAGCCCCAACCAAGAAGACGGTCTGGGAAAAGGGTCGTTACTACGGCACCCGGTTCGATTCCGCAGAGTCGGTGGCGGGTTATGTCGCCAAGAACGCACAGCGACTTATTGGCGATACCGAACTGTGGCGCAAAACGTGGTATGACTCGACGCTGCCTTACTGGCTGCTAGACCGCACCCTGCTGAATGTCTCAACCCTTGCGACATCAACCAGCTACCGGTTTGCCAACGGGCGCTTTTACGGCTGGGAGGGTGTCGGCAGCTGCGGGGGCACTTGCACGCATGTGTGGCACTACGAGCAGGCCATGGGGCGCCTCTTCCCCGAACTCGATATCCTCTTGCGTGAGCGCGTGGACTTCAATCCTGCGGTGGGTTTTGACGCCAAGACCGGTGTCATCGGCCATCGTGGAGACGCCGGCCGCAGCCCGGCCGTGGACGGCCAGGCGGGAACTATCCTGCGCGCCTACCGCGATTACCTTGTCTCGCCCGATGCAGCGTTTTTGAAGCGCAATTGGCCGCAGATCAAGCTTGCCACCGAGTGGCTCATGTCGCTCGACAGCGACAACGATGGGATCCTCGACAAACCGCAGGCCAACACGCTCGACGGCACTTGGTATGGAAAGATCCCGTGGATCACCAGCCTCGGTCTCGCCGCAGTTGAAGCCTCCGAGCAGATGGCGATTGTGATGGGTGACGACGAATTCGCCGCGAGGTGTCAAGGATTCGTCGAGTCCGGGAAGTCCAACTTCGTCAAGACCTTCTGGAATGGCGAGTATTTCGAGCAGATCCATGACCCGACCAAGCTCGAGCATGTCGGTTCCTACAACGGATGCTTGATTGACCAGGTGATGGGACAGGGCTGGGCCTTCCAAGTCGGCCTCGACCGCGTGCTGCCGGAGGAAAAAACGAAGGAAGCCCTCAACGCGATCTGGAAATATAACTTCACGCCGGATGTCGGCCCCTACCGCGTGGAGCGCCCCGCAGGCCGCTGGTATGCCATGCCCGGCGAGGCTGGCACGCTCATGTGCTCCTGGCCGCACGGTGACAAGCTCCGGGTTCACAAGGGCTTCGATAAATATTTCAACGAGTGCATGAACGGCTTCGAGCACCAGGTCGCCGGACACATGATCTGGGAAGGCGCACCCGGCAGCGAACTGGTCGAACAGGGTCTCGCCATCGAGCGCGCTGTCCATGACCGTTACGATGGATCCAAGCGCAATCCATGGAACGAAGTCGAAGGAGGCGCCCACTATTCCCGCTCCATGGCCAGCTACGGCGTCTTCCTCGCCGCATGCGGCTTCACCTACAACGGCCCGGAAGGTCACATCGGCTTTGCGCCGAAGCTCACCCCGGAACACTTCAAGGCCGCCTTCACCGCCGCCGAGGGCTGGGGGAGCTTCAGCCAGAAGAAGGAAGGCGAAAACTTGAATGCGGAAATCGCCCTGAAATGGGGCAAGCTCCGCCTGCGCACGATCAGCCTCGCCACGGACTCGAAACCGGCAACAGCGACCGTCGAAGTGAACGGGAAGGCCGTCCCCGCCGAACTGGCCTTTGCTGATGGCAAAAGCACTCTCTCCCTAACCGAGGAAATCACTCTCGTGCCGAACCAAGCCGTTAGCGTTGCCCTAACACAACACTGATTGCGTTGCCTGCAACCACCCTCCATTAATCAAATATCCCCACCTTGAAAAAATCCGTTATTCCTCTTGCCGCATGCGTCGCGTCCATTGCGGCCCAGGCCGCCGCCGATCCCGCAGCCAAAGCGCAGTCCGGCCAGCATTGGACCAAACCATACAATACTGTCTGGACCGAGCCGGGCACAAAGGGCTACGACTCGATGCCTGCGGGGGGCGGGAACATCAGCTTGAATGTCTGGGCGGAGAAGGACGCGGTGGTCTTCTACATCGGCTCACCCGACAGTTTCGACGCCAATGAGCTTCTGACCAAACTGGCACGCCTCCGCATCAAGGTCATGCCGAATCCGTTCGCATCGAATCTGCGCCAGGAACTCGATCTGGAATCCAATACCGTCCTGGTCAGCGGCCGCGCCGAGGATGGCACGCAGGTCGCCTTGAGCATCCGTGCGGATGCCCTCCAACCAGTCGTGCACGTGGAGGGCTCGGCCACCCAACCGGTTACGGTCGAAGCGACTCTGGAACTGGATGAAGGCTGGAGAATGACTGCCACGAACCGGGCGGACGGCATTCTGTGGAGTCGGCGCAACCCCTCGCCGTCCGCACACCGGGCCAAAATGGTCGAGGCATGGGGGCTCGAGGCGATTGGCAATCTGGTTCCTGATCCGCTCGCCAATCTGACCTCCGGCGGACTGCTTGTCGGTGCAGGTTTCATTCCCGGCGGGGAGGGAAGCGGTCAGCACGAGGGGCGCAACTTCCGCTCAGCCACGATCCGGAGTCAGGCCCCGGTCACGGCCTTCGCTCTACGCGCCGTTCTCCGCATCGCCCAAGACCCGACGCCAGAGGCATGGGATGCCGCAGTGGATCAGCTCGCCGAAGCTACGAAGGACACTCAGGTGGACGATCGCCGCAAATCAGCGGCTTGGTGGCGCGAGTTCTGGGACCGGAGCTGGATTGTGATCAATCCCGAAGCGAAGAATCCCGACGACAAGCCATGGCAGGTCGGCCGCAACTATCAGCTTTTCCGCGCAATGCTGGCGGCCAATACAAACGGAAAATTCCCGACGTTCTTCAACGGCGGCCATTTCACGTGCGGCCCCAACCCGGACGGGCGCGCCTGGGGCGGCTGCAAGTTCATGGCGCAGAACCAGCGCCACCTCTACTGGCCGCTGTTGAAATCGGGCGACGCGGACCTGCTCCGCGTCGGCACCGGCTTCTATGCGCGCACGGCCGAACTCCAACGGGCGCGGGTCCGGGAGAAATTCGGCGCGGAAGGCGTGATCTACGATGAGAGCCTGAACACGCTGGGCCTCGGCTGCTTCCCGAACAAGGACGGGTTCAACAACTACAAGCACCTCCGCTACCACTTCACCTCGGGGATGGAGTTCGTGTTCATGATGCTGGAGGCGCACCGGTTCTTCGGCGAAGACCTGACCCCGCATCTGCCGGCCATCGAGGGCGCGCTCCGCTTTTTCGACTCGTTCTACCGCAAGGAGAACAAGGCGCGCACGGGCAGCGAACTCGATGCGGAGGGGCGGCTGGTGATCTATCCGGGCAACGCGCTCGAACTCTACGAGGACACCCGGAATGCCACGGACGCACTCTCCGGCCTCATGGCGATTAGCGACGGCCTGCTGGCCCTGCCCTCCGGAGCGATTCCCGCCGAATCGCGCGCTTGGGTGGAGGCCTTCCGCAAAACGTTGCCGCCGATCGCCACGCGCCAACTGCGCGGCCACACGGTCATCGCGCCGGCGGCCTCGTGGGGGCACGAAGGCAGCCAAGGCAATGCCGAATTGCCACAGCTCTACCCGGTCTTCCCCTTCCGCGTTTACGGGGTGGGTAAGCCGGACCTCCAATTGGCCCGCGATACATGGTGGTATGGCGGCCGCGATGAATCCCTCAAGACGGTCTATTGTTGGTTCCAGGGCAACATTTTCGTCGCCGGTCTCGGCCTCACCGAGGAAGCCCGCCTCTACGCCCTCTCCAAGTTCCTCTTTCCAGAGGATTTCGGAATCACACACAACCCGTGGAAGACCCCGATCGCGCCACCGGACACCCGACACCCCGCTTTTTGGGATGCACCAAAGAGTTTCTGCGAAATTCCCGACATGGACCACGGCGGCAGCGCGATGGTAGGGCTTCAGGAAATGCTGCTCCAGACCGACGGAAAGAAGATTTTGCTCCTCCCGGCCTGGCCAAAGGACTGGGACGTGGACTTCAAACTCCACGCGCCCGAGCAGACCACGGTCGAAGCGAGATTCCGCAAGGGCAAGATCGAGAAGCTCGTCGTCACGCCCGCATCGCGCACCGCCGACGTCATCGACCTCAGCGGCGTCGAACCGCCGCCGTTGCCACCCAAGCCGCTCAATCCGAAGGATGGCCTGTGCGTCGGTAAAACCGCCACCGCCTCCAGCATCTACTCGGAAGACTACGGCCCTGCGAACGCGGTGGACGGCAATCCGCAAACCCGGTGGGCGGCGAAACAGGGCACTACCGATGTCTGGCTTGAAGTGGATCTCGGCCAACCGACGCTCATCGGCCGCGCCTTGATCAGCGAAATCGAGTGGAAGGAGACGCGCGAGTTTGTGCTTGAAGCCGGGGACGGTGAGACGTGGAAAGAACTGGCCCGCGGCACCACCATTGGCAGCGACTTTCAACTTGAGTTCCCCGCAATCAAGACCCGCTTCGTCCGCCTGCGGATCGTCAAGTCCGAGCGCGCCGC
>Ga0247841_10009664_pt1 | contig 13422 bp, 14 predicted proteins | sample LaCruzMarch2015__2_FD_192410 | JGI IMG/M metagenome (GOLD analysis project Ga0247841, IMG submission 192410) | Freshwater microbial communities from meromictic Lake La Cruz, Castile-La Mancha, Spain - LaCruzMarch2015_18m | ecosystem: Environmental > Aquatic > Freshwater > Lake | place: Spain...
TCCGGCTCAGCCTCGGTGCTTGAAATGGCGCGGACTTTCGTAAACTCAGGTGTAAAGCACAAACGCTCGGTGTTGTTTATACTGTTCTCAAACGAAGAATCGGGTTTGCAGGGCGCAACATATTACTCCGAACATCCTCTCGTGCCGCTCGAAAAAACCGTAATGATGATGAATAACGACTGCATCGGACACGGAGACAGCTTACAGATTGGCAACGGAAAAAGCGTGCCCGTGCTCTGGCAGATTACGCGGAGTATTGATTCGCTATATACGAAGGGAATGATTTTGAGGACATGGAACGGCGGCGGCGCTGATGCTACACCTATACATCTCAAAGGCGTGCCGTGTTTATATTTTGTATCGTATTTCAGTTACACGCATCTGCATTTAATGTCGGATACACCGGAAACGCTCACCCCTTCAACGTTTGAAAAAGCGTGCAAACTAGGATATATGACGGCTTGCGAAGTCGCCGGGGGGAATTACCAAAGAGAAACCGTGTTGAAGTAATATTCCGAAAATGAATTGACATTATCATAATTATGATATAATATTGATATAATTAATTAAGGCTAATGACAATAATAAAACCAATATCGGATTTAAGAAACAAATCAAATGAAATATCGCAATTAACAAAAGTATCGGATGCCCCTGTTTTTATTACAAAGAACGGCGAAGGAGACATGGTCGTCATGTCAATAGGCTATTACACTAAACTACAATCAAAAATTGATTTACTGAGCAAGCTGTCTGTTGCTCAGAATCAGAAGTCGTCCGGAGACAAAGGCTCCCCTTTAACGCAGGTAATGAAAAGAATTCGAAAGGAGATTTTAAATCTCGATTAATGCTTCAGTTTAGTATTCGTTTATTAAAAATTGCAGAAGAGGACTTCACGGAAATAATCAATTATTTATCCGGAGTAAGTCCTAAAGCCGCTAACGAGATAGCAGATAAAATTGAAAGTAATTTATCTCCCCTTTCTGCTAATCCATTTATGGGAAGAATTCCAAAAGACGAAGACATAAAAAATCTTAATTATCGTTACATTGTCGTTGATAATTATATCATTTTTTATACCGTGAAAGGGAAAACAGTATATATTCACAGGATTTTTCACGGCGCAAGAGATTATAAATCTCTTTTGTGATTTTCCCGCTTTATTAAATTACTTTATGTAGTTCATTACTTTAGTTTCCCTGAAAACTTTATTTGAATTTGTTTCGGTTGCTGTTAAAGTATAAATATAAATACCTGATGATAAATTCAGACTGTTCGTATTTAATGTAACATTGTACAATCCCCTTGTCTGAACAGAGTTTACGAGTGTTGCTATTTCTTTTCCGAGTATATTATAAATTTTCACGCTTACGAAACTATTTCTGAGCAAAGAATAACTGATAACCGTACTTGGATTAAACGGATTCGGATAATTCTGGAACAATTTGTATTCACTCGCTATTTGTTCACCTTTTGGTTCTATTGCAGTATGCGGATATACATTTAACGCAAATTCACACAAAGCTTTTGCAGAGTCATTATCCGTGACAGTTACTTTAATGTTTGATGTACCTGCCGTAACAGGAGTGCCTGATAAGGTTCTTGTTCCCGGATTAAAATTTAACCAGGATGGCAAATTGCTGCCGTCACTCAAAGTAGCTGAATAAGTTATTGTATTATTACCGTCGTCATCTATAAAAGTGGAATCCGGTATTGTATACGAGAATTGAACACCTACGGAATCGGTTTGATTCGGAATTTGATTTACCAGATACGGAATAAAGTTTGTATGATGAAGACTGTCAATAATATTATCCACCTTAACCCAATAAGTATAGTATGTATTCATTGGCCAATTACCGCGTGTGAAGAAAAGATATTTGTTGTCGCCTGTTACAAACGGACAGCATTCATAAATATTCGTGTTTATATTTGGTTCGAGAGATTTTGGGTTTGTCCATTTCCCGTTATTTTTATGATAGCTGATAAATAAATTATACGGCGAAGATAAACGAAAAAAAATAATATATGATTCATCTCTTGCTATAAAGAAGTCGTTTTCAGTGGCAGTATTATTTATGGGTTTCCCTAAACTCTGTATTGTTGTATCCTGGTTATTAATCACTAACTTGCATATATCGCTGTTACCACCCGGGGTCGAAGCAAGATAATAGTTCTTTAATTGTGTCTCCTGAAAATAATGCGACTGAAGGTTAGATGAAAGCAGCCTTACAGGTGTACTCCAGCCCGTACCTGTTCTTGTTGAATAAAAAGTCCGGGAAACACCATTCGTATCCCTTTGCATATACAAAGTACTGTCATTAACCGAAAGTCCCGGGGCAACAAAACCCTCAAAAACCACAAAAGGTCCCTGCCACTTATTGCTGATATATTTGTAGCATTTCACTCTTGAAATACTTATCGGCCAGCTATCTAATTCACAATAATAAATTTCCTTGCCATCGGAGCTTATGCATATTCTTTCAACGGGGCGTAATCCGCTGCTGGATTGTAATTGAAATACTACAGGAATGGAACCCGGACGAGTTTGCGCCAGATATAAACTATCCTGAGGAATCGGTTGTGAGAAACAAGTGCTCACCAAAAGCAGAAGGACGATTGTAAAGTAAATTGATTTCATAATTTTTATTCTTCTTAAATTTGCAAATAACTTGCTTTATTTTTAAGAAAAATACAAATATAAATTAATGCAAAATAATCATATTCAGTAAACCTCCGAATAAATCATGTGAAACTGTGATTTGAATAAGTATAAATTCCTCTGTATGATGTCCAACTATACTCAAATCCCCTTTCCGTAACCCGATGATATTATATTTTCTTTAATTCTTTTATTCCCCAGGGAATGTATGCAATGCACAACAGAGCTGACCCAACTGAACTTATTAATTCAATATCGGGATTTAGTAAAAGTACCAGTCCTGCAATTATAAAAATCCCCTGCCATCTTTGAATTACATTTTCCTTCATCAGGCCTATAACCTGCATAATCCCTCCTATAACCAGTGCAAATAACAGCCATACAATAAAGAGGAATCCTTCTTTAGAAACGATTACACTTAAGAAAGGAATAAAAACAGTAAACTGGTCGTCGGGTAGTGTATCAAATGCGGACATAGTTAAACATAAGGCACCTTTATCAACTGCTAAAATAAATGCACCGAATACACCTATTACACAACCCCAGAATCCTAATGCCTTCCCCTTTCCTTGCAACAAATTCATCACACCAATAAAGTAAACAATAATTACAGGAACGGAGAACGTAACTATAAGATGTCCGATGTGGTACATAGGATTATTATGAAACCTGCTAACTAATTGTCCAACTGTTTGCAACGGTGCCATTGCAAATAAATTTGGATGAGTTACAAAACCAATAAAGAGCATCAAAGGATACACAATTAATGATAATGCAAAACTTTTCTTTTTAATGATTTCGATATTCATTGTTATAATTGTTTTATTGCTAATATTCTTAGACTCACTTAAAAATCCCTTGTTATTTTTGCAATAATGCTGTTTGCTCCGTCCTGTTGTATTTCTAAACTGTTAATAATATTATTTGTTTTAGTAAAGGTTACCTTAATATTTAATTGCTCACAATAAAAATTATCATCACTCTCGGCTATTAAATAAACAGGGGGCTGTGATTGCATTTTTAAAGATAATTTACCGCCGGCTTTCTTGATGAGTATTTCACAATTTCCATCAAAAATATATTTGCCTGTATAAGTATTTAATAGATTATCACTTATATTATGTTTTATATTTTCCCGCATAAAACGATCAGGCCAGTTGTATTCCAATGCTATTGATCGGATTACCTCATACATTAATTCATAATCATTGCTGGAATTTATCATGACAACAACTCCTTTACCCAGGTTTTTATATCCAAAGAATAGAGATTGAAAACCGTCATTCCCGCCGGCATGTGTAAATAATAAAGAGTCCCCTCTGGCATTCTGATAAAACCAAAACCCGAGACCGATGCCTGTAGCATCTGTGTTTTGCTGAGTAAGCATCTCTTTCGCACTTTTGTAACTTATAAAATCTGATTTACCCTGTAAACCTTTTTGTATTTCTATTATTATTTTCGCTAAATCTAAGGGATTAGTCCGAAGACCCGCCGCTGCCATTTCAGGGTGAATATCAAATCCTTCATTTATTGGTTGATAGTCCAAAATATAACCCGTAGCATTTAATTGATTTTTTGAATTTAATTTAGTCTGCTCAAAAGTGCTCGTTTTAAGATTCAATGGGGATAATACTAAACTATCCATGACACTATAAAACGGCAGATTAAATTTATCTTCTAAGATTAACTGTGCAACTATAAAGCCGCCTCCTGAATATCTTGCACGGGTCCCCGGAAAGATATTTACTTTTACCGGTAAAGAATTAGCAGGATATTCTCCATTCAATATTTGTACGGTTGTAGGTATTGAATCGTGTATTGAATAACCGCTAAATCCACTTACAGTCATTCCGGCAGTATGACTTAAAATCTGCCTGATTGTAACTTTAGGCTGCCATCCATTATTCGAAGGGATTTTCCAGGATTTCAAATATGAATTTACATCAGCATCTAAATCAATTTCATTCTTTTCCTTTAACTTCATAAAAGCTATTGCAGTTAATACCTTACTGATTGATGCTGCATGGAAAAGTGTGTTTTGAGTAACAGGTTCTTTTGTACTTACATCTTTATAACCAAAACCCCGTGCCCATTTTATTTCTCCATTATCAATTACAGCAATACTTATTCCCGGTATTTTATAATTAGCCAGCCTTTCTTCTAAGGTGGCGTTTTTATAAGTATTCCCAAACTGGTCTCCAACTTTCAGATTTTCTGTAATCCTTTTTATTTGGCTTTCGATTTCTGGAAAATATTGAGGATTTCCATTTTCTATGATTTGTGATCTACAATCAATCACAAACATTAACATTAAAATATAAATAATTGCTTTCATATTGATATTGTTTAAGCTGACTTTTCTTATGTATTTTCTGTTGCCCTGACCTGATTTAGTCACCGGTGGTTTCCAAATCCATTTTAATTAATTTGTTTAGCATATCAGAACAGATATCACCTGTAGCGGAAAAATCACGTGAATTAGTTACCACAACGTATGCTCTGTTTATCTTTGGCGCAACTAATACTGTGGAATACCAGATTCCGTTACTGCCATTATGAGTAAGAACTTTCCCCTTAGCCCATTCAAGATTTTCTTCAGAACAAGTTATAAGAACATCAGAACCGGCTTTACGTACTCCTGCTGAACCTATGGCTGTTACGCCTTCGCCTGAAATTATTGCCGCAATCATTCCGGGTGCTTTCTCATCGGTGACTATTGCCGATAACTCATGACAAATAGCCGCAGATTTATTCTGTGTTTTTTTGTTTTGCGAACAAGCAGATATTGATGTAAAAACTAAAATTAATAATACAATAATCGTCACAATTATTTTTCTATCTTTCATAATATATGTTTTGCAAATTGCCGGTATTTAGTTGTTTATTTTGCATTTTCGTTTGTCTTCCAATCTTTATAAATCATTTCAAAACCGGCACATATACTTTTAAATCCCAATGAGTTATGGGTTTCGTTTTTATAATGTATATAATCCCAATTAATTCCTTCCGGTGCATATTTTTCAAGCACTTCAATAAAAGGAAAAACGCCCATTTCCTTTTCATTTGACAATGAAATAAAGATTGATTTTTTAATTTTCTTATTATTTTTAAGAAATTCGGGCATCTCCCTGACGCAGGATTGATTATCGTACCATAAACTTGGGTCAATGCATATAAATGAGTCGAATAATTCAGGTTGATTTACCAAAGCATAAATAGCAAACAATCCTCCCGCAGAATGTCCGATAATACAACGTTCTGAATTTGCAGGGTAAGTCGAGTCAATTAATGTTACTAATTCCGAATTAATAAAACGAAGGAATTTATCAGCTCCGCCGCCGGTTGGTTGTTCTTTCGAAGGTGTTGGCAAATAATCTTTTTCTCTGTCGTTTGAGACAATACCAACAATTATCATTCGGGGCATAATCTTTAACATATCTGAATAATAATTCACGATTCCGAATGTTGCAAAAAGATTATTCCCCGGATCTAAAACGTAAACTACAGGAAATTTTTCATCCGGTCTGTCTTTGTAATTGTAAGGAGGAAATACAACTATGGTTTTTCGTTCGTTAAGAACTTTTGATTCAATACTTATTTTTTCCCCAATGACAAAATCACTCTTTTTTTGCTGGGCAAAACAGATGCTTAATTGTGTTAAGATTAATAAAATCGAAATCTTCATCTTTGTTCCTATCTTCACTTTTCCCGGATTTCTTGCTGCCCTTTTGTATGTATTCATTGTTTTATTTTAGTAAAATTTATTAATATGGCTCTATATCGGATAGATTGCAACTATATAATAAATACGATATTAACAGAACAATTGTTTCCATATTTATTCTTTGAAATTTATTTAATATAGTTCATTATTTTTGTTTCCTTAAATACTTTGTTTGTGCTTATTTCATTTGCTGTTAAAGTATATATTTTGTTTTGTTTATATATACGGTTATAAAATAACATCTGTCAACGGTATTCAGCAAAGCCGGTTAATTAATCAGTGAAACACCGAAATGTATAAGCATAAATTCTTTTGTAAACCGTTTTAACGTCAAAATTCCCGGATTTCACTTAGAATTATGGGTGGTTCGCTTAAATTGATTATTTTTACATTTTGATATTTAGTAAATTCAGGTAAGTATTGTAAATGGAAAAAAAGACTTTAATAAAACTTCATATAATATTCTGGATAGTTTCATCATCCATTTCATTACTTGATACATTTGTTTACAACATTGATGCATATTCTGCTCACCGGTATATAACAGTATCTATTCGGATATTATTTAATATCTTCACATTTTATTCGTTTTATTTCCTTGTATCACCCAAAATCTTTAACAAAAAGGGAATAGTCTTTCTTGTCTTTTTCGAAATTGCATACCTGATTGTTTTCGGCTTTATATTTGCTTTCCTCACTTATTTGCCGCTTGCATACATTAAATCCCCTGACAATCCGTTTGAATATACACTTGCTAACGGAATAAAGGACAGAATATTTGCCTCAATTGCATACATTGCAATGGTCTCCGTCCTTGGAATCCTGTCGAAGGTTTCTTTGATATGGTACAGAAATCAGATTAAACAAAAAGAAACAGAGAAACAAAATATCTCAAATGAACTTGCAATGCTCAGGGCACAGATAAATCCGCACTTTTTATTCAATACTTTGAATAACATAAAATCCCTTACAAAAAGCCTTCCGTCGAAAGCAATTTACAGCGTAGATAAATTAACGAGTATCATGCAGTATATGCTTTATGAATCTTCACAAGAAACCGTTCCGCTGGTAAATGAAATCACTCATATACATAACTATCTCGACCTGGAGAAAATCCGGTACAGTGACCCTGATTTTATAGATTTTAAAATATCCGGCGATTATTCAAACATACTTATACCGCCATTGATTTTTATGCCTTTTATTGAAAATGCTTTCAAACACGGAAACAGACTAAGCCCTGCACCGGGTATTAGCATTAAAATCGGCGTCCTGAAATCAAATATTCATTTTGAAATAATTAATTTCACGAAAGATAATTATGAATCGCAAAGCAGGAACAGCGGTTTCGGTCTCGCAAATATAAGGCGCAGGCTTGATTTACTTTTCGATAAAAAATACGAACTGATAATCGCAAATGAAAATAATACTTATCTGGTAAAACTTAATCTAATCATTCCATGATAATAAATTGTATTGCCGTTGACGATGAACCTCTGGCACTGGATATAATCAAGGATTATATTTCCCAGGTACCTTTTCTGAAGCTGAAGAAGACTTTCAGTGACGGAATCAGCGTAATAGAATACCTTGCATCAAACAATGTTGATTTGATTTTTCTTGATATTGAAATGGGAGGAATTTCGGGGACTCAGCTGCTTAAAACACTTCAGAAAAAACCAAAAGTGATTATGACAACAGCTTACAGGAATTATGCAGTAGATGCATTCGACCTCGATGTTACTGATTATCTTCTTAAACCTTTTTCGTTCGAAAGATTCCTGAAAGCAGTTGATAAAGTTTATACTCTGCTGAGTGATATGCAACGCCCTTCTGAATCAGGCATCAGCGAAAAGGAATACTTTTTCGTGAAGTCGAATTATAAAATGGTAAAAGTAAACTATGATGATATACTGTACATAGAAGGTTTGAGTGAATACATTATTATAAAAACGAAGACTGCCAATATAATTACACTGCAGAGTTTTAAGAACATTGAGCAGACACTTCCAGCGTCGGCGTTTGTAAGAATACATAAATCTTATCTCGTTTCATTGAGCAAAATAGATTCTATAGAAGGACAATACGTTAAGATTGCGAACAAGGAATTACCTATTGGAAACAAATATAAGGATAATTTCTTTAAAATTATTTCATTAACGGGAAAAAAATTATAAAAGATATCCGATGCAAAGAAAACATATAATACTGATACATACAATCTACTGGTTTGTGATGCTGTTTCTCGTCGGGCTTGAGACTATTCCTGCATTTGGTAAAACTACTTACGGTATTATAGCAGCTGATTATATTATATATACTATCTTCTTCTTCGTAATATTTTATTCTTTCTACTTCTTCATTAGAAAAGAACATTTGTATAAAAAGAGTATCAGATCTTTAATCATTTTCGGATTGCTTTTCGTTATTCTCATAACCATACCAACCGGGTACATATATATATTTTTCCTCGCAAATGAAGTTTTCAGTCTGAACGGGAATGCATTCCTGCTTGAATTCACAAAATACTGCTTAAGTTTCCTTGAAACGAGTTTTCTCTTTGGAATGTCAGGTGCTCTTATGAAGATTGCACTGCTGTGGTATGATAATGTAATGAAGCAAAAAGAAATGGAGAAGCAGTTAATAGCGGGTGAACTTGCATTACTCAGGTCTCAGATTAATCCTCAGTTTCTTTTTAATACTTTGACTAACATCAGGTCTCTGATTGAGTTTCAGCCAGAAAAAGCAATCCACAGCATTGAAAACCTTTCAGAAATAATGAGTTATATGCTTTACGAAACATCTGCCGATAAAGTCCTGCTTGATGATGAGATAGACTACATCAATAATTATCTGAATCTGCAGGGTGTCAAATATAATTCTGATTTCATAAGTTTTGAAGTTTCGGGAAATACAACAGGATTATTGGTTCCTCCCCTGATATTTATGCCCTTTATAGAAAATGTTTTTACTTACGGGGATCTTTCCGCACGGACACCCGGAATTATAATTGCTCTTAAAGTCATGGATAATAATTTATCATTCGAAGTAACGAACTACGCAAAAGAAAATACTGATAAGGATAAAACAGGGAGCGGCTTTAGTTTAAAATCCATTGAACGGCGTCTCGATTTACTGTTGGGGAATAATAATTACTCTTTAGGAATAAAAAGCGAAAACAATAAATATCTCGTTAAACTGAAAATAAAACTCTAAAAACAGGAATCGCGATTCAGTTTCATTAAAAGAAGAAGGCCTGAAACGTCAGCCTGGCCGGAATACAAATCCGGGAGACGATACTTCAAACCTTCCTGAAGAAACCGCGGTATAATGCACAATCTGGCTTTACCGCACATCTGATTTAACTCAGCTGTAAACCCCTTCGTTTCGGGGATTTTTGAAAGTCTTAATTAGTCCCAGCCAGCCGTGCTTGTCCGGAAAAGGAACATTAAGACTTACAGTACAAATGTACTGACAAAAGATGATATTGTCAATACACGAAATAAAATAAATAATAATTGAATTTATTAAAAATGACCTTTCGGTAACAGGAGAACCGGTGTTGTTAGCCGGCTCATGAAATTATTTAATCATTTATTTGTTTTTCATAAATTACTAATTTCCGTTAAATGAATAATCCCAAAGACTAACAGATAATTATACGGAATCAAAAAAATGATACTGACAAGATAATATTTTTTATTGTTCTGTTCATTAAATTATTTAATATATGAAGAAAAAACACAAAATCATCGTTTTGTTTTTATTTGTTTTTATGTCTCTTCCCGCGATTTCTGTCTGCGAGTTTGGAATAGTTTCTGACAGTTCTAAAATCTATGATATAACATATCAGACTCCTGGGACTGACGGAAAGCAAATAAATGCATCGGGTATCATTATGGTTCCGGCAGGCGAAGGTCCGTTTCCTGTTCTTTCCTGTCAGCACGGAACTCTCTTCAGCAGAAATGTTGCACCCACTTATTTCGAGTCCTGCCCGGAAGCACAGGTTTTGTATGAATTAGCCGTAAAATCAGGTTATATAGTTGTTATGGCGGATTATATCGGGTTGGGAAAAGAAGGAAAATCACCGCATCCTTATTTCCATGCGGAAACAGAAGGCACGGCATCGCGCGACATGCTTATTGCGTCAATGGATATTCTTAAAAAGAAAAATGTAAAATACAACGGACGTCTGTTTCTTGCGGGATATTCACAGGGAGGACACGTTACTGCCTCTCTGCAAAGATTACTTGAAAATTCCCGTGAAATAGAATTCAATATTACCGCCGCTGCTATTATGGCTGCCCCTTTCGATATACATCAACTCTGGTTAAATCATTACGATAACCCTGTAGCGATTTCTTCCGCCGTAACTTCGCTTATGGTTAAAACTTTTTATGATATTTACGGAATCGGGGATTCGTATTCGGAATTCTTTAAAAGTCCTTATGATAAGCTGGTTCCCGAATTACTCGACTACGGGCACCCGGAAGAAGAAGTTATCAATACACTGAAGGCACCTCCGAAAGATATCTTTCAGCCGGAATTTGTTTCATCGGTAAAAGAAGGAAAACATCGGTTTGTTGAAAAGTTAAAAGAAAATGAGGTTTATAACTGGACTCCGAAAAGTCCCGCAATAATTGTATATTCGATGGGGGATGAAGTTGTAAACCATTCTATTGATAAAAATGCTTTTATTAAAATGAAAGAGTCCGGGGGGAATGTAAAAGAAATTATTCTTGGCGCTAATCCTGACCACGCAAACGGGTTCGTACCTGCCCTTCAGGAAGCGTTAAAGTGGTTTGCATCTTTTAAATAATGTTTCTTCCGGCATAGCAGAAGTCGGATAAAAAGCATAAACCGCTTTTATCGTTTGTATGCCGTTGAGAATATCAAGAGAAAGAAGAACCTTGTCCTGGGGTACCATCCGGGTCATTTATTTCAGGATGGCGGATAGATTACGTTTTTTTAATAAATTCACCAATCTTTAATCAATACTAAACACCTAGTACCAAAGTCAATTAGTAATACTAACCATTTAGAATAGAACGCAGGAATATCTGTAGAGCGCGATGCAGAGACGATAAGCGGAGATACAGCGTCTTTTTCTTCTTCGCTATCGGTACGTATTTTTATTTTTTCCCATGGTTTAGCCAGAAGTTTCAATTTTGAGTTTAAAGATCTTACCTTAAATCCCCTCCCCATAGATAGTGAGATGCGTTGATTTCCACAGGAAGAGGCGGGTATCTGAAGAACAAATAGTTTTTACTTATTTTCAGATTTTTCGATAAATTCACCAATTTTTTATAATCAATCTCATGAATATGTTCTTTTGCTTCGAACGCAATATTTCCGTTTAACACAAAATCAATTTCCTGCCCCGTTTTAAGCGAATAATAATTCAATTTTCCAAAATGTTTAATCTGGTTAAAAACCGAATTTTCGAAACGGACGCCGCTGCTGACATCTGCCAGCATGTTCAGCAATCCATTATCATGCATATACAATTTCTGAGCTTTTACAATTTCACGCTCCGGATTATTTGAAAGGACAGGAATTCTTTTAATTAAATACGTTCCTTCAAACAGTTCTATATAATTCGAGACAGTAGTTCTGGATACACCTGATGCCTGCGATATTTTAGAAATATCCAATTTATTCCCGACCCTTGAGGATAATATCCTGAGGATTTTTTTTATTGACGAATAACTCTGGAAATCAGCGAAATTTTTAATATCAATACTCAAATAGGAATCTAAAATATCTTCCAGTAAATCAATTTTAGCTTTTTCTTTTTCGGAGAGAACAACTTCCGGGAATCCGCCATATTGAATATATTCATCGTAAAAACCTTTTATATGGTTATATAATTCTTTAACAAAAACTTTATCCGTGAAATATTCTTCCACGGTACTTATTCCTTTTATTTTCAGGAACTCCGAAAAATTAAGAGTATAAAGTTCGAATATCTTTTTCCTGCCCGCGAGAGATTCCGTAAATAAATTTTTCAGATAATAAGAACTTGATCCTGTTAAAATAAATTTCACAGGATAATTATCCATAAGATATTTTACAACACTTGGAATATTATGAACGAGCTGAATTTCATCGAGAGCAACATAAGCAGTTTTATCAAAACTGATGTTATATAATTGTTTTAATGTAATTATAATGTTGTCATATCCGGGCTGTTCAAATATTTCTCTTTTTGTGCGAGATTCAAGGTCTATATAAATCTTATTATCAGATTCAATCTGACTCAATAACATTTTCACCAACGTAGTTTTACCGCATCTCCTGATACCTGTAATAACGGTACATTGCGGAACGGCTAAATGTTCTTTTATTTCATGGAATATATCTCTTTCTATAAGCATACAGGAAACTATTGAAATTTTCATTAAATATCAATACTATATGCTAAGTTATAAAGTTATCAGGTAATACTAATTGCTAAGCGAGAAAATCATTTAGTATATAATGCATTTATATACATGTTATTTCAATAGATTATAAGTGTACTAAAATTCATTTTAATCCGAAAAGAGTTTTGAGATCCGCTTTATCTTCGGCGATGTAAACCATCCCGCGCTCTTCGAGCGTACTGATACCTTCCATACCTGAGGAGAGCAGAGGCTCGTCTTTTTCGGCTTCAGCGAGATATTTGAGCGCCTGCCGGTTATCACCTTTATTGAGATACGTCAGTGCGAGGCCGAGATAAATATCATACTTATGCATCGGACTCATCAGGCTTTTCTCAAAATAAATTATTGCATTATCATAGTCATGCAATCTCAGATACGCATAACCGATATTGGAATATGCCCATGACAAAGACGGGTCTGATTCAATCGCTTTAAGGTAATCCTCTGCTGCCTTACGGAATCATTTTGACTTGAACTGCAAAAGACCGCGCATATAAAACGCACCGCCAAAATCAGGACTTAATCTTATTTCTTCCGTGAAATCTTTTATACCATCATCATATTTCCCCAGCAGGTCATAAATCTCTCCCCTTCCGAAGTAGAGCCCTTTC
>Ga0247841_10009666_pt1 | contig 13420 bp, 11 predicted proteins | sample LaCruzMarch2015__2_FD_192410 | JGI IMG/M metagenome (GOLD analysis project Ga0247841, IMG submission 192410) | Freshwater microbial communities from meromictic Lake La Cruz, Castile-La Mancha, Spain - LaCruzMarch2015_18m | ecosystem: Environmental > Aquatic > Freshwater > Lake | place: Spain...
CGATGTGCTGGGAAATGACGCCTCGACGTCCGATGCGGACTGGGAGATTGTTTCCATCAATGCCCGTCCGACGCTGGAAGAAGAGCCGATGACGCCCATGACCATGGCCCGTAACTTCCTGGAACTTCCCGGGGGCACGAAAGCCGAGTACACGGCGGAACAATTCGCCGAGGCCATCATCTACTGGTCCAACCACGCCATGTGTGGTTAAAGCTTTTGAGGGTGAGCTAAATATCACCTTCTAGACCGTGAGAGAACTTACACTCCTACGGTCATTTTTTATATACTTAAAATGTTTTAGATATGTGTGCAAGCAAAAACCACTCACCGTCAGGTGAGTGGTTTTTATTATTTTACTTTCTTACAAACTTTCCGTCTTTAACTGTCATAATGTTTAAAGCTTTTAGAACGTCACCATTGGAATTAAAAGTTGAACTTCCAGTTGTACTTATCCAATTCTTTTCATTGTATAACCAATTCTTGATCTTTTCCCCATCGTTACCCACAGCTGAAATGGCTTTAATGAAGAGTTTTACACCATCATAGGAATTGGCAGAACAGAAGTCGGCTGGTTTGTTAAAACGAGCTTCATAATTTTTGAAATAACTTTTTGCTGGTTCAACATCACTATTTAACCCTGGAGCATGATAGATAACACCATCAGCAGAAACACCGGCCAACGCAATAATGTCAGGTGAAGCAAAAGGTTCTGGAGCTAACCATTGGGTTTTAATTCCTAAAGAAGTTGCTTGTTTCAAAAGCAAGCCTTGTTCTTTATAGCCAACAATGAAAATGCCTTCAGGTTTCAAAACTTTAATTTTAGTCAAAATAGTGCGGAAGTCAGTGGCACTCGCTTCATATTTTTCGGTGCCAACTATTTTACCACCCTCGGAAACAAAAGCTTTGGCAAAAGCATCTGAAGTTCCTAGACCATAATCATTATTTACTGCAATAACGGCTATATTGTTTAATTTCAAATCATTTTTTACATACTGTGCAAAAACTATTTCGTCAGCGTCCGAATTTTGAACTGTACTAAAAACATAATCCCCTGCCTGAGAAATCTTTGGACTCTTGGCTCCGATATTCATTACAACTACGTGATCTTTGTCTGCCACTGATCCTACTGACAGAACGATACCGCTAATGGCCGTAATCACTGTTTTAACTTGACCTTTGATATTGTTGAAAGTATTTACACCTTCTTTGACATCACCTTTGGTGTCCTGAAGAATTAGTTCTAGTTTCTGCCCATTCACTCCTCCATTTTTATTAGTCTCTTCTACTGCTAGTAAGGCGCCATTATACTGACACTCACCATAGATGCCGGCCGGTCCAGTCATTGGTAGCATAGCTCCTATTTTAATAGTTTCTTTATTGTTGGTCCTAGTTTTATAGCTAAAGCTTATTATTAGAGCTAAGACAATAATTATTCCGAGTATTACTAATATTTTTTTATTCATATTCTATTGTTATTTTATAACATCATTATTGTAACAGTCTGTAAAATACCGTCAAATGAAATTAACACATTAAATCAATATATACATAACATAAGGCATGGAATAGAAAAATCTATCTACTGTCACGATAATTGACAACAGAAATATGCTTGATATACTCATAATATCTATTAAATCAAAGTATCCTTCTTCTTCGTCATTGCGAGGAGGTATTCCGACGTGGCAATCCAGGTATCGGAATAAGTCTTAGTTTAAGATGGATTGCTTCGCCCAGCCTCGCAATGACATACGGAAAAAAAATTATATTTATATGATAAAAGAAAAACAATTAGAAATGTTGGGTCTAAGTGATAAAGAATCTAGATTATATCTAGCGGCCCTAGAACTCGGTACTTTTTCCGTGTTTGAAATAGCGGCTCGATCGGGCTTAAAAAGACCAACTTGCTATATTATCTTGGATGAACTGACGAAACGCGGTTTATTTTCTATGGAGATTACCAAAAAGAAAAGATTGTATAAAGTGGAATCTCCCACCGCTTTTATCCGTCAGGCAAAAAATAATCTAAATTATGCCGAGCAGATAGTGCCTTCCCTATTGGCTAAAATATCTGAAGACAAAGAAAGACCTAAAATGAAATACTATTTTGGACAGAAGGGTGTTCAAAATATTTACGATGACTTGTTAACTGTCACTGGAAAGACTATGTATTATGTTGGTTCAAATGAATCACGAATCGGCGCTGTGGGTGAAGAATTTTTGAAAGGTTGGGTCAAACGTCGTTTTGAGAAAGGAATCAAGGTCCAGGCGATCCGTATGAGAGAAGAACAGCCAAAGGATCACCTTCTCAGTGATACCAAAGAGCTGTTGCGTGAGATTCGTTATGCTCCCAAAGATGTTTTTATTCCAGACACTATCTGTATTATCGGAAATAAAGTCGCGGTAGTTTTTACTGAGAAAGGCAATATGGGATTTGTTATTGATAGTCCGGAGTTTAGTAAGACTATGCTAAGTTTATTTAAAGTGCTGTGGAGTGTTTCGGCTGAGTAGGTAAAAAGTAATTAATATACAAAATAAAACCCGCCACATTCTAGAATGTGGCGGGTTTATTTATAGTACTTAGTTAATATTTATTTTTGAATCATTATTCCGTCCTTGATAGTAAAGAGTGCATAGTCAGCATTCTTACGATTGTTCTGGGAGTCAAAAGAAATATTTCCTGTAATACCAGAGAACTCTGATTGAGAAAGATATTCATGAACTTTTTGAGTATCAGTACCCACTTCTTTAATTGCTTCGGCTAGCAAATTAACTGAGTCATAAACAACAGCACACATGTTTGGTTGAGGACAATCCTGACCATATTTTGCTTTATATTTTGCTAATAGATCAGTCATGGCGGGAGAGGTTGGAATAATGTAATCGCCACCAATTGCACCCTCCATTAACTTTCTATGTTTAGCAACTAAATCCTTTGATTTAATAACGTTATCATTAACAAATAGATGCTTTGGGTAGAAATTCAAATCTTCCATTTGTTTTAAAACTACTTCACCAGAGGTTACATTTTGCGGGCTAACGAAGACAACGTCAGGTGAAAAATTCTTTATTTTAGTCAATTGTGAACGAACATCAGTTGTTCCAGTAGTGAATGATTCAGACAAGATAGTAATACCGGTATTAGCAAGATTCTTTTCTAATTCCAAACGTAAACCTTTAGCATAATCAGTTTCTTCATTGATGATAGCGACTTTCTTGTAACCAGCTTTGATTATTTCAGTTGCTAACAATTTTGATTCGTTTGCATCAGAAGCATAGTTTCTAAAAAAGTTTTTTGAAACACCAGTGGCGGAGCGTCCTGATAAGATAGTACTCAAAAGAAGAACATTTTTTGATTGGAGATTTGGAGCGACCGCGGTAACAGTACCAGTACAGGCCGAAGACATAACTAGATTAGTTTTATCGATATTTGTTGCCTTCTCCATCAAGGTAGTCATTTCTTTCGGATCACATTTGTGGTCTCCATAGACAACTGTAACTTTTTGTCCGTTTATTCCTCCCGCGTTGTTAATCTCTTCTACGGCAATGTCAGTAACCTTCTGAGAAAGTTCACCGTATTGGGCTAGACCACCAGTTAGAGGGTATAAAGCACTGATTTTAATTTCACCAGTAGTATGTCTTGAAAATGTAATACTAATTATGGCGACAATAATAAGACCGACAACGACTGACAATATTTTTTGGGTTTTATTCATATATTTTGGTTATTAAGATTTTCTAGAAATATCAGCATTAATGTGAATTACTATAAATCTTACACCATCATTATGACCCAAATACGTGATATCGTCAAACTAATTAGACATGGAAACTACTTGCAAGCCTTGATAAATAAGGCTATAATAGAAATATATATAAAGTGTTGTAAAAAATAGACATATGAACACGAATAACGAATTGAATATTTTAAAAGATTTTGGTTTTTCTGAAGTTGAAATTTCTGCATATTTGACCTGCCTACGCTTGGGTCTCTCACCTGCTAGTCAGATTGCCAAAGAAATGAATATAAAACGCACAACAGTGTACGTTATTTTAAAGACTTTAACGGCACGCGGTTTAGTGCGTCTATATTTTAAGGGAAAAGTTAGAGTGTATTCAGCTATTGAGCCAGAGAGACTGTCTAAAATTTTTGAAAAGAAAGTTTCAGTCTTGAATGATATAGTTCCCTATTTAAAATCCCTGGAAAAACAAACCAAACAATCAATGGGGGTTAGATTTATTGAAACAATTGATGAATTACGTGAATTTTACGATGAAATCTTGGAAGAGTATAAAAATAAAGAATATTTTGTTGTAGGTAATGTTTTGTCTTGGAGAAAACTAGAAGAGGAATTCTTTGCACAGTATCGACGAGATCGAGCGGCTAATAATATACGAACCAAGTTAGTTTTAACTTATGATTCACGTCCGGCTAGTCCCGATGCAGAGAAATTGTTGCGCGAAGTGAGATATTTACCTGAAAAATATTCTTTCAAAAGCACCATTGATATTTATAAGAACAAAATATTGATTGTTAGTCCCGATTTGTCGGCACTAGCGGTTGTAATAGAAAATCCAATGATGACCGACGTTTTCCGCTCGATGTTTGAAATCTTGTGGGAAAATTTTGAGTAAACTGAAATTTTTGTAAGAGTAAAATGGTTTGTTAAGCAAGAAAAGAACGTTGTTACACAACGTTCTTTTTGTTTAACTGTTCCCTGAGTAACATATTAACATCAAAAATCTCTGAATGGTCCTGAATAAAGCGAGAGAATGAGACTAGCAGTTTTGATATTTGTTCATTATTTATTTCAATAAAAACCTTATCAATCATTGAAATAAGAAAAACTTGATTCTTAAAAATAAAAACCTGGCTTGAATAACTTAAATACTTACTATATATATTTTGCACTCTTGTAGAACGTCCTTCATAAGTTTTTGCCCAATCAAGTCCAAATTGGGTAACTTGATCTGTGAAACACTTCTTTGAGGTAATCAACTCTGTAATAATTCCTTGTTCTTTGATGATGTTATTGAAGCGATTGATATTTTCTAGACCAAAGTTTTTATCCCAAGCTTTTCCTGAATCATCACCTTGTATAATAATTAGTCTTTCCTTGGTGGATTGAGTCAATATATTTTCAAAAGCTCTGATGATGGAATCCTTACCTCTGTGAATGATAATTTGAGTTTTTTCTTCCAATAATATTTTTTCTTCTCCAGTTTCTTCTGAGATTAGGTTTTTTTGTAATTCTTGAAGGTTATATTGTAATTCTTTATCTGGAACTTTGATCCAAAATATTTTATGGTGTTCTTTTTTACGTTTAATTAAACCTCTAGCTTTGAGTTTTTCTAAAGTTAAGTAAATGGTCGGTCGGGGTATCTTAGAGTTTCTCGCTAGTTCCAGTGGGGTGGTATGCTTATCTATCAATGATAGAATCACTCGCTCGTTATTATGGAGCTGAAGTAGATCATTAACTGGACTAAGTATCTCTGTCATATGTCCATTTTAGCTCTTTTAAGCCTAAAATGTCAATAAAGCTGACATTTACTATTACGAAATAATGCCTTAAATAAAGGTTTGCAAGCGTAATGGCATATTAAACAAGTAAAATAATTGCACTATATTAGGATGTGTTGTTTAATTATAGGGTCTTAACAATAATTAATAAATATGAGTAACAAAATCAAAATAATACTCGGGGGTCTATTGGTGCTGATTGTTGCAGTGTTGTTGGTAACAACCGTAGGTAATAAAACTAGTAATAAAGATATTACATTTGGAATGATTGCTAATCTTACTGGCGACTATGCCTTTGTCGGAGAAAACTTTGCTAAAGGTGTTGATCTGGCCCAGGAGCAGTGGAACAAGGATCACCCTACTCAATTGATTAAAGTAATAAAAGAGGATGATGGCTTCAATGCTAATAAGGGTTTGTCTGCATACAAGAAGCTCACCAGCATTGATCATGTCGACGGTTTGATAAATGCTACCACTATTACTATTGATGCTCTATACGGTGACGTAGTGAAGTCTGGTATGCCGGTCGCTCTTGGTTTTGAACAAAGTATTGATGCTAAAGATGATAACGTTGTTCAATTGTGGCCGGGTACAGTTCCAGCCGAAGTTAAACTTGGTCAATATATAAAAGAAAAAGGTTATAAAAACGTTGTAATGTTTATCGGAGATAGTTCAGCGGCATTAGAAAGATTTGCTAATGGTTTTAAACAAGGATATGGATCACCTGTTCAGGACATAAAAGTTTCAGCTGATATTACAAGTTTGAGAACAAGTGCATTGAAAGCGGTAAATATGAATCCTGACGCTGTTGTGTTTATAACTACTCCAACCTCTGGCGCTTCTTTGATTAAAGAAATAAGTAAATTGTCAAAAAATAAAATCCAATTTGTTTTTGATGCCAACATGCAAACAGGATTTACAGATTATCAAAAAATTCTAGGTGATACTAATATTTTAAACGGTAGTATTGTTTACACTGTTCCCAATATCTATCGCCAACAGTTTGCTGAAAGTTACAAACAAAAATATGGTTCTGAAGCTGGTATTGGCTCAGAAACTGGCTATAATGCGTTTGTTTTACTGGCTCAAAGCTATAACAGTAATAAAGCAAAGTGGGTTAATGATATGAAAACTGCCAAGTTTACTGGGGCTGATGGCCAAATAGTTTTTGATGAAAATGGTGTTAGAATTCCAGAATTAAAAATCGGAGTTATTGAAAAAGGTCAGCTACCAAATTAATTTTATCTTAAATTAAAAACCGAACGCTTATGACGTTCGGTTTTTTTGTTTATTTGATAATCGTCATCGATCCATTAATTATTCTAGCCGGCATTAAGGGAATAGTAATTTCTCCTTTATCATCAACATTTAACTTCCCCATCAAGCCATCAAAGTTTTTAATAGACTTCATATTATTCATAATATCTTGAGAAGTTTTAGCTCCCTTGGTAGCTTCATGAAATAAACCAGTTAAATCATATCCAATGGCTGAGTAAGCACTCGGTTTTGACCCATATTTATTTTCATAACTTTTTGTAAAGTTTTTTACTTTCTCATTACCATCAACATAGTATTCAGGAGTGGTTAAATAAACACCTTCGCTACTTGCACCGATTTTAGCTTGAACACTTGGCGAAGCCATAACCCAATTTGTCAATTTAATTTGTTTGAGACCTAGTTCATTCATCTGCTTGAAGATATTTACTAGATGAGTATCTAAACCAATGACGTAAATTCCTTCTGCTCCAGATGATTTAATTTTTAAAAGTTGAGTTTTGAAGTCCTGGCTTTTTTTGTCATAGGATTCACTTACCACAATTTTTCCGCCAAGTTTTTCAAAAGTCGTTTTAAAAACATCGGCATAAGTTTGACCATACTCATCTGTGCTCGCTAGTAAAGCCACTTTAGTAAGTTTTAAATTGTTAGTAGTGAAGCTTGCCATTATCGGAGCTTCTTGTTCGGCTGAAGTAAAGTATCTGACCGACATTTCCCCAGCAACTTTTCTAGCTGATACTAAATTTTGGACAGAAAACATTTTGTCTTTTTCGGTAATTGGTACAACAGCATTGGCTACGTTACTCAAAGATAACACCACGGCTTGAATGTTATTCTGAGTTTTTAGCTTGTTATAAGCAGAAACAGCTGTTACCGCATCAGAACGACTATCTTCAAACACAAAGTTAACACTACCATCTTGATTGGCTAAATCCATACCTTTCTTAGTTTCCTCTCCAAAATACTGGGCAGGGCCGGTTAGGGATAGGATAGCTCCAACAGCGATTTTGTCATGTTTTATTCCTATAGATCCCCAAATTGCAACAAAAGCTATTAGAATCACAATAATAATCCAAGATGATTTTTTAAACATATATTTATATTAAATAATAATTACACTGATAATTATAGTTTATGTCTATAGTAATGTCAAAACATGTGACAATATTATCAAAAGTGTGGCTATATATAAAGATACATCACATATTGTAAAATGTTGTCATGAATCTTGACAAAAGCTATTATGCCTATAATATAGTGCATATATGGATATTTTAGAGTATAAGAATAAGTTGATTTCATTGGGTCTAACCGATAGACAAGCTTCTGTTTATGTTAGAGCTTTGGAGTTTGGCACCTTCTCTGTTTCGGATCTAGCTACTAAAACCGGTATAAAAAGACCGACTTGCTACTTAATTCTGGAAGAACTTTCTCAAAAAGGTCTAGTTTCTATTGTTGCTAATTCCAAAAAACTAAGATATCGAGCAGAATCCCCTGAAATTTTAAATAAACAGGCAGAAACTCAAGCTGTTATTGCAAAAAGGTTGTCTGTTGATTTGTTAAAAATATTTAATCCAAAAACTGAGGGTCCGGCCATTAGATATTTTTCTGGTCAAAATGGTCTGAGAGGTGTTTATGAGGATGTTTTAAAAGTAAAAAGTAAAGAATACTTGTTTATTGGTTCTGGGGCTGATGTTATAAACTCTGTTGGTAAAGCATATATTGATGAGTGGCTAAAACATCGTGTTGAAAAAAACATCACGGCCAAGAGTATTAGAATGAAAGCAACGGAAGTTGATGAGGAAATCTATCAGACCAATTTTCAGCGTGAATTAAGAATTGCCCCCGAATCTATTCACATAGCTGAGTCAATATTTATTTACGATAATAAAGTAGCGGTTATTTCTACTGCAGAGGAGAACTTTGCTTTTATTGTTGAAAACAAAGAATTTTCAAATACCATGCGTGGTTTATTTAGTGCTTTGTGGATGGTTTCTGAAGTGAAGAACAACTAAGTTTAAGGCTAGAAAAAACCAAGGCTAAGCCTTGGGTTTTTTAACATTTTATTTTTCAGAAAGTCCAACCATTCCCGGCCAGGTTTTCCAACCTTTATTTTTATATTCTGTATACGGATCATAGGGCCAATTTTTGTGTATGAATTCTCCATCTTCACCTTTCCTCATGCATTCTTTTCTATACCAATCCACAACACTCTTTTTCGGATCACCACTGACTGCCCATTGTCCACGAACTTGTTTTTCAAATTCGTCATATATTGGACTTTCAAAAACTTCTCGTTTTACACCTTCAATGCCAAGAAGTTTGTGCCAACCATGCCAACCATCTTTAGCGTATTTTCCTCTTGGAGAAACTGGCCAGCCTGGATGAACATAATTTCCCTCGCTATCTTCTTTTTCTGATTCAGCCTTGTACCATTCATCTATATTATCAATATTACCTTTGCCATTCGTTAACCATTGTTCTTTCACTTGTCTTTGGAACTCTTCAAAGGCTTCAAAATACTCTCTGAATCTATCGTGTTTTTCTCCCATTAATTTTGGCCAACTCTTCCAGCCTCTATTTTTGTACTCATTATAAGGCATGGCTGGCCAGCCTGGATGTAGGGAGTCACCATTAGTATCCACTTTCTTGTATTCGTCTAAATACCATTGAGATTTGCCTCCACTGCCATTGATCGCCCATTGTTCGCGAACCTGTTTTTCAAAATCAGAATAATCCGCGATCACTTCAAATGTTTTTCTTCTTTCTGGCTCTAGACCTAGAAGTTCTGGCCAACTTTTCCATTTGCCTTGTTTTTTATATTTGTCTTCGGAATTAATTTGCCAGCCAGGATGTAATCGTTTGCCTTGAATATTTTTTCTCTTGTATTCTTGTTTATACCATTTTTTAATTCCACCCTCAGTTTGTTGGCCGTTTATGAGCCATTGAGTTTTGACTTGTTCTTGAAAGTCTTCAAAACTTAGACCAGCTTTTTCACTTTTTGAAATAAATTCAGTTTTAGGTTGGATTGAGATTTCTGTTTCTACGTCAGTATGCGCTTGGTTGTTTTCTGAAAAATCATTTTCTAAACAATCTTTCATTTGCTCACGCCAATTACTTGTTTGAATAAGTCTTTTGCCCAAACCTTTGTGTGTTGTAAGTAAGTTATTTAAATCGCCTTTATCCGAGTGATCTATGTCTAGTAAATTTAGGCCATACTCAGTCAGTTTGTTGGTATCAAAAATATAACTGGCGTTTCCCTCTTCGTCACATATGTACACTAAACGATCTATGTTTGGGATGTTCAATCGAACGTAAGGTTCTTTTCTGAGCATAACTTTTTCGGTTGTACTAGAAGTTATTGTTACCTGTTCTGGTGTAATACTAAAATCATGTTTGAGAACGTAAAGTAAAGTAAGTAAACGAGGAAAGATTTTACGTTTATCAAGAGTCCCGTCGTGGATGCCAAAGTTGTTTTCTGTATTTGATTGAGGTGGAATAACTACTTCAGAAGTAAGAGGAATATTAGATTTAATATAAGTTTTTATTTGATCTATTTCTGCTTTAACTTCACTTATTGATTCCAAGACCTCTTCCATGTTTATGAGTTCGTAGTATTTGAAAGCGGAGTCTTCCTGCTCCCTACTGATGGTGGTATTGTTTGGAATGTCCTTATCCTCTTTATATTTCTTGGTTATCTCAGAAGTTAAATCAATGACTTCAGATAAGGCAGTGTCGGCAAAATTCTCAATATTATCAAGATTAAGGGGTCGATATAAAGTTACGGTTAATTTTTGTCGATATCGTTTCTTGAGTTCGTCCCAACTTTCAGGATTACCACCAATAAATATTGAATCTAGAGTCATGAGAATATTATATCATTCAATACGATATTTAAAACCTAAATATATACAAATTTTTATAAAAAATAATTACAGAAATATCATAAAAATATTTACGAAATTTTTTTTGCGCATAAATTAATGGCTTATAATAAAGCATTGTCCGTTATAAAGGACATTCATTGAGTTATCCACAGGTATGTCCTTTACACTTGTCCTATATAGGGAGTATAATATCTTCAGACCAAAGATTGATTGAAAGAAATTAGTTTCGAATAGAAAAGTGTTTATAAAAACAGGTTTCAAAAAATAGATTCTTTGGCAGATAGAAATACGGTCAATGAAAATTGATCCGATATGGTTCTTTAAAAAATTTGGCAGCGCAAAATGTTGCTCATACTCTGATCTTAAATCGGATTGATGAATCTACGTTCGTAGCTTTATGGCTTCACGAACACAATTAATTATTTTTTTTGGTGTCTTTCTTGAGACCCTAAACTAATCTTTCGTAGATTATCTTCCCTGTGTATCAGAGCCAAACCGCTTACGGTCTAGCTCTATTGTAATAATATAGAAATAAGCTATCATCTAAGCGGTTTTTCTATTCCAAATATTTGCAATTAGTAACAGAAAAACCGAGCTAAAAGCTCGGTTTTATACATTCTACAGGTGATTTAGCTAACTTTGTGGCTGTTTCGAATCTTTTTTATAGCCTTTTCTTCCTCTATTTCTTTTTTTTCTTTACCACTTTCCCCTACATCTTTTAATGTTTCATTATTAAGTTTAGCCTTATCTATAGCCATTTCTTCAAGGATTTTTTCTTCATTTAGTTCTGGTTTCTCAAGAATTTCCTCTAAAATAGCATTAAGAATCCAACCTATTCTTGGACCGGGTGTTTCACTGGTTATCTCCATCACTCTTTTACCATCTATCTTTAGCATTCCGACGGAAATCGGGTCTCTAAGGGCTTCTTCAATCATGGAATGGTACTTTCTGAGTCTGTAGGGGTCTTCCTTCGGTCTTCCCATTCCCAAGCGGTCACATATTCTTACATCCATTAAATCCCAAATATTTTCTTTGCCAACATTGGCAATCATTCTTCTGACAGCTGATAAAGAAATTTGTTCAGTGTCAGAGAAAAACATGTGCCAACGAATTAGAGTTAAAACTTTTTCTGATATTTTGTTAGGGTATTTTAGATCCTCAAGTATTTTTTGGGCTATTCTGTTACCAATAACCTCATGACCAAAGAATGTCCACTCCTTCTTCCCTGTTCCGGCTCGGCGAGACTTTGGTTTGCCAATATCATGTAACAAGGCAGCTAGTCTGACTTCTAGGGGAAAATCCTTGTCGGCGGCAGCTTGGAGACTGCGCAAAGAATGTTCGTAGACATCATACAGATGCATTCCCCCTTGTTCTACCCCAATGGTCTCCTCTAATTCTGGTAATATGTAGGGTAATAATCCCAGCTTTTGACACATGAATAGCCCGACTGATGGCTGTTTGGACATCAAAATACTGTTAAACTCGGTGTGGATACGTTCCCTGGCTATATTTTTCAAGAGTTTGGCTGATTTCGAGATGGCTTCAAGTGTCTCTTCGTTAATCGTGAAACCTATTTCTGTCGCTATTCTGACCGCTCTCATAATTCTTAGACCGTCTTCGTGAAATCTCTCTGTCGGATTACCTACAGTTTTAAGGGTTTTATTGACAATGTCAGCTTGTCCGTTATAAAGGTCAATCATTTGTCCTTTATAAAGGCCATCTACTCCACTCTTCTCTTCTATGTTCAGGGCGATGGCGTTAATCGTGAAATCTCGACGTTTTAAATCATCTTCTAGATTTTTACTAAATGAAACAGAATCTGGGCGGCGGTTGTCGGAGTAAGTTGATTCTACTCTATAAGGCGTTACTTCAATAACTTTAAGTGTTTGATCAGCTGTTGCTTCATTTACGACACCAACTGTACCATACACGTTCTCGTAAAATGTCTTATCAAATAATTTGATAATGTCGTCAGGGGTAGCGTCTGTAGTCAAATCCCAATCTTTTGGTTTTCTGTTTAATAAGATGTCACGAACACAGCCTCCAACAAGATATGCCTCAAAACCTGCCTCTTTAAGTTTTTTACTAACATTTATCACCTCATCTGGAATTTGATAATTATTTATCATAGTAGTCATTATCTATATTTTAATACAGGTTTTGATTTTTAGCTAATTTCAGGTATGATTAACACGTTACATATGAAACGTGGTTCACGTGTAACTAAAATCTTCTGCTCTCGTGGTGAAATGGATATCACAACGGTCTTCGGAACCGTTATTGTAGGTTAAAATCTGAAATAGCAAACAAACTGCTTTGTTTGCGCCAGATTTTAAAAGCGAAGTGTATAGCGAATAGAAAAGAGCTATACTGAGCTGGGGTCACGGAAAAATCGAGCGACGGCGAGAAGTTTTTTGTGACCGAACTCTACTGATTGTATAGATGAAATTATTGTACTGACATTTGCCCCTATGGTGAAATGGATATCACAACGGTCTTCGGAACCGTTATTGTGGGTTCGAATCCTGCTGGGGGCACAAAACTAAAAAACCGCTAGAAATAGCGGTTTTTTAGTTTTGTGCCCGCAGAGTATGACACGGGTGTGTCATACGTCAGGATTCGAAAGACGGAATTCAATTCCTAAGTAAAGGAATTGAATGAGTCGGGGTCGCGACCGAGCCAAACGACGGTGAGGCGAGAGTTGTGACCGAATCCTTTTGTAGAAATGATAATTACT
>Ga0247841_10009667_pt1 | contig 13418 bp, 14 predicted proteins | sample LaCruzMarch2015__2_FD_192410 | JGI IMG/M metagenome (GOLD analysis project Ga0247841, IMG submission 192410) | Freshwater microbial communities from meromictic Lake La Cruz, Castile-La Mancha, Spain - LaCruzMarch2015_18m | ecosystem: Environmental > Aquatic > Freshwater > Lake | place: Spain...
ATTGGTTAAAAAATCAAATGATTATACAATTAAATTATAAATTATCCGTATTGGTTCAATCTGTTTCTAATGAAGTTGAGTCCCAATCAGATGTAAAAATTCTGCCCGTGTTTTATCCCTTTCAAAAGCGCCAACAAAATCGGATGTCGTTGTGACAGAATTTTGTTTTTGAACACCGCGCATGGCCATACACAAATGTTGTGCCTCAATAACTACTGCCACGCCGAGGGGTTTTAAGGTATCGTTAATGGCATCCTTGATTTGCATGGTAAGTCGTTCTTGTACCTGCAAACGGCGGGCATAAATATCAACAACCCTGGCGATTTTACTTAACCCGGTAATATATTTATCAGGGATATAAGCAACGTGTGCTTTTCCGATGAAAGGGATCATATGGTGTTCGCACATGGAATAGATTTCAATATCCTTTACGATGACCATTTCGCGGTAATCTTCACGGAATTTTGCAGAACTCAGGATTTCGCGCGGGTCCAACATATAGCCCTGAGTCAGGAACTGAATTGCCTTTGCCACGCGCAAAGGGGTTTTTAACAGACCTTCACGTTCCGGATTTTCCCCGATAAGCCGTAAAATTTCTTTATAATGACCTGCCAGTTCCTGGGTGGTTTGGTCGTCGTATTCTTCAACTTTTTCGTAATTCAATTTTCTCTCGTTTGTCATTACAAATTAAATTTAATGCTATTCGCCATAATATTCAATGATGTTGTTTTCGGATTGTTCCAACCGGATACAATGTAAAATACCTCCCAGCTCACGGATGCCCGGTTCCAGTTCATTCCAGAACCCGATGGCCATATTTTCGCTGGTAGGGACTCTCCCTTTCAGGAAATCGACTTCGAGGTTCAGGTTTTTATGGTCCACTTTGGATAAAATTTTTTCATCAATTAACCGGCTCACGAGACGGAGATGGATGATGAGCCCTGTTTTCGGGTCTGGTTCGCCTTTGATGGTAACGTAAAGGATATAATTGTGTCCGTGCCAGTTTGGGTTGGAGCATTTTCCGAATACTTCCGTGTTTTTTTCATCGGAATATTCTGGAAGGAAAAGTCGATGGGCTGAGCTAAAATGTTCTCTTCGTGTAATATAAACCATAATTCAATGAAATTAGTGGACAAAAGTACTACTTTTTCTTTTTCCTGAACCAATCGAAACGGGTACCGCCCCAAACACGGAATTGTGCTACGTCATAATGAAGGAATGTATTGGAAAGGATATCGGGAATTTCGTGTAAGCCTCCCTGTACGGACCCTCCGATAAACCATTGGTCGGAATTGTAACCGATAGCAAACCGGCCACCCAGCTGAAATGAAAACTCATCTTCAATATAAACATCTTTGGTAGTTTCATATACGTAATATTGCCAGAAAATTCCCGGAAATGCAGTGGCTGTAAAATAGAAATTTTTCAGAAAAATCAGGGTGTAACTATACCCGGGAGATATGCCCAACGAATAAATATCGCCGCTGACCAATAAATCGGAACCGGGAATATGCAATTGTTCTTTCAGTTCGGCCGGGATAATACCGTTTGGCGAATCAATCCGGGTAAACAAAAAAGCAGGCCTGACCATGAGACTTCCGGCGCTTTTTTTCTGACGTTCGTTTTGTATAAATGCAGCTCGGATTGAAAACCGGCTTGCATTGTATATCCAGTATGCCGAAATACCCACCGACAGCGCCGACATATCGGGTAACACATAATTGGAGCCATCTTCTTTTTGAGGGTTGCTGATATATAATCCACGGTATTGTTGAAGATACAATTCAGCGGCGACTGCACGGCCAAAAGCATTGACACGGAGGTCGATTGAAGAGGTTTTTCCATACGTGGATGTATTCTTCTTATAAAAGGGGTTTTCAATGGATAAACCAAGGCCAAACCATTTCCAGAACCCGGCAATCCCAACTTTTATATTAACATTTGGTTTAAAAACAATTCTTTTGAAACTATCGCGGTTAATCATAAATGAAGCATCCTGCGAAAGAAGATATAGCCGGCATGTCAGTTCACAAGTGTGATCAACGATATAATTGCTGTCGATAGGAACGTAAAATAACTGAGGGTTCAGTGTGTGATGCTGAGCTTGCAGAGCGCCGGACCCGAATAGGAAAGTTATGGTCAAAAACCGGATCGCCCGCAAGTTATAATACATTTGTTTCTATTGGATGGAATTATTTGTATTGGTATAAGGTTTTTCCGGTCGTACGACCACCATCACCACTTCAAATATTGTATAGCACAAATAAAGGAAAAAAAACCAAAGCATAAAAGGAACTGCATCGAACCGATTGAAAAATACATAACCAATCATTACTACGATGTAAAGCAATAATTTAATAAAGGTAGTAAGAAGGTAGGTATTTGTGAATTTAATTAATTTTTTCTCTATCGATTGAAGTAAAAAATGGTAAGAGATGAGGGCTACGGCGATAAAAAAGAAAAACAGAAAAGGGAGCGCCGGCGTCAGATAACTTTTTGGAAGAAAGTATGTAACCATTCCGGTAACGAATCCGAGAATCAGGGAAAAAACCAGCAATTTTTTCAGGAATCGAAGATAAAGAGATTTCATATTTTCATTTTTTTAATAAATCTCTGGTTACATAATAAATAGACAAGATAACACCAAGGATGGATAAGATAACTGTGAAAACCGGTTTGGTTTGCAACCAGAGGTCAATTTTGTAGCCGCCAAACACGCCTGCCAGGATGATCACCAGCATCTGGAATGCCATACTGGAATAACGGGCATAAGGATTAAGGTTTTTCCTGGGGCCGAAGTTCATTATCTGTTAGCGGTGATTTTACCTCTTTTAAACTACCCGGGTTCATGGAACAGGTTCCTGAAAATTTTGCCCCGGGTTCGATGGCCAGCTTTGCGGTGTTTATCTCCCCAGTGAAAATAGCGGTCTCCTTTAATGTAAGAAGTTCCCCAACTTTGACATTGGCTTTCACTTCACCTGAAAAATCTGCATTCTGACAAATAATCTCTCCGTCAATTTTTCCGGTGGGGCCAACGACTATTTTACCTTTACACTGGATGGTACCATTTAAGGTGCCATCAATACGAAAGTCGCCATTAACCTGGATTTCACCTTTAACAACCGCTCCCGGTCCTAAAATGTTAATTACAGGTATTTCGGGTTCTTTGTTTTTTGACATAAGCTGGGATTTTTAACCGGATTGCTTTAAAACCTGTTTCTATTCCTGAACAGGATAATTCTTTTCAAAGAAGCGAATATACTGAGAAATATCTTTATTTCTGTAAAATATCGGATAATTTTCGGCCGAAATGACAAAATCGTAATAGGCTCCGGTATTTTCCAATCGTGTAAAAATATATTTGCTATCTCTGATTCCAAACAGATAATCCAGGGCTTTTTTACTGTCGCTAAAATTGTTGATGGTAATCATTTCCAAAGTGTTATCAAGGATCAGGCTGTTTATCATGAGATTATCCAGATCGTGGAAACGGCTATTATGGTCAGAAATCTTGATTTTGAGTGCATTTACATCAACCAATTCACCATTCACGATGAGTACATAAAAGTGGACTGCCTCCGGATCGAATTTGTAAAGTTTTTCGGTCAGATCCTCAATGGCGGTCGAATCTGTAGCAATGGGCTGACCCCTGGAATCTTTTTGGGTCCCAAGGAAAGCAAGTACATTTTCGGCCAATGGTTTGATTTCGCTTTTGGGATAATCTTTAATTACTTTTGAGATGGCCACGACCATGGAATCCACCACTTCTATTTTTCCAATAGCCAGGGCGCGGAGATATTCAAATTTCGGCATCAGGATGCTATCAGACCTGAATGTATGGCGAGCCTGATCGGCATTGTTGATAACCATGTAAAACTGCTGGTTGGTAAACGCTTTATAAGTGTCGTTGTAAAGACGGGAGGCATCCGACTGCCGGGCATTGATTTCCTGATAATAATTGGGGTTAACCAGTAATTTGGCATAGTCACTTTCCGGATATTGAGAGAGGATCAGGTTTTTATAAAGGTCACTTTTCGGTTGATTTTCAAGAATTTTATAGAGTTGATATAATTCATAATAGGATTGTACCTTGTATTTATTCTCGGGGAACCTTTCAAGCAACTCCTCAAAACAACCAATGGCGCTTCCATAATTGAGCAAACCTTCAGCATATATAAATCCTGCATTGTAATAAGCTTCAATAATTTTTTCGTTGGATGTGGCTATCTGTTCTTTGCTGACAGGAATATCGGGCAGGTAGTACGCCCGTTCTTTGGGATTGTTCGATTTGGCAATGGGTTTTTTTTCTCCGCTGGCAGTATCACCGGGCATACCCGGGATGGGCTCAATGATCTCTTCTGTTTCGGTGAAAACAGCTGCCATTTTATTTGTCAGGAACCAGTTATCCTCCGGTTTGCGACTGCCCCATTTTCGCATAAATGTTGAAAATCCGCTTGACATGGTCGTTGGGTTATAAAAGTACCAACGTCCGCCGCTGGTTGCCCCACCACCTGAAACCGGTTCCCGGTTCTGGCCAAAGAGATTCAGGTTTTCCTGTCGTGACTGGTCTTGCTGCTTTTTAATATTTTCCTCTGCAATAAGTTTGCCTATGATCTGATCAATGACTTTATTTCGTTCCTCTTCGGTTAATAAAGCCAGTCGCTGTAAACTATCTTGTTTGTTGATTATCTGTAGGTTATCGACCAGGTTGGTGAGGGTATTTGTCCGTTTCATCAATTCCTTATAACCGGGATATTCTTTCGGGAGGAATTGCATTGTGCTGTCGTAATAAAATTGCGCCTGTGTATAATTGTGGTTGTCAAAAAAAATATTGGCCAATTCCAGTGAGGAGATGGCTTTCTGATAATTGTTTTTAAGACTGGTAGTTACAGATTTTTTCAGGTAATCAATGGCCGTTAAAGTATCGGAATCTTTCATGGATATATGGGCGAGTGCGTAGTAAATCTGGTCGAGAAAATCTTTGTTTTTCTCATCTTTCATCATCCGGGTCAGTTTCTTCACAATAAACTCGCGGTCGCCCGAACCGGCATCATAACACTGGGCTAAATTGATTTTGGCATTGAATTCCATATCATAGGAAGAGGCGTTTTTAACCACATAGGCATATTGTCGCGAAGCTTCTTCAAATTCACCGTTTTTCTGGTGTATCTGACCCAGGATAAAAGAACATCGGGTGCGCATGGCACGGGGAAGCTTTAATTCCATCGCCCTGTTCAGATAGGGAACGGCAGCATCATAGTTTTGCTGCAGGATATAAAACTGTCCATAGCTCAGGTTTACGTCTGTTTCATAGGAATCAGGGGCTTCCCCTTTGGTAATCTTACTCAACAGCATATCGAGCATGGGCTCGGCCCGGTTGTAATCGCCCAACTGAATGTTTGATTGGGCCAACCACAGCATTGCTTCATATTTTATTTCGTTTTCGTTGTAAGTTTTTATGACAAATTCAAAAGTCCGGCGCGCCATCGGGTAATCCTGTTTGTAGAAATAACTTTTCCCGATAAGCATGTAAGAATCATCGATCCACCGCACATGTTCCTTGCGGTTAAAAACCATGGAGTGTTTGTTGATCGCTTTGGATGCTTTCTTTATCGAGGCATCGGCATATTGGGAAATTTTTGCAGCGCTTGCCCGGTCCCCGTAATTAAAAACCGGAAGGATGAGTGAGAAATTATCTTTAATCCCCAACCGGTATTCCTTGATTCCCTGGCGCATATTGTCCATCCCGTTCCAGTAAACATTATAATGGGAAGTGGTGTTATGATAAGTACGGCGAATAAATGAATTTTTCTTGGTGGAACAACCCCCAAAGAGTAATAATCCAGAAAAAATCAATAATAATCCGGCGAGGGGATATGTCTTCGTCGATCTCAAAACAGGGAAATAATTAAAAGAATACTAACTTTGATTTTACAAAATTATTTTAAATTTTTGAATTTAAACCGATGAAAACAAATTTACCGAATATTGTCCACCCCGCATCCCGGATTGCCGGGTCGTAAAAATTTCCGATATTTGCAATGTTTTCAGGGAAGAAAGTTATTGTGATGGCACGCGAAAAGAGTACAAAGAAAAAAAGCAGGTGGTCGGAAAAACTACGGAACAAGTACCGTCTGGTTTTTATGACCGACGATACACTGGAGGAACGCTTTGTTTTCCGGCTCTCGCGTTTGAATGTTTTCATTGCCCTTGGTACCCTGACCATTGTCCTGATTTTTTTAACTAGTATATTGATTGCATTTACCCCTTTGCGTGAATATATTCCTGGTTACACCAATGTAGGCCTTACCAAAAAACTTTACGTGCTGCAACGGAAATCCGATTCTATTGAACGTGATCTGATGCGGAAGGATCGTTTTATACAAAACATCAAGGATGTAATTGACGGAAAAGACCTTTCGGAAGATAAACCAATACCCAGGGACACTACCCGGCGATATCAGGATATAAAGATTAAACGTTCGCTCGAAGATTCATTGCTTCGTTTGGATGTCGAAAATCAGAGCAAATACAGCTTGTATAAGATGGAGTCGATGGAAACAGCAAGTCAGAAAAGATCTTCCATCGGGGGTGTACTCTTTTTTCCACCGTTAAAAGGAATCGTTACCAATAAATTTAACCCGGCCGGGAAACATTATGGAATAGATATCGTTTCCAAACAAAATGAAGCCATAAAAGCCGTTCTGGATGGTACAGTGATTTTTAGTAACTGGACCCTGGAAACGGGGTATGTGATTGTTATTCAACATGTTCAGAATATTGTATCCGTGTATAAACACAATTCGGCGCTTTTAAAAAAAATCGGGGATATTGTTAAATCCGGCGAAGCGGTAGCCATTATCGGGGAAACCGGAGAAATGATTTCCGGACCCCACCTTCATTTCGAGCTCTGGAACGAAGGAATCCCGGTAAACCCTGAAGAATTTATTATATTTTGAAAAAGAACCTTGCCATCTTAGGATCTACCGGGAGTATCGGTACCCAGACGCTCGACGTCGTTCGTGATTATCCTGACATGTTTGGCGTTGAGGTCCTTACGGCACAGGATAACAGCGATTTGCTTATCCGTCAAGCCAGGGAATGGTTGCCCAATGCAGTAGTCATCGGAAACAAAGCAAGTTTTCCCATCGTTTCCGACGCATTGAAGTCTCTTCCTGTCAAGGTCTATGCCGGAGAAGAATCCCTGTCACAGATTGTGGAAATGGGGTCAATCGACCTGGTTATGAATGCCCTTGTGGGTTATGCGGGATTAAAACCAACCCTCAATGCCATCAAAGCTGGAAAAAATGTGGCGCTGGCCAATAAAGAAGCCCTTGTTATTGCTGGGGATCTGGTTATGTCAGAAGCAAAAGCGAAGGGCATATGGGTGCTACCAGTCGATTCAGAACACTCCGCAATTTTTCAGTGTCTGGCCGGAGAGGCACCGGGATCGGCAGAAAAAATCTATCTTACTGCTTCCGGGGGTCCATTTCGGGGCAAACAAAGGGAGAACCTGATACATGTTACCCGGGAAGAAGCCCTAAAACATCCCAATTGGAAAATGGGCGATAAAATTACAATTGATTCGGCTTCAATGATGAATAAAGGTTTGGAAGTTATTGAGGCCCGATGGCTGTTCGATCTGAAACCTTCGCAAATTGATGTGATTATCCATCCACAGTCGATTGTTCATTCCTTTGTGCAGTTTGTGGATGGATCGATCAAGGCTCAAATGGGTCTCCCCGACATGAAATTGCCAATTCTATATGCACTCTCTTATCCTCAACGGGTATTGTCAGACCTTCCCCGCTTTGATTTCCGGAATTATCCGCAACTTACCTTTGAACAACCTGATAAAGAAGTTTTTCGGAACCTTTTACTCGCATACGAGGCATTGGATCAGGGAGGAAACATGCCTTGCGTTTTAAATGCCGCCAATGAAATGGCTGTGGAAGCTTTTTTGAAGGAGCAGATTGGATTTCTTCAACTTTCACTGGTGATAGAACATTGCCTGAAAACGCTGCCCCACATTCGTAAACCAGGGTACGATGATTATGTTCAAACCCATACCGAAACCCTGGCAATAGCCAGGGAATATGTTAAAAAAATTAAGTATTAACCGTGAACCAAATTCTTTTCCATGGAAATTTTTATCAAAGTTGTGCAATTGCTTCTGAGTTTATCGATACTTGTCATATTTCATGAATTTGGCCATTTCATTGCTGCCAAAGTTTTCAAAACCCGTGTAGAAAAGTTTTATCTGTTTTTTAACCCCTGGTTCTCATTGTTTAAATTTAAAAAGGGAGAAACAGAATATGGAATTGGATGGATCCCTTTGGGAGGGTATGTAAAAATTTCGGGGATGATCGACGAATCGATGGATAAAGAACAAATGAAGCAACCGCCCCAACCCTGGGAATTTCGAACCAAACCTGCATGGCAACGCTTAATTATCATGCTTGGCGGAGTTACGGTAAATCTTCTGCTGGCAATTGCTATTTATATTGTAATGTTGTCAGCATGGGGCGAACAATACCTCCCTGCCACCGAAGTCAAATATGGAATAACAGTCGATTCGCTGGGCTATCAGATGGGTTTGAGAAACGGGGACTTCATCGTATCGGTCGATCATAAAGAGGTTGAAGATTTTGCAGCCATTCCAAAGACCATCATTCTCGAAGAGGCTTCGACAATACAGGTTATCCGCCAGGGACAACCAGTAAATATCCAAATCCCAAAGGATTTTATTGGTAAACTGATAAAGCACAATCGCCCGATTTCATCTCGGTCCGTTTTCCATTCGAAGCCGGAAAGTTCATTGCTGGCTCACCAGCTGAAGCAGCCGGCATGAAAGCCGACGATAAAATCATTGGTTTGAACGACTCCATTATGATCTTTTTTGACCAGTTCCGTGCTGCAGTTCAACAATATAAAAACAAGCAAGTGAATGTGATGGTTCTGAGAGGAAACGATACCCTTGTTTTACCGGTTAAGGTTCCTGCTGCCGGATTGATCGGTGTATATCCCAAGGGGCCAGCCAATTATTTCACCTTTAAAGAAAAAAGATACAATGTGATAACCGCCATTCCGGCTGGTTTTATAAAGGCTTTTGAGGGTGCCGGAAATTACCTGAAATCCATGAAACTGCTCTTTTCCCAGGAAAAGGCTTACGAATCGGTGGGAGGCTTCATCACCATCGGAAGCATCTTCCCATCCACCTGGGATTGGCAGGCTTTTTGGTCCCTGACTGCTTTTCTGTCGATCATGCTGGCTATTCTGAATGTGCTTCCAATACCTGCACTCGACGGAGGTCATGTCATGTTCCTCTTCTACGAAATTATCTTCCGAAGGAAACCCAGTGATAAATTTATGGAAAATGCCCAGATAGTTGGAATGGTAATTCTTTTCGGACTTCTCATTTTTGCCAATGGCCAGGATATCCTGAAATTATTCAGACACTGATTTTCCCAGGCCTGCTATGGGTCTATTTTGTCTTTCAGTGACTTGAACCCTTCTCCCAGAATTTCTGTGGCGTCAATTATGGTCAGAAATGCATGGGGGTCGATCTCATGAATGTATTCTTCAAGAAGCGCGAGTTCGCGGCGGCTCACTACCGTAAAGATAATTTTTTTCTCGGCCATGTTGTACATACCCTTCCCATCGATATAGGTACCCCCGCGATCGAGATTGTTGATGATCTTTTCCCGGATGTCTTCATGTTTATCGGATATGATAAAGAGGCTTTTATCGTAACTTACCCCTTCGAGTACCACATCAATCACTTTTCCGGTGATGAAAATAACGATCCAGGAATAGAGTGGTATTTTCCAGTCCTGGAAAACAACCAATCCGACCAGGACAATGACCGAGTCGACATAAATCATCAGCATACCGAGGGGAAGTTTTGTATATTTGGCAATAATCATGGCCACAATGTCGCTGCCACCCGATGTTGCCTTTGATTTAAAGATCAATCCCAGGCCGAGTCCTGCCAATACCCCTCCAAAAATGGAGGATAGCAAAGCATCGCCTTCTACCAAGGGTTTAAAACCCCAGAAAAAGGTGAGGGTATCGGTGAAGATTGCGGTTAGGGAAAAGCCAAGAACCGTTTTAAATCCGAAACGGGGCCCCAGAAATTTAATGCCCAGCAAGGTAAGTGGGATATCAAAACACAGGGCAACCAATCCGACCGGAGTGTTGAAAAGGTAATGCAGCACAATAGAGATACCATATACTCCACCCGGGACAATTTTATACGGTGTTATAAACAGCACAAAGCTGGCTGCCAGAATAAACGCACCGGCAATGATAAGACTGTACGAAATAAACCACTTACGTGTAAATGGTTTTTCTTTGATAAGGAAAAATGACATATTGTTGAATTTGATTATTATTACCACTGCAAAGATATTTGATTGGAGCACAATGCAAACATCGAAAGTGCGTTCTATTAAAAAACAGTTATTTTGATTGCCCATAATGGTATTACGAAGTGCAAATGGATATTTTCAGATGGTCATTACGAAAAAAGCTGTAATTTTATCCCGGTTTTTAAATGAATATATCATCCGATACCTCCCGATTTTGACCTTGCTGTTAAACCGAAGAAATGCTGCTTATTCAGGAGTAAAAGTTATTTTTATCCTGCTTTTTCTGCTTTTTCAGGGAAGCGTTGTCGTTTTTGCCCAACAAACATCGCTGATCACCCAATATATGTTTTCAAATATGGCTTTCAATCCCGCATTTGCGGGTAGCGGGGGGGGAATTTGTGCAACTGGCTTGGTGCGCCAACAATGGATTGGATTTCAGGATGCCGACGGTTCAAAAATAGCGCCTCAGTTGTATATGCTCACGGTGGATTCGCCGGTTAAAGTCTTGCATGGTGGGGTGGGAGGTTCAATTTTTCAGGACCAGCTTGGTTTTTTTAAAAATATTGCTGTTAAGCTTGGATATGCCTATAGGATGGATGCCGGGCCCGGTGATTTTTCTATAGGATTACAGGTTGCCCTTCAGAATGGCAGTTATGATTTCAGCAAATTTAAACCTACCGATGAAAATGACCCTTTATTATCGGGACAAACCGGGAAATCGGGCGATATGATCTTCGATATCAATGCAGGCCTTTTCTTTAAGGTGCCTGATAAATATTACATTGGTCTGTCAGGTGAAAATTTGTTACAATCGAAAGGAAGTACAACTCATTATCAGCTCAGGCGTACTTTTTATCTGGCCGGGGGATATCAGTGGGACATACCAAACCATCCTGCATTTGAATTGAGACCCTCTTTGTTGTTTATGTATGATGGAGGGGCTTTTCAAGCCAATATCAGCGCCTTGCTGATGTATAACAATAAATTTTATGGCGGATTGGGGTACCGGTTACAGGATGCCGTTTCGGTGCTTGCCGGATTAAATATCAAAGGAATCCATGTTGGCCTTGCATATGACATCTCTACCTCAGCACTTAGCAAATACAACAGCGGCAGCCTCGAAGTTATGGTAAGTTATTGCTTTAAAATTGATCGGGATAAATACAGGAAAACATACCGGAATACAAGGTTCCTCTAAGAAAAAAAATGTATTTTTGCCGTTTTGTTAAATAAATATCGATTAAAATAATAATTCTCAGTGCGTGGCGTTATTTTTCATCCATTAACAGGCTAAAAAATGAAAAAACTGCTTATTTATTCCGCTCTGCTCATTTTCCTGGGAAGTTGTGGTAATTCAGGAAGTGGTGAGCTTACGGGAGTAAAAAACCGAAAGCGATACTATACCCCCGATCCTTATGGAATGGTTTATGTTCCGTTGGGGACCTATACCATGGGTGTAAGTGACGAAGATATCCCCTACGCCCAGCTAAACAACCCGAAAACGGTTACAGTCCAAGCCTTCTATATGGACCAGACGGAGATTACAAACAACAAGTACCGACAGTTTGTTTATTGGGTTAGAGATTCTATTGCCCGTAGAATTTTAGGTGAACTCAAACCCGATCAGTATTTTATTTCTGAAAACAAGAAAACCGGGGAAACTTTTGATCCACCTTTCCTGAACTGGGAAAGCAAACTTGAATGGAATTCCGATCAGCAGGATGTACGTGATGCGCTGGCTCAAATGTACCTTCCTGAAAACGAACGCTATTTCAGGAGAAAAGAAATAGATACAAGAAAACTCTATTTTGAATATTATTTTGTTGACCTGAAAGCTGCTTCACGGAAAGATTATGCCACCCCCTCCGATCCCAAAGAGGCCGGGTTGGCCAATCGCCCCCAAGGCTTGAAAGACCGTTCGGTCTACGTGCGTAAAGAGGTAATTAATGTTTATCCGGATACCCTTTCATGGATTCATGATTACACCTATTCTTTCAACGATCCGAGCACCGAGAAGTATTTCTGGCATCCGGCTTATGATAATTATCCCGTGGTGGGTGTTAATTGGAGGCAGGCCAATGCATTCTGTATCTGGCGCACACAATTAAAAAACAGTTACCTCTATGGTAAAAAAGGAGAGACCTTTATCAGCGATTTTCGTTTACCAACCGAAGGGGAATGGGAATGGGCAGCACGGGGTGGGTATGAAGGAAATCCATATCCCTGGGGCGGCCCTTATACACGCAATGATAAAGGTTGTTTCCTGGCCAATTTTAAACCGCTGCGTGGGGATTATGTCGCTGACGGTGGCGCTATAACAGTTATATGTGGGCATTATCCGGCCAACGATTATGGATTATATGATATGGCAGGTAATGTGGCTGAATGGACTGTAACTGCCTTTCATCCATCGTCTTATAATTTTTCGTGGGATTTGAACCCGGATTATAAATACAACGCCAAAGATTCAGATCCTCCTGCATTGAAAAGGAAAGTTACCCGCGGTGGTTCCTGGAAGGATATCGCTTACTTCCTGCGGGTTTCTTCACGGGCATACGAATATCAGGACACCGCCAAGTGCTATATCGGGTTCAGGTGTGTTCAGAATTACCTGGGAAGGCAAAGGGATGATAATCCATCCCGTGCATCTAAGGTATATAGATAATTTAACCAATACTTGTTATCAACCTAATTTAATTATTTCCTGCTATGGGCTTACTCGCTTTAGTGAAAACAAAGAAGTATAAAAACTTCATGGCCAAACTTTATGGGTGGGGCGCTGCGGTCGTTATTATTGGCGCTCTATTCAAAATAAACCATTATACGGGAGCCGATACCATGTTGATCATTGGTCTGGGTACTGAGTCGATCATCTTCTTCTTCTCTGCTTTTGAACCCCCCCACGTAGAACCCGACTGGAGCCTGGTCTATCCTCAACTGGCCGGAATATACCATGATGCGGATATCGACATTCCAAATGCATTCACTACAAAAGAAACCGTAACACAGGAACTTGACCACATGCTTGCTAAAGCCAAAATTGGCCCG
>Ga0247841_10009668_pt1 | contig 13417 bp, 12 predicted proteins | sample LaCruzMarch2015__2_FD_192410 | JGI IMG/M metagenome (GOLD analysis project Ga0247841, IMG submission 192410) | Freshwater microbial communities from meromictic Lake La Cruz, Castile-La Mancha, Spain - LaCruzMarch2015_18m | ecosystem: Environmental > Aquatic > Freshwater > Lake | place: Spain...
AAGAGCGTATCCGCCCGGTCGGTCACCTTTTTGGGAATGCCAGCTAGCCGGGCGACGTGAATCCCGTAACTTTTATCCGTTGCACCGGGAATGAGTTTCCGTAAGAAGACCACCTCTTTGTTCGTGTCGCGCACGGCAAAATGATAGTTCTTCACCCGTTTGAGCGACCCTTCCATCTCGATCAGCTCGTGAAAGTGCGTGGCAAAGAGCGTCTTTGGACCTGCCGATGATCTGCCGTGCAGGTACTCCAGCACCGCCTTTGCGATGGAGCACCCGTCCACGGTGCTTGTACCCCTGCCAATCTCGTCAAGGATCACCAGACTCTTCGGGGTAACGTTGTTCAAGATATTTGCGAGTTCGAGCATCTCGACAAAGAATGTGCTCTGTCCGCTCGCCAGATCGTCAAACGCCCCGACCCGGGTGAAGACCCGGTCGAGAATCCCGATCCGGGCGTGTCGGGCAGGTACAAAACTCCCCGCCTGCGCCATGATGCAGCACAGGGCAACCGCCCGCATGTACGTGGATTTCCCCGCCATGTTCGCGCCGGTGATGATCATAATCTGAGTGCCAGTACTCGCGAGTTCCGTATCGTTGGGTACAAAGCCGTTCGCCAGAGCGGTTTCAACAACCGGATGCCTCCCATCCCGGATGACGATCGCATCGCCATCGTCCAGAACCGGGCGGACGTAATCGTGCGTCTGTGCTACTTCAGCTAGCGCACACGAGACATCGAGGGCGGCAATCGATGAGGCGATCTGTTGCAGCGCGGGAATAACATCCCGTAAGGTCTCAAGCAGGCTCGTATAGAGATCCCGTTCGAGCGCGAGCACCCGTTCGTCTGCGTTCGTGATGAGGGCTTCTTTCTCCCGCAGTTCCGGGAGGGTATAGCGTTCCCCGGTGGCGGTGGTCTGCCTGCGCTCATAATGAGCGGGGACGAGCGGCAGGTTTGGTTTGGTGATATCGATATAATACCCGAAGATCTTGTTGTACCCGATCTTCAGTGATTTGATGCCGGTCTTCTCCCGTTCCTGTGTCTGGAGGTCAACGATCCAGCCCTTCCCGGACCGGAGGACGCCGGTCAGTTCATCCAGTTCCCGCGAGTACCCGGCACGGATCACCCCGCCGTTCCGGGCGATTGCCGGGGGATCATCGGTAATGGCACGCCGGATCAGACCGAGGGTCTCAGGAAGTGCAACAAGCGCCTCGCGCGAACGGGTGATGAGCGGTGGGATGGTTCCTGCCGATGGAGAGGACAATACTTCCCGGATTTCCGGTAATGTTAAAAGTGAATCCGCGAGGACAACAAGGTCACGGGGTCCGGCATTTCCATACGAAATCCGTGCGGTGATCCGTTCGATATCGGCATGTTTGCGAAGAAGGTCCCGGAGCGAGAGCCGGGTTGTCGTGCGGGAAACAAAAAACTCCACCGCATCGAGCCGGGCGTCGATCCCGCTCTTATCGGTCAGCGGGCGGGTCAGCTGCCGGAGCAGGAGCCGGCTGCCCATCGGGGTTCTGGTCTGATCGAGTGAGCCAAACAAGGTCAACCCTTTCATTCCCCCCCTGATGCTCTCGCTCACTTCGAGGTTGCGGAGCGTGACTGCGTCGAGGAGCATGCCATTGGCTGATGTGCGTGTGGTGAGCTGGCTCACATGTGCAAGGGGAGCGTTCTGGGTCTCCTGTGCGTATGCGAGAGCTGCCCCCCCGGCGCCGATCGCAGCCGGCATCGCGTCGCACCCGAACCCGGCAATGGAGGCAACATGGAGATGTGCACAGAGCATCCGTTCTGCGGTGGGCGGCGAGAACGCCTCGTCCCGGAACGGTGTGACAACAACGCCATTGTCCCGCATGGACTGCCGTATCCCTTCGTCAATGCCGGATGGGACGATGCATTCTTTCGGGCGGTACCGCGAGCATTCGGACCGGATATTCTCGATGAGATTGTCGGATCCGACTGGAGTGACGAAGAACTCCCCGGTGGAGATATCGAGAAATGCCGCTCCCCATTCACCGCCTTTTGGCGCCGGGCAGAGTGCAAAGAGATAGGTTGCGGCGGATGACGGGAGCATGGCGGGATCGATGACGGTGCCGGGCGTGATGACCCGGACGACATCGCGTTTGACGAGCCCTTTTGCTTTCTTTGCATCTTCGAGCTGGTCGCAGACTGCCACTTTGTAGCCTTTTGCGACGAGTTTTGCGATATAGCCTTCAACGGCATGATGGGGTACGCCGGCAAGAGGTGTACGGTGTTCCCCGTTCTTTGACCGGGACGTGAGGACAATGTCGAGCTCCCGCGAGACCAGCTCGGCATCGGTCTCGAACGTTTCATAAAAATCGCCGATATGAAAGAAGAGGATCGCGTCAGGGTGTCGTGCCTTGCACTCCCGGTATTGTTGCATCGCGGGGGTCAGTTTGCCGGGGCTGTCGGGTACGTTTTTTTCACCGGGCTCAGGCTGTTGTATCATCGCTTGTGTACGTTTCACGTGAGGGGATTAATACCGATCTGTACCGGCATTGTGGGGGTTTTCCGGGACGTTATCCCCCGTGTTGTATTGCGTAGATTACCACTACAGGGATCGTTACGATAAGTGCGATCAGTTCGAAGATGAGCGCGAGCGCGAGACCAGAGGCAAAGAGTGTCAGTATCCAGTCGAAGAGGGTGATGGCGACAGGAATGTTGCCTGCGATGATGAGAAGACCAAGAACGGTGAGGATGAATACCCCCGGTGCTGCATTCCGGATATCCTGCAGACTTGGCGAGAGGGCGAGAACGAGGCTCACGGTCAGGTACAGGTAGAGGATAAACCATCCGTTGAACTGCACGATCAGGTTTTGGTAGAGGATCGTGACCGCAGTACTTACAAGGGAACCAGCCCCGTACAGGGAGACTGGTGCCGGTATGGGGACAACAAGGTTGCAGCCCAGGTACGTCCCGAACAGCCACGCGAGGCAGGCGAGTACGAGCGGGATACCGAAGAGCGGGGCGGTGTTGATGATCACGTTCCCTGCAAGAGGTATCCGGGGGGACGCATAGGTGACTGAACCTCCTTCCGATGAGAAGAGGACAACTTTTTTCACCTTCGCTCCGGTGACAAGACACCCGGCGATGTGCGTGATCTCGTGGACGACAATGCCCGGCGCACTGATGAAGGACCAGAGCCCTCGGAAGGGAAGTGTCTGTGCCCAGAACCCGCGAAGTGCCACCGAGATGCCCATGACAATTATGCCGGTCGCCACAATGACGAGAAACGGGATTACGGACACGGGCAGGGGGTTATCCATTGTATTGCAGTATAACCGTAGAGGACAAAAAAGTGTTTATGGCGGATTTGCCAAAGAAACCCCTTGATACGAGATATCCATCCCAAGGTCTGATTCTATCGATCGGTCGCAATACAATCGCCGCATACATTCCCTCGCCAACCACGAGATCCACCGACAGAACGGAGATTAATGTGATATGAGGAGATCAAAGATTCTTCAGCGCGACAAGATCCCGGACACCCACAAGTCTCCAGACCAGTGACCGCTCTTCTTCGGCAATCGAAGCCGGTGGATCCATCGGGGAATGACCAAGCGCGGCAAGGATGTTGCACGAGAGCTTGCGCTCAACGATCAGCTGCACAAATTTCTCCCGGATGATCTTCTTCTCGATCGAGTCTTCCACTTCCTCGAGGTACCCCTGCATGGTCACAAAGGTGTAGGATGAGAGGTCTTTTGTGTACTTTTCTATCTCCACCGAGACATAGGGGCTTTTGCGGAAATACTCCAGTTTCTTGCCGTATTTGGTGGACAAGAAGTAGAGAAATGAACCATCAAAGACATACAGGAACGGTGCAATATAGGGAAACTTCTCGCCCTGGAATGCAATCCGGCAGACATACCCCTTCTCGATCAGCCGGTCATATTCCTGTTTCTCCATGCGGGGAATCTTCACAATGTCCATAGACTTACACATCTGGATTCCGAACGAAAGTTGATAAACCTTGTCAAACCTTAACAATAGATTAAGGATTGAATTTATCAGTGATTATTTTTCAACAGGGTATCCGGCTCGCATCCACGCCTGCATCCCGCCAAGTACATTCGTCACATCAGTATACTGGTGCCGGGCGAGCACACTTGCGGCGAGACTACCCTTGAACCCGGTATCGCAATACACCACAACCGGCGTATCGCGCGGGATCTCATCGAGGTGATGCGGAAGTTCTCCCACGTACACATGATATGATCCCGAAATGCTTCCCACGCGGGTATGGTTTTTCTTGTCCCGGACATCGAGCAGGAATGGCGGAGCGGTTTCGAGTCTCTGCCTGAGGCATTGCACCGTGCAGGTAGCAATCGTACTTACCTCCTGCGCCGCCCGGTACCAGGCAGCAAAACCGCCGACAAGGTACCCAAAGAGATTGTCATAACCGAGCCGGACGAAATGACGGAGCACGGGTTCCAGATCCAAGTTGAAATCATCGATGAGCACGATGGGATCTTCGTAGTTGAGGAACCAGCCGGTGAATGCCGGTATTCCTTCGCGCCAGATGGAGAGACTGCCCGGGATATGTCCACCGGCAAAACCGGTCGATGCCCGGATATCGACCACCTGGCAACCGGAGAGCCGGAGAGGGTTCAGCTCCGCAACCGTGAGCGGGTGGAGACGGGGCATGCCGGTCCGGAGCGGAGCGCCGTCTTTGTTGAATCGCTCCATCTGCCGGAAATAGGGCGGGGTATAGGGTGTTGCCATGATGCGCCGGGAGACAAACGCCTCTATCCCGATCCGGAGGAGCGGGTTTGTCCGCCGCTCGTACCCAATGGTCGAAAATGGGTGATCCGCGATCTCCGCGCCGCAGATGGATCCGGCGCCATGAGCAGGACAGAGGATCACCCCGTCCCCCAGCACAAGGATCTTTCTCGTGATGCTGTCATACATTCGCTCTGCCATCTCGCGTTTTCTCTCGTTTCCGAAAAAATCCGTCCGGGCAATATCCCCGGCAAAGAGGGTATCCCCGCAGAACACCATATACGGTTCATCGGATATTTCCCTGTCCCGTAGAACAAACGAGCAGCTCTCCTCAGTATGTCCGGGGGTCTCAATGACCGAAAGATCGAGTGTGCCAAGCGTAAACCGGTCGCCATCACGAACACCCTTCCCATACCCGAACGCCATCCGGGCGCCGTGGTAAATCTCCGCACCACACCGGCTGGCGAGCTCTGTTGACCCGATCACATAGTCCTCGTTCCGGTGCGTCTCAAAGATATGCGTGATCGTGCAATCGTTCTTCCGCGCGATCTCGAGGTAACAGTCACAGTCCCGACGGGGATCGATCACTGCGGCACTCCCACCGGAACCTATCAGATAGGAATTGTGCGCGATCCCTTCCGAGACAATTTTGTAAAACAGCAAAAGACAGCATCCCCTGTCGTGGAGGTATGCGATCTCGTTGTAAATAGGTTATGGAAAAAAACCAAAAACCAAAAAACCAAAAACATCCCGTGAAGGTTCCGGTCACCAGTTACAGGGTCGCAGCGGAGATCGTTGTCAAGGTTTACGGATCGTGTAGTATCCAGCCTCCATTAAGGCATGGGTGTCAAGGGAACGGTTCCCGCTTAAAAAAAAGTCACCCGATAACCGGAACAAATGACACAGGTAATTCCATCGTGCCTACGATCAGTAATGGATCAGTTCAAGCCCGTCAATCTCCGCAAAATGCCGGTCGCGGGTGACCAGCGGTTCATCGTGTCTGATCGCAATTGCAGCGATCAGTTCATCGAATGTTGAGATATGCCGTCCGTTCCCGGAACGTGTGTGAGCAATATCCGCATAGATACTCGCAGATTCGGCATCAAACGGAACTACCGGAAAAAAATTCAGGAATTTTTCCGAAGCATCGTACACTATCTTTTTGCCGCTCTTCTTTGCCCCGTAGAGAAATTCGGCATAACTGATGGACGTTGTTTTCAGCTGCCGGTGTTGGGCAGCGATCTGTCCTGCGTGAGGATCTCCCTTCATGAGGTCAATCAGAAAGCAGGTATCCATGAGCGTCAACGTGGTACCTTCCGGGGTTTGATACGATCGAGATCTTTCTTTGCCGATGTAACGGATTCTGCAATCTCGATACGTAATGCAGGATCAAGGGTCTGCAAAAAATCGCAAACACTCTTCTCCTCCGCACCGGTGAGACGGGAGATCACATCGGAAAAACTTTCCTTGGAACGTTTGTGTGCCTTGAGCACATTATACGCGGATTCCCTGATGTTGATGGTCTTGGTCACCATGCGAGATAATTGTGTATACACATTTATACACTAATCGGCAGGGATTAGTACCGGTTCATGCGATACCTAAAATTGTCATGGTTTACAGAACTCACAAATCAGGTAATTTCTGCCAGTGAAAAACGAGAAGGTCTCCACAGGTAAAACCTCCAATCTGGCACGTGGGTTGGAGAAATACACATTCCCCGGTGAACGTTCCGGTTCAGCGGATATACGGGTACCGGACGAGGATCGGTTCCCGGTCCCTGGAACACTCGTGTTCATGGATGATCCGCGCAAGTTCCCCCATGCCCACCGGGTAGTACCCCAGCACCTCAGCGCTCACATTGATCCGACGATTTTTAAAATGGATAAACGGGTAGCGTCGGAGATCGTTGTTGTGGTGGTGACCGTGGATCACCCACCCGTCAAAGGCAGGAGGGACGTCAGCGGGATCGTGGACGAGCAGGAACCGGAGGTTTGCATATTCGAGCTCGACAGTGGGAACTGCAAAGGATTCTTTTTTGTCATGGTTTCCCGTCACAAATGTGATGTTCCCGTTGAGCTGGTCACGATAGTGTTCAGCCGTCCGTGCATTCCTGCCGTACCGGAGATCCCCGAGATAATAAACCGCATCATGCGGCGAAATCGTACTGTTCCAGTTCTGGATGAGCACCCGGTCCATCTCCCCCACATCAGAGAAGACAAACGGACGCGAGCAGTAACAGATGATATTTGCATGTCCGAGGTGCAGGTCGGAGATCAGGTAAATCTCCCCGGTAGTATCCGGGATACGTGCGGGGAGTTCAAACCCCGCGTGCTGCCGGTAGTGGGCGACGGTGTGCTGCCAGGCGGCGAGGTCATGGAGGGTGGCACCCGTGATCCACGTCCTCGTGGGGAGATCGTATTCAGCGAAGATCTCCTGCCCGTGCATGACCGTGATCCGGAGACCTGCCTCATCGAGCCACAGGTGACGCGCTGAGGGCGGGAGCGGTTTTGGGTATAATCCCAGCAGAGCCGCAATCCGGGTGAGGAGGTTTTGGGAGGATGCGGGATCAGCCGGATGCCAGTGGGAATATTGTTCGAGCGCAGCATAGATCTCATCGGCTTTTTTTCGCGCCAGCCAGTTTGCAACAGTTACGTGAAACCATTTTTTGTCCGGCTGGCTGTCCCAGTGATTGTAACTGACCGAGATCTGCGCGAGCGCATCCGCAATCTCCCGGGTAACCTGCCGGAGAGCATCGGACGAGCTGACCGAGAAGGCAACGACTCCGCCCCGAAGCCCGTCACGTCGCTCCCAGTCATGGATCGTGAACGGGAGGGTGTCATGCGGTGCAGTGCACTGCGCAACCTGATGGAGGATCTCATCCGGGGGGATGTCCGGGAGGAGACGGAAGGGTCCAAAGAGCGTGACATGCGGGTGCCGTTCCATCAGGTCGGTGACGCCAAAAAAATCCGCGAGGGAACTGATCGTTTCCTTGATCTTCCAATGGGTTCGTGCGAGGCGAATCTCAATGAGATAAATATCGTCCATGGGGGCAGCCGCGTGTGATCTGTAGGTAGTCTTCAGGGTTAAATCTTTAATGCACATTTGCCGTAAAAACCGATCGCGCAGTATTCAGTCCGGGGTTTGTGGGGGTTGCACTCCGTCATCCGGCACCGGATCGTGCATACACCGTATCGTGCCGAATCCCTGCGAGACTGCCTGACCCATGCCGAAATAATCCGGGATCCGGAGGTTGGTCCGGAACTTTCCCAAAAAGACGATGACATTTTCGTGTTCGATCCGGTCAATCCGGAACTTGAGCCGGGCTTCGCAGGTGATTGGCATGGGGGGCGTGTAGTCCAGCGATTTGGCGAGCACGCGAAGATTCTCACCGAGGATTTTGTGCATGAACGCATCCCGCGGGGGTTTGCCTTTGAGATCATAGAACTTTTTGTTGTTCTGCTGGTTCAGGGCGAGCCATGGGGTGAGGATCTCATACATGAGGGGTGTGTCGCCAACCCCGAACTCTGCCTCGCGGATGGCGGGGTCACGGGAAAGGATGGTGCAGGCATTTTTACCCGGCGCGATCTCCTTGTGTTCGTTGGCGAGCGATTCGAGAAATGTGGCACCCTGACGGATTCCGATCACCATGAGCGAGTTTTTGAGCTGCTTGCATTGCAGCGCCGGGTAGCGGTGCAGAAATCCGGCGGGCGTGTGCTTGTGGAGCGCGGTATATTCCCCCAGTGTGCCGGTGAAGTACGAGCGGAGTTCCGCGATGGAAAACTGTAACGGGTTTACCGGTTCGAGAACAAGGGTGAATGTGGTAAGGAGCATGAAGGATCAATCCTGCACAGTTTTATGCCGGCTGTCTTCATGGAGTTATCCCTGGGCTGTCATTCTAAGATATATATACCAAACAAGTGTAAGGAAATGCAGAAGACCCGGTTACGTTACGATGAGGAGGAAATGTTTCGCAAGAAACTGATCGCGCTTCTTCTGAGCGGAGCGGATACCCCAATCACATCAAAAGTGAATTTTCAGAAGGAACTGTGTCTGCTGATTAGGGCGATGCCACAGTATGAATCCATTTTTGATTTCATACCTCATCGGCTTGGTCCCTACTCAAACAGCGCAAAGCATATCGTAGAGAATAATCCGTAATTGTTTGTTGCAGATAATAAGAGAATCTACCTGTCCAATGAAGGAAAACAATTTAGTTCGTCAGTCAAAAAGGAGATGCACCCGGAAATTTTTTTTGCGCTCACTCAATCTATTACGTTTATCCGGTCGATCTATGACCATCTGAACGATGATGTGTTGATGTTCCTTGTCTATATGACGTATGGATATACAAAAAAAATCTGACCGGTTCGATGCGCTGCTGAAACGAAAGAAACAACGTACTGACAGTCTTCTGCGCAAAAAGGTTATCACTCACGAGAGGTATAGTGAGAGTATTAAAGGATCAACCCGCGAAAGTAATATTAAAAGATCATCTGATATTTGTATGAATTCCTTGTGAGAGATCCATATGCCGCATATCCAGACATTTGCTGATATGAAAAATTTATTACAGGCAGGTTTTGAAGATAACGAAGAATCGTTATCCCGCTTTGGCGCTACCTATTCGACACAATTGAAAGCCTACCTGGTTGAGAGCAATATCAGGTTAAGCGATCTTCTCTGTCCTGATAAATATGGTCGATGGAAAAAATTAGATGTAAAGTACTGGCATGTGAATGATGGGGGTCATTCTCCGGGATCGTTCTTTCTTGATTCAACGAGGAAACGAGTTTGGATTTTGTATAGTCTTCTTGATGCAGGTGAATCGGATGCTGCTGTATCCAAGTGGATCGAAAGCATCAACGGGCTTGACCGCTGTTGGTTATCCCGAAACCAATTGATGCATTTCGGATCTATTGAATCCTGGAAAGAAAAGGGTATAGGGCTAAAATTTTACGATGGGCTTACCCCGGAAGAGAACGCTGGAAATTTCAGTCTGAAGGCGTGGTACGGAGCGACAAGGCAGATCGAAGGGCTTGGAGATGTGCTCAGGGTAGCCAAAGAAAAATTTGCAATCTATAGCACCCGTTGGCAAAAGATAAGCGGGGGATCTGTTACGATATCGGCTGAATGGTACAGCACAGGAAAAGTTACCATCAACAAAGCGATGGATGTCGACGATGTTATGCTATCCATCTCCGACATGGCAAACAGATACGAGGACGCAATTTTAGAAGCGACAAACATCCGGGATCATTCGATGGGTGCATTTGAGCTCGACTTTACCCAGAATATCGATCTCGATGCGTTCTCACAGGCTGTATCAATGGGGAAAAGTACTATGAACCTCTGGCTCGTAGAGACAGAATCTGAGCTGGATTTTAAGCGGTTCCGTGGTGTCGATCTTCATACGTGGGACCGGGTTTTCTTGGATGTCGGGTCGAACTATGCATACCTCACGGTGCCTGGTAAAGGATGCGTAAATGCAGCACCGAGGATTGCGACCGTTCAGGGCGAAGATAACGCGGGCAAAACTTCAATCTTTTTCGACGGGGTTGAGATGTTTGGCTGAGACCGATAACCGCATCATTCTCTGGCGTAACACCATCCAGCTTTTTCATAAACAGGTTCGAGTCAATTTCACTGGTCCCTTTTTTACATCCGGCTACACGAATTACCGCGTCGAATCACCACTTTCCGAACGAGATACGGGAAAACAGAGAATTCCGGATATTTTTGCGTGCGGTCCACACGGCTGGCTGGTGATTGAGCTGACCTGTAACGACGAGTCGAAAAAAGGACAGCTTGATGCTGATAAGAACCTTGAGCCCCGGAGCCTTTCACAATACGGGTGCACGGCATATCCTATAGCACCGGACACGATGAGCAGTCGTCTCGCTTTCAACAATGATGACGGTCATTGCCAGATCATTGTCAAAGATTCATTCGATGTCAAACAGGAACAGTTCATTTTGGATGAATCCCTTCGTACGGCATTGACAGCGATGAGAGGACAGAATATGACAAGGTTGCCCGAGATTCCCGTCAGCCTTGTTCCGGAGATGAAGCACGCCGAGATCCGGCGCGGGCTCATTGATATTGTTCTTCAGATCTTCGATGCAAAATCCCCGGGCAAAACACCGATGCAAATCTGCGAGGATGGGCTTGAGCGACTTTTTGAATTAACTACAGCCAATGCCCGTCAGTCACTCATCGATAAAATCAAACCGGAGATGGATGCCCTTATGAGATCCGAGCTGGTTGGGTATCTCGAATTCAAAGACGGGAAGTATCGGGCGACAGAAAAATTCAAGGCATACCCGAAGACCCGGCAGGCAATCGCTGCGAAGTTACAGGAATGGGCGAATCAGACACAGCAGACGTGGGCGAATTATGGTGTAAGGACATACTTTTAAAAATTATAATATTTTAAGTAGTGGCATCTTTTCTTTCTTTGATTTCCCTATTTTTAGTTTTTTCTCATAGTCTACAGATTTTGTTGTATTATTTCCTCCACTCCCACGCGTCCAGCACCCGCTGCCTCTTCTGGTACTCCCCGAACTTCCGGATCTCCTTTTCCTTCAGTACCCTGAACGTCTCGCCCGGGAACTCAGACCCGTACACATCCGCCGGATCCAGAATATACCACAGCTCATCAAAGGACAACCCATACAATCGAGCATATAACGCATCCAGCTCCGCTCTCATCACCGACCGCCGGGCAACAGGATCCATTCCATTCTCGCACTCATTTTTGAGGCGAATCCGGCGCGGGAAGGAACTTCTTCAGCGTTGATGCTTTACTCTTCATCGATGAAACATTGACTGCAAAGAACTCGGCAATCTCATCGCCGAACTGAGATCCGCGTGTCCCACGCCCGATCAGGTTCTCTCTCTGGCATACCACATAGACAATCCCAGCACTCCAGAGCATGGTGTCGCCATGCAATAAAGGTGCTGCCGGATGTTGTGCAAGTTCCTCAACAATGTTGGCACAACCGGTCGAGACCTTTTTGTCTGAAAACCGTTCACAGAACTCATCGCACCTGAGTCTGACCATGGTCATTCGTATGGGAAGTTCGTTGCCCGTGATGGTCGTGGCAACGGATGCATCAAACGGATTGATACCCGTTCCATGCAACGCCGCAACCTTGCGGGACATCATCGTGGTTAACACATCGATGAAGAGGTCCAGTTCCTTCTCGTTTGTTACAGGCGGTTCTTCAAAGGCAGGTTCTGCATCCTTGAGCGTCTCGGAAAGTTCGTTCGCAAAAGAAAGATATCCGGTTTTCTCAAGGTGTGCCAGGAACCGGGAGAGAATCGGAACAACCTCACGGACTCCATCGCAGATCATATCCCGTGTCAACGCCATCTCTTTTAAAAGGCACTTTCTCACCGTCTTACTATCCCATGCTGACACGTTCTTCTTGTATACCCCGCACATATTCGCGCAGAACTCTGTGACGATAAATTCCACATGCGCCCCATGTTCAATTCCATGCTCCGCCTTCTCATCATCGACAAATTTTAAGATCTCCCTATGGAGATCGGCAGTCGTACACATTGATGTATGTGATACACGGGCAACAGGAACGGGAAGTGACTCCTCATCATCTTCATCATCACCTTCATCACCGTCCAGGATTTCAGCAAGCGCATCTTCGGATTGTGTGGGATAGAATTCCTCTACGCTCCATCCCTCCGGATACCAACGGAGGGCGAGTTCGGGATCCTCGACATATCCACAGACACCACACCGGGGGGAGTTCGGGACCACGCTCACACACTCGTCATCGAGCTCATCCACGTTTTTTCTCGTGCAGTCGCGGCATAAGAGGGTCGGGTCCGGGTCTTCATGCCAAAACGTAGTGAGAAATTCCGCCGCCTTCCCGCAGACCCGGCAGGGCATCTCCGGGCGATCATTCCGTGCGATAAGAACCAGCGGGCGAGTCCGGGGAGCAACCGGCGATTGGCAGATCACGCGCAAGGTCAGTTCGGTTGTTGAGCCAAAGTCATACCGGTACGAAAATGTGCTGCCGGGTCTGATGAGGTGGTTTAACGGTACCGACAAGCCGGACGTGTGATAATAGTCTTCAGAGGCAAATTCCTGACCGGCGATGGTAAAGTCGCTCAGGTGGTCACAACATTCCACCCAGACATCCCGGATCAGGAGATCAAGATCAGAGAGTTTCGCATCGTGCCGGGCAAGTACCAGCATCCAGAACTCGTTTGAATCAGTCCATTCCACCTGGAGGAGATATGAGGGCTCCTCAGACACCGGTAAACCGGAAGTCCGGAGACATGCGATCAAGTGCTTGGATATGGCAGTTCGTCCAAAAGGTTTCTTGCAGAGAAGGCAGGTGCCAGGTGAGGTACGCGGGGGCATGAGTATAGATCTGTTTTTCAGGTAAAAATAGTGTTCATGGCGGGTCTGCCACATGAACCCAGGGATATGCGATATCCAGAGCAGACGGTACGATGGCTGGAAAAACCCAATTCCAGAACGGTGTACAGCAGAATTCGCAGTACCCATACCCTCATAGGCACAAGAACACAATGATCCGTACCGCATGAACACAGAAAACCCGCCCATTACAACAATCATCTTCGATATGGACAACACACTCTTTGACCTGGTCGGCGCCCAGCACGCTGCCTGTAAAGCGGTCGTCAGTCACCTCG
>Ga0247841_10009670_pt1 | contig 13414 bp, 9 predicted proteins | sample LaCruzMarch2015__2_FD_192410 | JGI IMG/M metagenome (GOLD analysis project Ga0247841, IMG submission 192410) | Freshwater microbial communities from meromictic Lake La Cruz, Castile-La Mancha, Spain - LaCruzMarch2015_18m | ecosystem: Environmental > Aquatic > Freshwater > Lake | place: Spain...
GTTCCTGGATAAAGGTCTGGCAATTCTTGCCGACTGGGCTCAAAACGTGTCACTTGAAGACGATGAAATCAATAAAGAACGTGGTGTGATTCAGGAAGAATGGAGAATGGGCAGGGGTGCTGAAGACAGGATGATGAGAAAAAATTTCCCGGTTATTCTTTTCAATTCCAAATATGCCCAACGGTTACCTATAGGTCAGATCGATCAGATAAACGATGGATCTGTCGATGCAGTAAAACGATTTTACAAGGATTGGTATCGTCCTGATATGATGGCTGTTATTGTAGTGGGGGATTTTGATGTAAAAATGATGGAGGAAAAAATCAAAACGGTTTTTTCTGCTATTCCCAGGTCTGTTAATCAGCGTGAAAGAGTGGTCTTTTCAATTCCCGATCATGATCAGACATTGGTTACTATAGCTACAGATAAGGAAGCACAGGCCACTACGGTTGAAATATTTTATAAGCACCCCGATAAAATGACCGAAACTGTCGGCGATTATAAGGAAAAATTAATGGCATCACTTTATGGTATGATGCTCAACAACCGATTAAATGAACTGACTATGCAGGAAACGCCTCCTTTTGTTTTAGGATATTCTGTTTATACCAGTTTTATCGGCCCTAAGGATGTTTATCTGAGTATTGCTGTAGCACGTAATAATGATGCAAAAACCGCACTAAAGGCAATAATGATCGAGAATGAAAAAGTAAAAAGGTTTGGATTTACTGCAACAGAACTTGAACGAATGAAAAGTGCCATGATCCGTACAATGGAAACAATGTATAATGAACGTAAGAAGATGGAATCAAATAACCTTGCCCAGGAGTTGGTTCGTAATTTTCTTTTTACAAAGGAACCGGTTCCAGGCCTGGCTACAGAATTTGAATATTATAAGAAATTAGTACCGGAAATTACACTTGATAATGTTAATCAGCTTGCTAAAGATTGGATAACAGATAAAAACCGTGTTTTCGTTGTAAATGCACCTGATGATCCAAATATAAAAGTACCAACAGAAGAAGAAATATTTAAACTTATTGACGAAGTGAAAAATGAAAAAATCGAGGCTTATGTCGATAAGGAAGTGAAAAAAGTTTTAATAAGTAAAGATCCTGTTGCCGGAAAGATTGAAAAGACAAAAAAGAACAAAAAACTTGGCAGCGAAGAATGGACATTGTCAAACGGGGTAAAAGTGGTACTGAAAACAACTGATTTCAAATCAGATGAAATAAGAATGACTGCATACAGCCAGGGTGGATATTCATTATGTACACTTAAAGATAATATCTCTGCAAGAGTTACCACTGATGTAATTACTGAATGCGGGCTGGGAGATTTTGGCAAGATCGAGCTTGATAAGTACCTATCAGACAAAATAGTGAGCGTTTACCCGTACATTGATGAGTTGACCGAAGGTTTTGACGGAAGCAGTTCTCCAAAGGATTTTGAAACTATGCTTCAGATGATTTATTTGTATTTTACTCAACCACGTCAGGATACTGCAGCATTTAAATCCTATATTTCAAAGCAGAAAAGCGTCCTTGAAAACAAACGTACCAGTCCTGAAGCCGCATTCCGTGATACAATATCAGTAATTAAATCGCAACATAGCCTTTTCAGGAAACCAATGTCGGATAAACTCCTGGATGATGCAAAACTTAAAAGGATAATGTACATATTTAAGGAACGGTTCGGAGATCCTTCAGGTTTTACTTTCTTTTTTGTTGGTAATATTGATCTTAAAACTGTACGACCACTAATTGAAAAATACCTTGGAGGATTACCAACTGTTAACCGCACCGAAACATACAAAGATTTGAATATAAGAAAACCTGAGGGAGTAGTGAAGAAATCAGTTTATAAGGGAAGTGAGCCAAAGAGCATGGTATATCTTGATTTCCACGGAAAATTTGAATATACACCTGATAACCTTACTAACCTTGATTTAATTTGTGAGATATTAGATACCAAACTAATTGAGTCAATCCGTGAAGAAAAAAGCGGTGTTTACACAATCGGTGCATATCCCAGCACAGGAAAATATCCTGATGTAACTTACAGTACAGTAATTTTCTTTCCTTGTGCTCCTGATAATATCGACAGGCTGACTTCAGGTGTTCTTGAAGAAATGGATAAGCTAAGTAAAAATGGACCTTCTGAAGCCGACCTCACCAAAGGAAAGGAAAAACTTATAAGGCAACGCGAAACCAGTGAAAGGGATAATGGATTCTGGGTCCGTTCCCTGAAGAATATTTACTATTATAATGAAGATGTTTCGGCATTCTTAAATTATAAAAAATATGTAAACAAGGTATCTGCAGAAAAAATGAAAGAAGCTGCCGGCAAATTCTTTAACAGGAAAAATTATATACAGATTTCACTTTTACCTGAAAGCAGTAAATAGGAACTGTTGCTTTAATTTCAGAAGAATATTACTTTTTTCCGCATGATTTGCAGTAATATTCCCTGACTAAGGGATTTTCGAATAACTGTACCGAATAGTTTTTTCCATTGAACAGGCTGCAGTATCTTTTATGGTTCAGTTCGTTTGCTTTCTGAAGGGCACGTACAAACCTTCCTGTCATTTGCCTTTCGGCAGAGTAACTGCATAGTGACAGATAAGTAAACAGTAGTTCTTCGTTAACATTTTCATTATCGACAAATACCTCGAGAAGCCTTATGGCAAATTCATAATCCCTGTGATCCATAAATGTATATGCAAGCTGAAGTGAGTTTTTCCAGTCGGAAGAATTTACTTTCACAATAGTTTTTATCCGGTTCAGGCTCTCGGTAAGTATCTGAGGTTGTGTTGCCAAAGTATCGTAAGCTTTGACAATTTTAAACTGGTATTCCAGGTTCAGGTTATCGAGCGTTTCTTTACTAATAGAAGTAGTGTATAATTTATCAAGGCGGTTCTGGTTTTTGAAAATCTTTATATCGTCAACAATCTCGCCATTTTTTACATCATTTAAAAGCTGGTTGAAGGATATATAAATATTTGAAGGATCAAGTTGGTAAAGTTTATTAATTTGTTTACCATACCCGGATTCATCAATAATATTCAGGTAAGTCTGCATCCATAATTTATTCATGAGCGGTCCTGCGAATTTTGCTTCTAAGGGGATTTTTTCACCTGTAACGGCCTTGCTGTCATATTTCTTTGCAATGACCTTTTTCATTATGTATTTCTGAATAGCCAGGACCAAAGGTAAGTCCTGTTTTTGAACGGCATTATTTAATTCCCAGACTACAAATCCCTGCTCATTTTCGCCTTGCAGGTCGTAGGTCACTTTCATCTCGACCTGTGCAAATCTTTCCTTTTCAAAAATTGGTTCGAGTTTCTGTTCCAGCTTGTTCTCCTTGATATAACGCTGGGCATTTTTCAGAGACATGGTCGCAAGAATCGAGAATTCAGTACCAATAACATCAAGCTTGAAAAGGTTCCAGCTGTTTGTGGTAAGAATGTCATTTTCAAATGGCTGGTTTTGTTTTTTAATAAAGATGTTCATAATACTCTCTGCACGTTTGTGCTGTTGTATCATGTTCTTGGTTTCCGAAGATTCAATGGAGGAGTATGCAACAATATTTAGTTCATTAATAATATAGGCAGGTACTTTTAAGGAGTCGAGATGAGGCTGAAAATCAGCAGGGGAATAACTGAATTTATTTTGCTTGAAGTTAATCCGAAATAAAAAATCTTCCGATTTTGCAACCGGCAGATAATCCGTGAGGGTTTTAATAGTAACTGTATCTGCAATTTTTTCAATCTCCCTGTTTGCTTTTATACCTGCATTGAACGTAAACGATTGCTGCAGATTCCTGCAAAAGATATTATCTTTTATTAAAATCAGATTCAGCTCATAATCTTTTTCAATACCTTCAGGAAGTTCACCAAGATCGGACTTTAACCTTGTTTTTGCTTCCTTTCCTTCATAATCGTTACCATCGAAAAGCTGGTTGGCAAAAACCGGTTTTGTCAATATCCCTTTTATAAACAGTTCATTGTCTATAATGCTGGCACTGTCGCATGGATATTGTTCCTTTTGAATGACATCGACTGCCAGTCCGTCTTTCGAATCACGCCGTATGATTCGCTTAATGTCTTTAATATTATCGGACTTAAAGTATATGATATTGTCCTTGACAAATAAGCCCTTTTGAAGATCCTGAATATTATAGGCCTCAAACTTTTTACAGATTTTTTCATCGTATTTGCCAATCCCATATGTCTTACCTGTGAGAGGTACTGAAAGATTTTCTGTTTTTTCAACACTCGGGTTAAAGCTTTTATAATTTCCAAGTATTACAGCAATAAATGCTTTTTTCCCCTCATCATCAATAATCGATGATATCCCGGCAAACAGACAGGCAGGACTTGAAAGAATTACGGAGGAGCGTGTACCCGCCATCCATTTGGTGATAACACTTTCTGCAAAAACCCTGTAGGTTGGTGACTCAGGACCTTTTTTTAACTGCATTTTTGCCAGAAGTTCTGCTACTTTACTTGTTCCCCCAGCTTCAATAACCTGCTTTCCTGCTTCTTCGGGATTATTAAGTTTTGCTTCATCATTTTTTGCAATAATGTCACAAATGCTTTTTGATGCTTCTCCTAATATGGTTTCCTTTTTTAATTCATCAAGGTTAAGATTTAACCTTACTTTATTCATTTCATTTAGAATTGCTGAATTAAGCAAATTCGGATTAAACAAATCGATGTCAATTTTCTGGTCAATATTACCAGTAGTGCTGTCTTTTTTTACAATCTCTTCCTGTGAATATGCATTATTTCCGGTAATTAAAATCACTGAAAATAAAAGCAATATTAAGCATAGGGCTTTGTTATTCATACTCAAAAAATTAATACATTAGATTTGCCAACAATTTACAAATATAAATTTTATTTGCAAGGATATTATTCTATTATGGAATAAAAAATTATTTTTGATAAAAATCTATAATATTAATGAAAAGAAAAAATGCAATCCAGATAGTTATTTTATGTAGTTCAATTTCATTACTTGGCTTGCTTGTTACTCAATTCTTCTGGATACGAAACTCTCTGAATTTGCTGGAACAGCAGTACAACCACAGAGTTTCGGAATCTATTGACAGAGTACTTAATCAATTAATGGCACGTAACATAAAAATTGATTCATTGCAGCCTGATTCTTTATCTGGTTGTATGAAAAAACATATTAATAAAACACTGCTTTTCGATAGTCTGTTTCTAAGGAAAATTCTTAAAGAACAGTTTAAGTATAATAACCTGGATACAAATTTCAGGTTTGCAGTAGTGAAATGCTCAGATAAGATCAATCCGTTCGTTGAAAATATAAGACAAAGGAAAGATATTTATACGCAGGTGTATGAGGCATCGGTTACCTGTCCGTGGAATTCTGAGTGTTTTAATTTAAAAGTATTTTTTCCTCAAAAACAACAGTTTATTATTTTGGACATATCACTTTGGTTTATCTTATCAGCAGCTTTTATTCTTATTGTTATCGGCAGTTTTGCTCATGTAATATATGTTATCATTAAGCAGAAAAAGCTTTCAGAGATACAATATGATTTTATCAATAATATGACTCATGAGTTGAAAACTCCTATTGCTACAATATCTATGGCCAGTGAAGTTTTACTGAAGACAGAAATGAATTCAACACCTGGAAGGATTAAACAATATTCTCAGGTTATTTATGAAGAGAATCAAAGGCTCAGGGCATTGGTTGAACGTGTACTGCAAATGGCAACCCTTGAAAAAGATGAAGTTAATATAACAAAGGAAAGCTCAAATATTCACCAATTGATAAAAGATTCAGTTGATCGTCTGTGCCTTGACCAATGCCGGAAAAAAGTAATTCTGGAGTTTAAAATGGAGGCCAACTGTACTAAAATTAATGTCGACAGGTTGCATTTTACAAATATCATTAATAATCTTGTGAGTAATGCATTTAAGTATTCGGGTGAAAATCCCCGTATTAAGATTTCAACACAGGATCATAACTTTGGTATACTAATTATTATTGAAGATAATGGTTTTGGAATAAGCAATGATGCGCAAAGGCATATTTTCGAAAAATTTTACCGTGTTCCAACAGGAGATATTCACAACGTAAAAGGTTACGGGCTGGGGCTTCACTATGTAAAAACAATGATCGAAGCACATAACGGATATATAAAAGTAAAGAGTGAATTGAACAAAGGGAGTCAGTTTTTTGTATATTTCCCGGCAAACTGATTTAAAAACCGGAAGATTTTAGGGTAAACTGTGTAATTTACAACGGAAATGGCAAATAATGGTAATAAGTATAAGATTTTGCTTGTTGAGGATGATGATAATCTGGGCTTTGTACTGAAGGATTATCTTGAGATGATGGGATATAATATTCATCTGAAAAAAGATGGACAGGAAGGGGTTATTGCTTTCAAAAATGAAATTTACGACCTGTGTATTCTTGATGTTATGATGCCGGTTAAAGATGGATTTACTGTAGCGGCTGAAATAAGGGAAATAAATCAATCCCTGCCGATTATTTTTCTTACCGCCCGTTCAATGAATGAAGACAGAATAAAGGGATTCAGGATTGGTGCAGATGATTATATTTCCAAGCCATTCAGTACCGAAGAACTTAGCCTCAGAATAGAGGCAATATTAAGAAGGACAAGGAATAATAATCATTCAGGGAGGAGCATTTATATTATCGGGAAATTTAAATTCGATATTGAAAATTACCTTTTAAATATCGGGAAACATTCGAGGCGTCTTACACGTAAAGAAGCAGACCTGTTATTACTGCTTTGCCAGAATCTTAATAAGCTGGTCCGACGTGAAACTGTACTTGAAAAAATCTGGGGAAGGAACGACTATTTCATGGGCAGAAGTATGGATGTTTATATTACTCGCCTTAGAAAATATCTTAAGCCCGATCCTGATGTTGAAATCATTAACGTACACGGTACAGGCTTCAAACTGGAAACAAAAAATAAAGACTAAGTTATCACTACTTTAATTGTCTCAGGTATAATTGTATAGAATTCTCCAGCCCATAGTACAATGCATCTGAAATTAGTGCATGACCAATCGAAACTTCAAGCAATCCTTGGATATGCTCTTTAAAAAACTTAAGATTATTGAGATTCAGATCATGTCCTGCATTTAAACCCATTCCAATTTTGTCAACGACTTCAGCTGCGTTAATAAAAGGTGCGATCGCTTTGTTCTTATCGGCTTTGAAGTTTGCAGCATAAGGCTCAGTATAAAGTTCCACCCTGTCGGTACCTGTTCTTCCGGCACCTACAATCATTTCAGTTTCAGTTCCAATAAATAAAGATGTTCTTATACTTTCGGATTTGAATAATGAAATGATTTCCTTCAGGAAAGTATAGTTTTTAATAGTGTCCCAACCTGCATCTGATGTGAGTGCCCCCGGTGGGTCAGGTACCAGTGTAACCTGGTCAGGTCTGACTTCCAATGCCAATTTTATGAATTCTTCTGAGGGGTAACCTTCAATATTAAACTCGGTTGTAATTAATGGCCTGATCTCTCTTACATCGCTGTACTTTATATGCCGTTCGTCAGGACGTGGGTGTACGGTTATTCCCTGTGCACCAAAATGCTCACAATCTACCGCTGCTTTTATTACATCAGGAATATTGCCACCCCTTGCATTTCGTAATGTTGCAATCTTGTTAATATTTACACTTAATCGCGTCATAATTTTATTTTAGAAATAATCCTTGTTATTTTTAATAATTGATAAAGGATAAAATAACATCAGGTATTTTTATTTTTACTAATCATTTATCAAAACTTGTTTTTGTCCTTCATAATGTTCTGCAAAGTTCGGAAATAAATGGAATCTTAAAATCTTTATACTGTTAAACAGGTTTTTGTGATAGTTTACAGATATTCCTTCAGATACTTAAAAGAAAGCTGACATCAAAATCATTATCGGTTTGTATAGAATAAATTTTTCTTATATGTTTGATTCTTATTTTATAAAAGCTCTGTAATGAAAAATGTTTTTCGTTTCATACTGATTGGATTATTGATAGTACAATTTTCTTCCTGTACAAAAGAAGTGTATGTAAGGGTAATGAAACCGGCACCGGTAAATATTTCACAAAATATCAAAAGCATAGCCCTGGTAAACAGGTCAGAACCCGATAATAAAACTCTGAGTACTATTGAGGGGATATTAACAGGAGAGGCTCTTATGTCGGATAAAGAAGGTGCCCTGCGGGCATTAGATGGAATTTTTACGACAATGCAGGAATCACCCAGATTTAAGCTGGTGCGGACAAACCTTTCATTAAAAAGTAAAAGTTATATGGGGTCGCTTCCTGAACCGATGGGATGGGATGAATTGAAAAATATTGCCGCTGCCGATAAATCAGATGCAGTATTGGCTGTTGAATCATTTGACACTGATTTTATTGTTACACACGGGTCAAAACAGGTTGATAAAAAGGATTCCAAAAACCAGACAATAAAGGTAACCGTCTATTATGCTGAAGGAGTAGCAAAAGTGAAAATGGGGGTTAGGCTTTACGATGTGAAAAACCGTTCGCTTGCAGATGAGTATATTTTTGAAAATTACAGAACATGGAACGCTGAAGGATCAAGCGTTGCAGATGCACTTGCGCATCTTGTAACACAGAAATTTGCTATTGAGGATATAAGTAACATTTCCGGAATTGAATATGCACGTCGCATTTGTCCTTTATGGACTAACGTAAAAAGAATGATTTACACCAAATCAAAAGGTGACGCTGATATGAAGACCGGTAAAAGAAAAGCAGATGTCTCCGATTGGGACGGGGCAAAAGGAGCCTGGATGAAAGCCCTTAACAGCGGTAATATAAAGACAAGAGGACGTGCTGCTTATAATATTGCGGTGGTGGAAGAGATCAACGGAAACCTTGAAAATGCAAGGAACTGGGCATCAAAAGCATATACCGAATATGGTAATAAATCCGCACGCACTTATGTTAATTCCATTGATATGCGTATTGAAGAAGAAAAAAGACTGGAACAGCAACTCAAAAATAATTAATGATCATTCCGGATAAACAATCAATTATTATTTCCAGGCAGGTTCATATGTAAATTCAAAAATCATGTTTTCCCCTGGCATGTAATTATGCTTCTCCCAGTAATAAATTACTTCTTTGCCGGAATTTACCGAATCCTGCGGACTTATTGAGAATGTGGTTATCCTTATATTTGCAGGAATAATCAACTGGTAATTCGCCTGTTCTAATGGTTTTTTCCATGCCATTGTCGTTTTAAGAATGTATTCTGCCTTATTGCTTAAAAGCTTTTGTCTGTACGATGCCTGAATAACCATTTTGTTGTTTTTGCCAAAATCAATTTTAAAAACAGAACTTTTATTATTTGTTTTTTGGGGGATGATAATTTCATTTGAGGTAAGATTAAAAAAATATACCGAGTCAACATTCCCGTATAAAGGATCAACTGGAAAAGGGTAAACCAGTGTTTTATTGCTGCTTATTTCTCCTTTCAGGTAATATGTGCCGGATACATAGAAAAAATCATCAGCAATTTTCATGGTTATGCTCTCTTTGTAAAAAGAGATATCCTGGGCAGATGAACTATAAAATATTGGTAAAATTAAAGTGAAAAATAAAAGCCGGAACATTGGTTTTACTTTAACCTGATTATTTTTCCTGAATCCAGAATTTGCTTACCGTTAATCAACTGATAAGTGAGAATTCCGGATGGAGTTGATTCTCCGGCTGTCCAGTCTAACCTTGTCTGGCTTGCTGTAAGTTTTAGCTGTTGAAGTACTCTTCCATCAGGGGAATATAATACCAGTGAATTATCATCGACCTGATTTTGTTCCAGCCTGAAATAGAAACTTATCTTATCTGTAAAGGGATTTGGTGAGGTAACAACTATTTCATGTTCTTTACTTTGTTTATCAATTCCTTCAACGATGGCAGTGGTTATTATATCCTGCTGGTGAAATGAATCAGGCCTGAGGCAGAAATCAACCGGCTCAATAGAATATTCAATTATTGTATATGGAAATGCACCAAATTTTATCTGAATTGTATCGAAAGAATATCTTCTTGAAAATATTCTTTCTGAGAATGAACCGTCAGGTTTGATATGAACATATGTATTTTGTAAACCATTGATTGAAAAAAAACCTTCGGTGAATGGATTACCTGTTATATCATATACATGACCACTGAAGGTGCATAAGGATCCTGTAGTGTCGTTCGGAAATCCCATGGTTGGGGATTTGTCAATACAAAAACCTGATGTATATCCCTGGCTTTGGATATAACTTATAAAAACCACAGATTCCCCTTGATTAATGCAATCAAGATAAGAACCGGGATAATTACCAAAAGCAACATATTCGGATGTTATATCCCCCCAAGCATAACTTGTTATTTTAACATAATCTCCACTCGTGTTAATTGTGAGAGAGTAAGCCAGATCGCATGCAGAGATTATCCCAATGGAATCAAAAGCGCTACCTCCGGGAATGAGGTTTATATTCGTAATTAGTGAACTTCCGGAACTGGTTTCCATCCTAATAGAATCAATTTCATCTACCGAATAATCAACAAATCCCAGTTCAATTTTCCAATTACCAAGACTGTCAATAAATATTTCTGAAATATTAGCCTGTGGCGGCATCAGATTTCCTTTCACGAAGGTAGTAAAGGAAATAAAAACTAATAACAATAAGTACTTTTTCATTTTCAAATAGGTTTTTAAGATTGTTCCGATTTTAAAAGCCAACCTCAATTATTATAACTGAGCGTAAAGATGGAGATTAATACCATGGGTTACATCCCGAAATGTATAAATGCTTCGTAGACAAAAAATACCGGCCATATAACCGCTTTTAAAAAGCCCAGTACACCAGCCCAGAAACCTGCAGCGTGTGAAATAAAATAAATTGCTGAACCAATTAGTCCAAGACCGTAAACTGCACTCGAAGGTGCACTTCCCTGAATGTCTTTTTTCATAACTCTTAATATTTATTTTTTATTGATAAAAGTAATATCCCCGTCATTATCCTGAGAAATTTCATGTATCAATCACAAATATGCAACCAAAACATTAAAACTCAAAATTACACAAATTTTATTCAGGATAGTATTTTAAGAAATCAGACATTACATGTAAATATGTCATGTCTAAAATCATTACCATTGACAGGTTATCTGACAAAAAATGTTGTTCATAATATTTTTTTTGTTGAGCTTTTTATTGCACAAGATTTGCATTGAAAAAATTTGTCAGGTTATTTTTCGTTGTTAATAATATCCATATTAACAAGCAAAAACGTTGTATAACCTGCACAATTAAAATAATAAATTTTAGACCAGGAATATATTTTACAGAAAATATAAGCCTTTTATATTTAAGCTATTAAAAATAATTATCCTATGAAAACCTTCTTTTTCTTAATTTTTCTTTTGGCCGGATGCATATTACAGGCAGTTACACCTGACAACAACTCAGGAAAACCGACAGTGAGCGGTTATGTCAGAGACAACTCCAACGGAGAGGAGCTGATTAATGCCACGGTATTTATCAAGGAATTAAAAACTGGAACGGTGACCAACCTCTATGGTTTCTACTCGATTAGTCTTGCCCCCGGCAAATATACCCTGGTATTTTCATATATTGGTTATAAAACACAGGAACATAACATCTCATTAAAAGAGAATATCACGCTTAATGTGGAACTGCTTCCCGGAGATAAGATGCTTGGTGAAGTTGAAGTCAAAGGTGAAAAAGCCAATCAGAATATCACACGACCTGAAATGAGCGTGATGAAAATGCAGATGCAATCAATAAAACGCATCCCGGCATTGATGGGTGAGGTTGATGTTATTAAAGCCATTCAGCTTTTACCAGGTGTGCAATCGACAAGTGAGGGATCGTCGGGCTTCAGTGTCAGGGGAGGAAGTGCTGACCAGAACCTTATTTTACTTGATGAAGCTACTGTTTACAATGCCTCCCACCTGATGGGGTTCTTCTCTGTTTTTAATAATGATGCTATTAAAGATGTGAAGCTATACAAAGGTGATATACCGGCAGGATTTGGAGGCCGGTTGTCATCATTGCTTGATGTAAGAATGAAAGACGGGAATTCAAAGGATTTTTCCGGTACAGGTGGAATAGGAACCATATCAAGCCGACTGACATTCGAAGGACCCATATACAAAAACAAGACTTCGTTTATTGCTTCCGGACGACGAACCTACCTTGATATTTTCCTCCCACTGGCTAAAGATAAAGAAGTACAGGACAGCAGGCTGTACTTTTACGACCTTAACCTGAAAATTAACCATATTATTAATGATAATAACCGCCTTTTTCTTTCCGGTTATTTCGGCAGGGATGCTTTCAAAAATCCTTACGCTTCAATGGGGTTTGGCAACCAGACTGTTACATTAAGATGGAATCATCTGTTCTCTAAACAATTATTTGCGAATACATCGCTTATTTACAGTAAATACGACTACCAGCTTGGTACTGCTGAAGGTAATGCAGATTCATTTCTATGGACATCCAGCCTTATGGACATGAGCGCAAAAGTCGATTTTAATTATTATCCTAATACTGATAATACCATAAGGTTCGGAGGTATTTCGGTTTTTCACCGCTTTGTGCCCGGTGATGCACAAGGCCTGGGCGATCAGAGTATTTTCTCGGAATATGTATTACCAGATAATTACGCTCTGGAACATGGACTATATATTTCCAATGAACAAAAGATCGGCTCGCTGCTGACACTAAAATATGGATTAAGATTCTCTGTTTTTCAGAATATCGGGGAAGCTACAATCTATAATTTTGATTCTTTGTACGTTGCAATCGACTCAACAGTTTATGGTTCGGGTGAGTTGTTCAATACATATTCGGGTTTTGAACCAAGGGTAGGTCTCAATTATACTTTAAGTGAGGAGTCTTCGGTGAAAGCCAGTTATTCTCGTACTTATCAGTATGTACATCTTGCACAGAATTCTACGGCAGGCACACCGCTTGATATATGGTTTCCGTCAGGCCCGAATGTTGAACCCCAGCTCGCCGACCAGGTTGCAATTGGTTATTTCCGGAATTTTTCAGGTGATAAAATTGAAGCTTCGGTCGAATTGTACTATAAAAAAATGCAGAACGTAATAGATTTTAAAGATCATGCATGGCTTCTTCTCAACCGTAAGCTTGAAGGTGAGCTGCGTTTTGGAACAGGCAAGGCTTATGGTGCTGAGTTTATGGTTCAACTGAATACAGGTCTGCTTAACGGTTGGATAAGTTACACATATTCCCATACCGAACGTGAGGTGAATGAAATATACAATGGTAAGCCTTACCTCGCACCATATGATAAACCTCATAATATTGCAGTGGTTCTTA
>Ga0247841_10009671_pt1 | contig 13409 bp, 11 predicted proteins | sample LaCruzMarch2015__2_FD_192410 | JGI IMG/M metagenome (GOLD analysis project Ga0247841, IMG submission 192410) | Freshwater microbial communities from meromictic Lake La Cruz, Castile-La Mancha, Spain - LaCruzMarch2015_18m | ecosystem: Environmental > Aquatic > Freshwater > Lake | place: Spain...
AAATCCTGTGATCGAGGATTTGACCAATTACCAGAATGGCGAACCGGGCGGTCCGACAGATAAGAATTATTCGGCGGGGACACTCTACACGGTGACCGCTGTGGACGGTCGCGTAGTAATGCTAACGTCAGAAATAATACGGATATTCCCAAAACCGTCTATCGATAATGAGAGTGTCCTCTACGACATTACATCCCAATTTTCCGGAAGTGTCCCCGCCACTGTACCTGCGGTGGGTGAGCCGGTCCAGACGCAGCATGTTGCGATTTCGATTGAAAATGCAGGAACCGTCAAGGGTGACCGTTATGACGTGTTCAATTTTGTAAAATCAGGAAATGCTATCATTAACGCAGGGCAGTCTTTCTGGAATTTTTCCCAGTGGTTTGTTTTTTCCTGAAATCTTTGTTGAGACGTAACGGATTTTACATCACCGACCAGTGTCGACCCATTTAACTTTTCCCGGGTTAGACGGGACCTAAAAATTTGAATATGCCAAAAGTGAAATAACTGGCGAAGTCAGGATGTAAAACCTGCCAGCACGTAATTGATTTGATCAGGACGTCTTTTTGCCACATTGCGGGCAGAATTTTTCATTGGGTAGCAAGGCGGACCTGCAGCCGCCACACACTGCGGAAATTTTCGCACCGCAACTGGTACAGAATTTCGTGCTCGGCTTTACTACAGTCCCGCACAGCAGGCACTTAAACTGTGTGGGTGGTTGTACCGGCTCAATTGAAGGGGGAACGGGTTTTTCCTGCACATTATTTATCGTAGATGATGTGACAACACTGTCACTGATCCTGATGCCATTCCCCGGTACCCCGCCTCCGGCAGATTCAATGGTGGATTTTGTGATAACAGAATCCTTCACCGTTGATCCTTCACCACCCGCTGATTTGACCGTAGACCCAGTGAGAACTGCGTCTTTTATGATATTCCCCTGCCCGAGATTGATGGCAGCATCGTTACCGGCATTGATAATAATCGTCTGTGGAGCCTTGTTCGTCTCTTGTGTGGTCATTGAACTCGTGGCAAACCAGTCAGGGTCCTCCTTACTCACAATCGCAATCGCTTCCCCGACCTTTTTTGTGTTTTCGACCCATTGTTTCTTTAAGTAACTGCGGATTCCATCCCTTATCGTTGCATCCCCGAGGATGTCATCCATCTGCGGTTTTAACGACACCGAATATTCTTTGAGCATTGCCAGGGTTTTTTCATCGTTTGACCGGATTTTTTTCGCAATTTCGTTCTTTGAAAAACTTTTGAAATAACTGAAACTCTCAATTATTTCATATGCCTCGATTTCACTGGCACTGAAATACCCTGACCCTTCAAATTGCTCATTGTCCTGTTTGAATGCCAGGGCAAGGATCAAAAGAGACGCATCAAAACTGGCTGAAAAATGCACAGTCAGGTCAGGGAGGAATTTCCCGCATTCCCCGTTGCGGTATCGTTCGGCATTTGCTTTTATTTCATTCCAGAGTGCCTGCTTCTTGTCGTATGTTTCAGTGCGTATAGAGACACCGGTAGCAAGGATGAACCGGGAAGGCTTGAGGAGATTATCAATACATTCGCGATTGCCTTCTTTAAACACAGCAGTGCCACCCGGTTCTTTTTTAATATCCTGTATGATATATTGAGAAAATATACCGATAAGATACTATTGTGGGGTCTTGAAATAAAGGTTCTTGGGGAAATCCCAAACTTCGTCAATTCTTTTGGGCAATCGGGTAATACTGCCGGAACAGGCAGTTGGTTACCTGTGATGACTGCACTGCAATACATTGATGTTCTCCCGGTCAACTGGATAGAAGTCCGTCATAATTAATCTGATAACGCCCTGACAACAACAACGGTGGTATTGTCCCCGTTTATCGCCCGGGAACGTTCGATTAGGTTTTGGCAGATCCGGGGCACGTCCTCTCCTTGTACCTCTAAAAATATCTCCTCATCAGAAAGTGCACCGAAAAGTCCGTCAGTACAGAGAACGAGAGTATTTTTCCCCAAAGAAAGATCTACAATATCCGGATTAACAGGAACCGCACTGATGACCCGGGTCACGATATTTCGCTTGGGATGTAGTTGCATCGCATCCTCTGTTATCAGTCCCCGCTCGAATAGTTCCTGCACAAACGAATGATCTTTTGTTATCCGGATAAGATTTGTGCCCCCGAGGTATGCCCGGCTGTCCCCCACATTTGCGACAACGCAGTCAAAGGCATCATTGAATAGAGCCGCAAGAAGGGTTGTCGCCATTCCCGTGTGTTTTGCGTTGTTCGAACAATCGTCAGCTATTGCCCGGGCGGCTGCCAAAAATCCTTCATTGAGCATCTCTTTCATCTGTACGTGAGAACTGGTTGCCTGTGCCGGTGCATGTGCGCGAACCGAGTCTTTAAGAGCGGTGATCGCGAGCCGGCTTGCAACTTCCCCTGCCGGATGCCCCCCCAGACCATCCGCTACGACAAAGAGCGTGAGATTGCCGGTAATCTGCTGCATGTCAAATGCATCTTCATTAACGGATCTTCCGCAGGTATGGGTATCCCCACAACAGGTAAGGTTCATAGAGAATCTCCGTTACGAAAAAACCTCGTTTTTTTAGGTTCCTGTGTAGATCCGGTTTCGGCAAATGTGCCTGTCTTTTTTTGTTCTGCAACCGTCATAGTGTGGTGAGTCCGACGCCGATCTTATGGGCAATCAGGTCTGCCGCTTCGATAATTTCGTCGGGCACTTCATCTAAATCGTTATCGATACGGATGCGAATCTGTTCGGATAATTCTTTTATCTGGTCCCTGACCTCCCCCTCAGTGTAATTGACAAGGTCCGTCGCATATTTATACGCTTCACGGAGATCTTCGCTTTTTAAGTTGGCAAGAAGCAGTTTGCTGCAGTATTCAGCAGATTGCCGGAGATTTTTTGCCCCGATACTCATCTGCAGGGATTCTTTGTAGTCCATTTTTAAGAAAACGGCAAGATCTTTTTGCAGAGCGGCAACAGACTGGTACCGTTTTGCGGGATCTTTTTCCATGCACCGGAGGATAACAGGTTCAATTTTTTTTGCTTCGGGATTTCTGTCACCCGGGGGGACCGGATTTGTTGTGGGAATATTTGCGACGATCTCGAGCATGCTGTCTCCAGTAAAGGGAAGTGAACCGGTGACCAGTTCGTACAGGATGATGCCCACCTGCCAGATGTCTGTCCGCTGGTCTTTTGGCTTGTTTGTGACCTGTTCCGGAGCCGCATAATATGGGGTGAACGAGGTGGTCATTGATGAGGTTGACTCGGTAACAACCTTTGAAAGTCCCCAGTCAGAGATCTTCGGGATGCCATTTTTTAAAAGAATGTTCTGCGGCTTAAGATCACGATGGATAACCTGCCGGGCATGGGCATATTTGAGCCCTTCGCAGACATTGAAAATTATCCATGCCGCCTGTGCACAGTCAAGGGGTTTTTTTAGTCTGTCCAGGGAACTATCGCATAACTCCTCCTCAAAATACGGGAAAGGCATGATATTATAGTCATATATTTTTACAATGTTCGGATGGGTGAACTTCGTCCAGTTCTGCATCTCGGCGATAAACGATTTGCCGGTGGATTCGTCGAGATCGATCGGAACTTTTACCGCGACAAATGCACCGTCCTTTCTTTTTGCCTTGAACACACGGGCAAACCCGCCCTTGCCGATGAACTCAGACTCGACATATTTTTCAGTCATTTCCGGGGGAAGGGTGCGCATGGTGACCGTTCCCTTTACCGGGGGTGGTTGAGATGTGCGAGGGGTTGCCTGTTGCATCATATCAGTTTCGGGTTTGAACAGGTGGGGAGTGAAATGCTGTGACTGGACATCAATCCAGAATTCGCTGGTCTTTGTGTATTCCCGGTTGTTCCCGTCCTTGTAAGTCATAGTGACTTCAATGGGGATGTTGCCCTGCGTCTTTGGCATGATCCCGATTTCGACCACTTTTGTTGTTCCTGCTTCAACGGTTGTTGGTTTGATCCGACGGGTTTCAAAATCATTGGAGAAGGACAGGGTGACAAAAAATGCGTGGGCTTTTCCGGTATTTGTGATCTGGACTTCCATCTTGTGCCATGTCGAGAGCGAAAGTGAGATCTGGTCGAGCGTGATAAAGAGGTCCGGAGTTGCAGTTTTTAAGAAATTTTCAAGCACCGGTATCGTTTTTTTCAGTGATGCCGTATCGTCCGCTGTGACGTCCGGGTTTGGCAGATCAGACGTTGTTCCGAATCGCCCGACCTGGCTATACAGGGTTTTTGCCTGTTCCAGGATTGCCTCATCGGCGATTATCGGGCTATCGGTCTCCATCACCCGCCCGCATCCATTGCAGAATTTTGCATTTTTACTGGTAATTGCCCCGCAAGTTGGACATGGATGTGATTCAGGAAGGGGTGCACCGCAGTTCCGGCAGAATTCCGGATTTCCGGATATTGGGGTATTGCATTTCGGGCATTTCCTTTTATTCGCTAACGATTTTCCGCAATTCCGGCAGAATTCGGGGTTTCCTATGATTGGCACTTTACAGTGTGGGCAGGTTTTCTGTCCCGGCATCTGGGCGCCGCAGTTCGCACAGAATCGTGATGTCGAGAGGACATCCGCTCCGCATGCAGGGCACTTAACAAACTTTGCAGTGACTGAATTGACCGTATCCATACCAGTTTCCGGGGTTGTCCTGTTGATCTAATCTTGAGGGATAGTTAATAATTCTAACGAACGGGATGTTTCTTTTAAAAAAAATTGCCTTTTGGGTGAGAAGCACTCCGCTATAGATGTGATTTTTTTCCATCCTGCCGTCGAGCGTGCGCCAGACATGGGTGTAGGTGAGCTCAAGCCATTTCTGTAAATCGTTGACCGCAAACTCCTGCACGCTCATCATCAGTGCCGCAGATGCTGATGAACGAGAACAGAAGTTGTGACTCTAACCAAATAGTTAGAAATAGTCAAAATCTACTACACTTAATCAGGCAGCACCATGGGAATGTTTGATTTTCTCTCAAAAAAATCATCGAATGAGGGAAATGTGCATGATCTTATACAAACAGTGAGATCAGATCCAAAAGGACGATATGACGCCCTGGTCTCATTAAAAAAAATTGGAGATCCAAACGCAATCGATACTTTTTATGAAATGTTGACTGATCCCTCTCCGAGAATCCGTAGAATATCGATTGAAGCATTAGGTGAAATGGGGAATAAAACAGCAATCGATCATCTCTCAATAGTAGTTGACACTAAAGATTTCTCAAAAAATGGACACCGAACAAACTACGGACACCCTGAAAATATTACACTTGCAAATGAAGCGATACGGAAAATTCAGCAACGTTCACAAACCCATGAAGCAATAAAAATAGAAATCCCCCCAAGTCCTCATCATCATCCACCTCCAAATGATGGTCTAAATTGGACAGAAAATGACATACAGTTGCTTCGAAAATCCTGGGGTGAGGGTAAAACCATTCAAATAATGGCGAATCTATTGAAGAGAAGCCCCAATGCAGTCGTCCATCAATTAATTAACATCGGGCTTATCGGTTATAATGATGATGATTGTTCTCCAAAACCCGCCCATTTTGGATTATCTTGGGATGATCAAGAGAAAACACAATTAATTTCTGAATTACATGCCGGAAAAAGTATTCCCGAAATTGCAAATATACATGAGCGAAATAAGAATTCCATCTTACGTATGATGATCAAATTAAAAAGTATAAATTATCATGACAGGAGCATTTTAAAGAAATATACAGAGATCAGTGATTCCCCCGACACCAACCAACTAATTCGCACTCTTATTTCAGAATTGGAGAGAAATAGCAATATTGACTTTAGAAACCACGCTGCTACCCAATTAGGCTCTTTTCATGACCCTTCTGTTGTTAATGCTCTCATTAAATGTGTAGAAAATGATCCGAAAGTCCGTTACCGTGCACTTGTCTCTTTAAGAAAAATTGGTGATACCATAGCAATTCCCGTTTTTGTTGAACGCTCAAAAGATCCCTCTTCGAGAATTCGGTTGATATCGGTAAATGCACTTGGTGAAATCGGAGATTCATCCGTTATCAGACATTTAGAATCTCTTATCAAATCCAAAGATTATGAGAAGACATTAAAATATGGCGGGAATCCGGAAAATATTCAGGCTGCAAGAGATGCAATACAAAAAATCCGCTCAAGAGAGCGGTCGGGAGAACCACAAACAGATCCACCCGATGATCCTCTTCCATCAAGTGATAATCATGTGGGGTCAGGACAGCCTCTTGTAATTCGGGAGTACGAGTTCTTCGCTGGACGTATCCGAATGAAAATTTCTGTGAATAATATTTCACCATATACCATTCATGATGTTTTTCTCTACCTTGATATCGACGAAAAAATCCTCTACCTTGAACGACATGAACCCGAATACCCTGAGCGAAAAGGAAAGATTGATCTGGGAAACATCAATCCACAGAACGACAGGACCGTAAGTTTTTACCTCGAACCACTTATTTGTGCGAAAGGGGGAACCGATATCAATTGTCATGTGATGTACAAGGATGCTCAAGGAAAACCCGGTTTTATCGATATGCAACCGCTCAAAATTCAGGTAGTGTGTCCTATTTTTGAGACAAAGGATCCAATCAACGTGGGCATGCTCAAAGCTCTTATTGAGGAACTCCCCAAAACGGATACCAAGAGCCTTTCCGTTCCGCATTCAATTGATGGTAAAACAATGGTAACTTTGTGCAGAGGATCACTCCAATCCTATGATATTCAACATATCAGTACACTCAGACGGGAAAGTGTCTCTGAATCATGGTATTATGGCAGGACAAAAGTTACACAAAAAGATACAGTGATTAAACTGGGGATTGACAAAGACCGCGACTCCGTTGAGATCACTGCATGGAGTTATGATTCAAAGGATTTAACCGGGCTTCTGGCAGAACTCAACCGGCAAATTACAGACGAATTGTCCAAGTGGGGAAACGTCCAAAAAATCTACAATATCTCTATCCGGGATTCTGTACTGCAAAGAACGAATCTCTTGAGTTCCTGCGATGCTGATGGCAAATGCAGCGGGGGTGTAACAATCGAAGATAGTGTTGTTATGCGGTCGAACATCGCATGACAATAGAAGAGTATTTCATTGAAAATTGAACTACAGGGTTTTGAGGACACGAACGCGGAGGAAACGATTACCCAACGATGTTCCTGAAATCAGCTAAACTATTTCCCACAAATCCCAAATGAACTCATTCAAAAGGCTGAGATCATCGTGCATCAAGTGAGCGTGGGGTTCAGGAAGAGGGGATGAGGAAGAGGGAACCTTCACCATTGCGTTTTAACTGAGGATCTCATTCATGCGTAATAGGAATGATATGGGGAAATGAAAACATCTCTTTTGCATAAAATGATATCAATAATTTTATCTTGTTAAAAAAAGCTAGGTAATTGTATAGGCAAGATATGAATCGATATGAAAAATTTGTTATTTTTAGTACCTTAATTGTTTATTGCGCCATTTTTATACCTGCAGTTTCTGCAATGCTAACATCTGATATCTCTCTTCCTTTTCATCAAAATTTGGACATTTCAGGAGCACAGGAATACCGAATTATTAACCAAGAAAAAGCCCCACTACATATCGAATTTAATGTAAATCCGGAAATGGTCACGGATATAAAATATATTATGCCCAAGTATGGCTCAACCGAAGGATATAATCAAACAACAATTACCCCATCTCAAAATTCCTGGTTTCAGATAACAATTATCAACAGTAATACAAGTAAAGTCCTCGCAACGGATGGATACGGAAAGACTTTCGCTCGGAGTAACAAAACCACAGCGGTTCCAGTATTATTAAATGGACCGTATACGGTGTTAATAACTGGCAGTTCCTGCACGGTAGATCTGAGTATTAAAGGATCAGGGACGGAGAATGAATATAGTCCCACTGCATCTTCAATTTCTTCCTCACCTCCAACCACACAACAAATAGTGACCTCCATCCCGACAGTAATTCCGTCAAGCATAGGAAATTCTAATACAACATCCCCCATCATCATTATTCTCGCATTACTGCTCCTTGCCGGTGTGGGGTATGGTATCTACTGGATGAAAAGAAAATCAGCTGGTGATCAACCACATGAACGTGAAGAGGAAAAGACAATTACCCAGCAACCATCAGCACTCACAGAAAGCTGGAAACAACATGACGCTATATCTGAAGAGTTTGGGAACGTTCTAGATGCGGTACAGGAAAATCTTCGGGCGCCGGATAAACCGAAACGTGAGATCTCCGTAACGAATCTTGAATCGATCACGGCATCGGCAAAACCCCACCTTTCCCTCACTCTTGATCGCACCCAAATGGCAACAGGAAAATGGGACAAGGTAGGCATTCAGATAAAAAATACCGGAGATTCACCCGCAGTTGACGTAAATTTATCATTCTCGGATGATTTTGAAGTCAGGGGGTTAAAACCGGTAACGGTCAATGCCGGTGAAACGGTATCTTATGATATTGGGCTTTTTCCGAAAACAAAGGGCACCGTCCCGCTTGAGATAACCGCGGTCTGCCATGACCTGAATTCCCAAGAATACAGGAGCACTCATGATTTATGGATAGATGTCTTAGACCAGATGAATCTCACCCAGGACAAAGATGCAGCAGCAACTCCGGTGCAAAGTTCTGTCTCTCAGTTCACCCCCATACCTCATACGCCGAAACAACTCCCGCAGGAATTCTCATACCGGTACACCGAATCAGAATTCATTGGCAAAGGCGGCTTCGCCCGGGTTTTCAAGGCGAAGCGGAAGGACGGGAAATACGTTGCCGTGAAAATCCCGATCTCACTCGATGCATCAACCGGCAGATCTTTCATCGCGGAGATGCAGAACTGGACGAAACTAGACCATCCAAACATCGTCCGGGTCTTTGAATACAACATCCTGCCGATGGCGTACTTTGAGATGGAACTATGCGACGGTTCCCTTGCTGAGACGAGAAAACCGGTTGAGGTGGAAGAAGCAGCATGGATTCTCTTCAGTATCTGCGAGGGGTTGAAATACACCCATAAGCGATCCATCGTCCACCGCGACTTAAAACCGCAGAACATCCTCCTGAAAAACGGAGTGCCGAAAATCTCGGACTGGGGACTTTCACGGATCATCTCCGAGTCGACAACAACAACTGCCACCTCATTTACTCCCTACTATGCAGCGCCGGAACAGATTGGAAACAAAGTAAAAGACGAACGGACGGATATCTGGCAGCTCGGCGTAATTCTTTACGAGTTTGTGACCGGGAAATTGCCGTTCAAAGGCGACAGTATGATCGAGATCGGGATGGATATCGCTATAAAAGATCCAAAACGCCCTGGTGAAATCAAACCCGATGCAAAAGTGATCGATGCAGTTGTCATGAAATGTTTAGAGAAAGATCCGACAAAACGGTATCAGTCAGTTCTTGAACTGCAAAAAGATCTAGCGATGTACCTGAGGAAAAATTACGCAGAGTTGTTGAAAACAAGTGTGAACGTTCAGGATTTCACCCGATCGGCATATTACTGTGGCGACCTCGTTATGATTAACCTGTTAACTGGTGATATGAAATCGGCGTACAAGTATCTCCTCGACTTCGTCCATTATTCCAAAGGCGATATGAAGGCGGAAGCCCAGGAATTATCCGAACAAATTCTTGTAAGAATGGAATACGGAATTGAGGAAATTCCGGACGAACTCATAACAAAGGCTGATATCATCGTCCATCAAGTGAACTTGGGTTTTAGGAACAAGGGATAACAAGAAGGACGGGCAGGATTCATTATTCGAATGAAGAAAACCATTCGGGTTTTGGGAACAGGGATGTAATTTCGCACCGTACTCCCGCATCTCCCCCTCTCCCGGTACCAAAAAATACCACAACCAATATTTTCCCAATAGTCGTTTAGTATCTGTGGCAAACCTCTAGCTCTCTGTTCTATCCGACAAATGCCTTCGTGACATCAACGAGGATGCCTGCTGCTCCGAACGAATGGGAAACTACTACGTCCTTGCAGTTGCCGACGGTCTCGGAGGGCACGCAGCAGGGGAAGTCGCAAGCGCCATAGCCATATCTGCCTTAAAGGATGCGATGCAGGATTGTGATTCTCCCAAAATTGCACTTGAGAACGCGGTTCTAACCGCCGATAAACAAATCCGTGCGCAGTCGGAACAATACATGGAGAGACGAGGTATGGCAACAACGCTCATCGCCGCATGTGTAGATGATGACCTCAACTGCACGGTCTTAAACGTCGGCGACAGCCGCGCCCTCATCATCACATCAGATCGATCAGAGTCGATATAGCCCAATTTACAGTTTGATCTTTACACGACCAAATACAACTTTGTCATGTTCAGAAAAATTGCAAATCAGGTTCAACACAATCTTTATTTTAGTGAGAGTTTCTTATTGTACAATTGTATAAGTTTGTAAAGTTGTACAAGTTATACATGAAATTTGAAAATAACAAAGTATTCCTATTGCGATGAGGGAAGAACATGCAGAATATATCCAAAGTAAAAGGTGAACAACTGGAAATAGCGAACAAGAGGGTGGCTCTCACTCCAAGTACATGGGCAGCACTCTCGAATATAAAAGCCCCGGGAAAATCCCTTGGCGATACCGTATCTGATCTCATCACCGAGCATCAGAAGCGGGCGCTGGAACGGGACCTCGACGACATTGACGCGAATGGTCATTTCATCCCGTGGGAAAAAGCTAAGAAGGAACTCGGGCTCTAAATGGAGTTATCGTGAAGATCAAAATCGAAGACCGTGTAAAAGAGTTCATCCGGGAACTCCCTGATAAAGATCGCCGGGTGATTGGCGAACATATCGACCGGCTATCTGAACATCCAAATGCGACAGGGAATATCAAGAAACTCCGCACCAAAAAACCCCGTTGGCGCATGCACATATCGTTGAAATATACCTTGTTTTACTACATCGATTCCGACATGGTATGGATTGACCAGATTATGACGATCGAACAGGCTCACAAAAAATACGGGAAGATCTAACCCGTGAGATACTTTTTAATCCGGTTTTGCGGGAAGAGCATTACTTAGGCTGCTGATTTGGTGCTGCATTTCCCGGATTGTGGGAATATTGTCCCCCCGCCAGTACACATGCCCGTCCTCTCATCAGGAAGGCTATCCTGACTTGGCTTATCGGTCCGAGGGAGCGCTGCTACTGGGTGGGAAGGTAACGAATCGTAAAAGCGACGAGTCCCGAGCCCCATGTGCGTCGCATCGCCCGGCTCGCTTTGGCTCTGGCGCATTTCACATCACCGCTCTGCACTTTTCGCAGTTGATCGGACAAGTGATGCCCACAACTGTACGGTCGTAAACGTTGGAGACAGCCGTGCCCACATCATCACATTGGAGGGAGTCAAAACAACAAAAGATCACTCGCTCGCGAATGACTTTGTAGCATCTGGAGAAATTGCACCGGAGGATATGTGGCAACATCCTCTCTCGAACGTACTCAGCCCCGGCACTTGGAGATACAGAGAGTGTCATAAAACCCGATTTCTATGACGTGAATCTCCGTAATACGTTTCTGTTGTTGTCGTCTAATGGTCTGCACGATTATATCTGTAAAGAGAGGATTCGGGAGATCGATTTGGCGAATGGGGAAGACGTGGAGAAGGAATGCAAGGATTTGGTAGAAGAGGCACTTTCTTCGGAAAGTGCTGACAATATCACGGATGTTTTGGTGCATGGGGGGGTGTGAGGTGGTTTTGGCAAAGATTAGGAAAAAACCGGGTTCGGTTTAGTGGACTTTGGTTTTTGTGGAGTCGATGTTTCGCGGTTTCATACCAGCCATGTAACGAAAACTTCTTTAGAAAGTGATTAATGTAATAATGTAAGAAATCACATTAAAATATTTTTGGGATGGAATAATGGTACCTATACATAAGATATTGATTATATCCTGTATACTATTCTTATTTTTTGAATTGACAGCAGCAGTTTTTGTATCTCAAAATACTATAGTTTTTTCAGATAATTTTGATAAGAATATTATTGATACATCTCTCTGGACTAAAGATATTTTAGGCAACGGAAATGATGTGCAAGTAACCAATCATGAGGCAATCTTTTCTACACAGGGGTTGTCCTTTGATGCCAGTCCAGATCGCATTCACACATTCTTGAAATCAAAACCGATCCTTATCAGTAACTGGAGTACCATCACTATCAGCGGAAAATGGAAAGCGCCGGATAGTTATCCTGAAATCTGGGTTCATCTTTTTGATTATTCGGATCCCAATAAATTTGTAGGAATCAGTAATGCTCCCTGGGGGCCTGTTTTAAGGTGGGAGGCTGGAAAACAAGGGATCTACACACGGGATGGATCAAATTGGCTCACCGAAACACGTCATGCAATGATGGTGTACGAACCTTGGCCAGCACCTCGGCAATATATCAATTTCGCGATTAAAATAACAAAAAATGGCTTTGAATATTATGAGAATGGTGTTCTTAAAAAAACAATTGATGCATCAACATATCCTGAAGCGAATGTACTAAGTGGATCAAATCAATTTGTATTAAAAATAGGGGGTTGGGGCAACTCAGTTTCGCATTTATATTTTGATGACATTAAAGTCGAGGGGAATTCAGATAATCCAGGTTCTATCTCAACTCAGAATACACTAAATTCACCCGATTCAATACCAGCAGCAACTACTATTCTAGCTACCCCGCGAATTCAGGATACACCTTCAGATGTCTCATCATCAGAAAACGGATCTTTTAACGCACCATTACCAATAATCATCATCCTCTTAATATTGTTCCTTGCCGGTGGAGGGTATGGGGTCTATCGGATGAAGAAAAAGCCCTCTGGTGATCAGCCTTCTAAAGAGAACAAGGCAATTGCCCTACACCCCTCCCCTACTGGTTCAACAACAAAACCGGAACTCGCCATCACCCTTGCTGAAACCCGACTAATCATCGACAAATGGCACAAGGTGGAACTCGGGATCAATAATAACGGGGATGCCCATGCATCTGATATCCATCTGTCATTCTCAAATGATTTTGAGACGCGATGGGTCACCGTTTCATCCGTTAAGGCTAAAGAATTTGCGGCACTGAGTATCGGCATCAAACCAAAGACCGAGGGGAACATCCCCATTGAAATTACTGCGTCCTACAAAGACGGGCGCAACAAAGACTATCAGCAGGTTTTCAAATTCTGGATTAACGTAGCCGGTAAAACAGGGATTGATTCAGGCGGGACTCCTCCACTGAGTCCAGTCTCCGCGTTCACACCCAAACCCCTCACCCCGAAGCAGCTCCCGCCCGATCTCTCTGACCATTATACTGAATCAGAATTCATTGGCAAAGGCGGGTTC
>Ga0247841_10009672_pt1 | contig 13409 bp, 10 predicted proteins | sample LaCruzMarch2015__2_FD_192410 | JGI IMG/M metagenome (GOLD analysis project Ga0247841, IMG submission 192410) | Freshwater microbial communities from meromictic Lake La Cruz, Castile-La Mancha, Spain - LaCruzMarch2015_18m | ecosystem: Environmental > Aquatic > Freshwater > Lake | place: Spain...
GTGTTGACAACATACCTGTAAGTGGCAATTTATTCTCTCCAAATGAGAGATATCGAATTGGAATTTGGCCATATTCATCATATCCAGTTTGTAATACTGAATATGTGTTATAGCCTTGAGCGGCTTCATCCTCGTTTAGACATGGCTTACCAGCTTGATAGGTATGGAGAAATAAACTGACCAACATCGTGACAATAATGATTATCTTAGTCAAAGGAAGAGTCACAAGTAGTTTTCTCATAGTCGAATTGTAGTATCGTTGTACCAATAATAATCTATATATGGCTTAAGATCAGTCCCAAAATATGCAAAATAACCATTCGCCTTTTGCATTTCAGATTGAGATTTGATAAATCGAATATGAAGTATATTATCCTGAATATATACCAACTCATCATTCGAAGTTAATATATTATCAACGAGTTTACTATCTTTTGGATATGCTAACTTAGGTATGTCTTTTAGTAGATAGTCATAACTTGTTACTCTTGAAGTTTGAAACGAAAGGAAAGGTTTGCCAACTGCGAGATTGTCAGGATTGAAGTTGGAAGTAGAGGAAGTATAAAAGTCGCGAAATTCCCAAAATTGCTCAGGGTCAATAGTGTTGTCGTGTCTGACCTCTGAAATATATTGTTGAAGCCGAATATACCTAACTAAGGGGTTTAGGGCGTAGCTAATTTTCCCAAGACTGAAAAATATGGCAATAATGATTATGACAAATACGAATACAAACTGTTTCTTTTGATCTTTCATAACTTGAATTATACAGATACTATCCCAAAGGACATAAGTACCCAAGTATCCTATTTTCCTTTTCGTTACCCCTTTCCACTATTAACTACTAACTATTGTATACTTTCACGGTATTGACATATGACAAAATACATACGTACTCACGCACTATTTCTAATCTTAATAATATTTCTTAATAGCGTAATTGTCTCCGATTATCTCTTCTTTGGGACGAAGGCTGCTAACTTCGATGCTACTACCCACGTAACCACAATCGCCCAATTTCACAAAGCCATGTCAGAAGGTGATTTTCCAGTCGGATGGGCAGATGGGTTTGGCAATTATGGAATCCCGCTTGGCAATATCACACATCAACTTCCAATATATATAGGAGCTTTATTGACGTTTAGTACCCACGATCCATTACTTTCATTCAATCTCGTATACCTTATTACCGGTATCATTTCGGCAATCACCTTTTATCTCTTCTTGAGTATATTTTTCTCAAGTGAAACTACTCTTATTGCTACCATACTATACTCACTTGCTCCATATCGGATTCTAAATCTATACACTCGTGGTGCACTCCCAGAGTTTAGTGTTGGGATCTGGGCACCACTTATTTTTATTGCAATTTACTTTATCCGCTATAGCGGAAGACCCATCTGGTATTTGTTACTAACTCTATCAGTTTTTGGAGTAGTTGAGACGCACCCATTAATGGTGCTTATTTATGCTCCAATTGCAATCATTTGGTATTTATTGGTGATCAAAATTGATTTTGCGAAGACTCTACGCATTGGTGTTGCGGCCTTTTTTGGGCTTGTTATGTCTTCATATTATTTCTTGCCGTTTCTTATCGAAAGTAAATATCTATATTTTGGATCGACAATCAGTCATTATGCTCGCAATCAAACCACTTTATTATCCAGCTTCATTAATCCTTTTTGGAGATATAGTTGCATCGAACGAAACGATATTTTTGGTAAATGTCACCTAATCAAAGCCGGAGTGCTTGAGACGACAATAATGATTGGGTTGATTATCGTTGGCTTATTATACTTGGCATATCGCAAAGGTATTTTGACCAAGAAGGTCACAATTTTTCATCAATGGCAACAATATCTGCTTTCTAACAAGCATTATAAAACTATATATATATTTGTAATTACCGGAGGTCTTATTTCGATATTACTTAGCACAAATGCATTAGAGTTTCTTTATGAAAGAATACGAATTCTTGGAAATATTCAATTCCCGTGGCGTTTCTTGTCGGCGTATCAATTCTTTCCTCCGATTGCCTTGGCCTTGTTGTACGAATACCTACGAAAATATAAGTGGTCAAAGATCGTATGGGGTTTGTTAATTGCATTTATAATCTTTACTCGTTTTCCTCAATTGTATGGCAAGAACTATACCAATATACCCATCTCAAATTATTATTTTACGAAGCTTAATCTCCATGCATTGACAATGAATCCGATCTGGACAGGTGATTCAGTCGATTATCCTGTCCGTCGAGAGAAGGCATATATTATCCGAGGGTCAGGTCAGATAATCAATCGAGACCTCAAGAACTCAAGTAGGCAATATGTAATACAAGCAGACACCGAACTTCAGGTAAGTGACAGCACTTTCTATTTCCCGGGTTGGCATGTATATGTAGACGGAATAGACACAGACATTCAATTCCAAGATCCTTCATATAGAGGGGTTATTACCTATCCTTTATCTCCCGGTAAGCATACAGTCCGAATAGTATACGAAGACACAAAGATCCGATTCATCGGTAAGATCATCTCAATAATATCAATTGTAGCTTTTTGCGTTTGGGGAATTTGGATAATAATCAAAACGAAGTTGTCACGCAAACTCAAGTAGTTACAGTAGTTTCGATTTGAGATTAGCGATGATTGCATCCTTTCCTCGTACGAGTTTGTCTCGGCTAAGCCAATAGAAGACTTCCTTACTTGATTTAATAAACAATTGTTCAGAAGCTTTGATAGCTGTTGGCGATGATACCTCAGGATATCCTTTTCGTTCCCAATAATAAATAAACACTAAAACATAATAAAACATCTGCAACAAAGCGAGAATAAATCCATGCATCCCATCTTTGTATCCTTTGTCGGCAAAGAATCGAGAAATAAACTCAGATGTTGCCTTACGCATTGCTTCAATAACCGTAAATTCTCGACCTGAACTGACAATTTCTTGGGCCTCAATACCAGCGTATCGTACTGCTTTGTCAAGGTATTCGATCACATTTGCATAATTATGATGAACAATAGTGCGAGCATTCATCTCGAGTTTCTCATTTTCAAAAGCTGGGATGATGTAACATTTGCCAGTAAGCAATGGTTGAGCATGAAGTTGTATAGGCCATGTGATAGCGTCTTTTAGGAATAGTCGAATTTGATAATCTGGCCACCATCGACTGTGAGCCATCCATTTGCCAAAGATATAATTTTGACGTGGAATCTTGAAATGAGAATTGTCTTTGATAGTGGCTTCATCTAATTGTTGAATGTATCGGACTAAGTCTGGAGACAAGTATTCATCTGGATCAAGTAGTAATATCCAAGGATACTGGGCGAATTTAAAGGATTCTTGTCGAATCAGCTCGACATACTCAGGTTTATCAAGCTTTTTAAACTTGATATTTGGGAATTCTGATTTGATTTTTGCCAATACTACATTATCGATTCCAATGTCAATGATGACAATTTCATTTGCGATTTGATTAGCACTACTTAAACAAAGGAAAATGTCTGGGCATTTGCCCTCTGCAACGATAATAGAAGATACATCCATAAGATCGATTATAACATTTCCAAATGTAAAGTTGGTACAATACAACAAGCTATGTTTGAAATTATTTCAAAGACCTATCCGCACGACAAAACCATATCGATAATCAACTCGTATCTTCAACAACGACAATTCGTTCATATCATCTCCTTAAATCCAGAAAATTTTGTTCAAGCCTCAACTAACAAACAGTTTGCTAAAGCGTACACCAATGCTGAATTGATAATTATTGATGGGGCAGGAATACATTTGGCGGCACAAATGCTAAATATTCCGGCTGGAGACAGGATAACTGGAGTCGATCTATTGCAAGAATTAGTATTAACAAATAAAGGTAAGAGGATTGTCTTCTTAGGCGGATTTGACGGGAGTGCAGTACGAACTATCCAATATTTTGCAGATCACGCAAAATTGAATAATCCACAATGGTTTGCGATAGCAGATGTGGACAAGGATGACTCGACATTGATACATAAAGTGCTCCAACTTTCTCCTGATTTACTATTTGTTGCTTTCGGGTCGCCAGCCCAAGAATTATGGATTGAGCAATATCGACAACAGTTATCGGGAATATTATGTATGGGAGTAGGGCAGGCTTTTGATGTTTATAGCGGGTTGGTAAGTAGAGCACCATCATTTGTCCGTTCAATTGGCTTCGAATGGCTATATCGGCTAATAACTCAACCTTGGAGATGGAGAAGACAATTACAATTATTCCAATTTATCTTCATGACTTTGCGATACAGGTATTTCCGACAATAATACTTTACCTCGGTGAAGTCGAAGAACAATCGGTAATATCAATTCCTTAAGATTGGTATACACTTCCTTCCATGCGAATAAGCGTAATTTTAGCAATCGGTTCGAGTAATATACAACCGCGACAAAAGTGCAAGAAAGAATTAATTGCACCCATGCGAAACCTATCGGGCCAAATCGACTGATAAACCACGGGGTCAATAGCCATGTTGATGCCGTCCAAAAAATCATAAAATACAAAGGCACTTTTGGCTTCTTTAAAGCATTAAAAATATTCATAAATGGTGTTGAAAGAGTAGAGAAGAAGGCAGAAGCACAGAAGATATAAAATATCGGTAAGGCATTTTGCCATTTGTGATATTGAGGAAGATGATTCACAAGGTAAGGCAGGGCTACTGCTGCAAGAAGTAGAGTCGGAGCTAAGATAATAGTCTGAAGCCAAATAGTTACGGATACGGTCTTTTGGAGCTTATCTTTATCATCTTGCATCCGAGATAATACTGGGAAAAGTATCTTTGATACATTATCCATTATTATTCTAATAGGGGCTTCTGCCCATTTCTTGGCCCAGACAATATCACCAAGACCCTGCATTCCAAGAGTCCTACCTAAGAAAATGATCATTAACTCATCTTTCACTAGTGCAAGAAGTGAGTTAGCTTGGAAAGGTACTCCAAAACTAAGAAGTTCCTTAAGTGAGGCGATGTGTAGTTTGAGTCTTGGTCTCCATGGTGATGCTCGATACATAAGTATCGTACCTGCAAGCGACCTGACGATGACTCCAATTGCAAAGCTGTACAAATTGAGACCGGCTAACATACATCCTGATACGATGACGTAAAATAGGGTATTTTCAACGACTTGGACTCGGACAATATTGGCAAATTTCACTGACCGTTCAAGTAAGACTGAAGGAATAGTCTTGAGTGAAGAGATAAAAAAGCCGGCAAGGACAGCCCAATACAAATAGATGGCGTCTTTGGGTAAATGATAATATGACTGAACAAAAGGAGTGAGTAATAAACCACATATGACAAGAGTTGTGATGATGCTCTGTTGGACAGTAAAGACAGTACTTAGATCATCTTCAGTGACTTCTTTCTTTTGAATTAAAGCTCCAGCCAATCCGATATCAGATAAATAATTAAATATTGCAATAGTCGCAAGTGTGGTTGCATAAATACCAAATACCTGCTTGGCAGCAAGAGCGGTAATTATGAGATTGGTGATCAATCCCAACACAGCCGAATAACCACTCTGGAAAAATAAATAACCTAAACTTTTTAGTGAATTTTGTTTTAACGAAGACATATGATGACAAATCCTAAAGCAATAATTGAAAGAAGTGTACCAGCTAGTTGGAGATTATTATTAGGTTGAAATTTGTTGAATTGTTTCTCAAGAGAAGTTATTTCTGTCATATTTGGCTCTATTGATCTGAATTGTTGCCAGTAAGCATAATTTACGGTCTTTGGGACATACTCTGGCACATCATATGCGGCTTGATGGCTAATATATTTGATCGAAGCGAATTGACGCCTCATTTGGTCAATAGATATTTCTTTTCCAAAGAAAAACTTAGTCGATGACACTGACACTCCAACCAAAACGACAATACACAAAGACATAATAAATATACTATGAAGACTTGGGATATGAGCATCGCGAAAACGACTAGTGACCATGTGAGGTAGGAGATTAGTGATTATTCTGACAAATTTCTTGTAGGGTTTGTTGATATTTAGACGATCTCTTGCTGCGATGATTTGAGATTCCTCAATTATGGATTGGAAAGTAGCTGCCACAAGAGCTGATATAAAGACAAGAGATATGCTTAAGAGTCGCCATGGGAACTGAACAACTTGGATAGGAGAGAATATCGCCCACAACAATTGAGCATCATAAGTAGTTAGGAAAATAGTGACAAAGACAATCAATCCATCAGTAAATATGCCCAATCGCCTCTTGATGAAGAATGGCCCAATCACAATACCCATCAAAGCCAGTATGAGCTGTAATTTACCCAGCATAAAGCTCATTCCGTCTGCGATACAACCTTTAGTTGAACCACCAAATCCCCAATATGCAGTCGACCAGATTTGATTAATACATAGAAAATGATCACGGTAAACTGTCAGGCGAGCGATTTCGGAAGCATAAGTATATTTTAATTGAAGTAGAGCAGGTACCCAGAAGAAGCTTGTCATTATGATTGATGATATGACAAGAAACAATCTATAGCGTCGATGTTTATGATACTCCAAAACTGAATAAAACAATAATACAGGTATCCATAAGAGTGAAAGAGCATTGTGGGTTACCAAAGTAGCACAGATAATAAGTGATTTAATGACTGTATATTTCTTTGTTTTTGTCAGTGCCCAGAGCGACCAAGGAGCCAAAGCTAAAAACCATGTAGTGGCAATATTGCCTCGAACAAAAATCTCGCTTGCAAACCATGGCGAAGATACAAACAGCAAAGCTCCCATCCATGATGCTAATTTACTATATCGGCTTGATAGCCAACTGTACATCCCCAATGCGGCAACGATCATAGATAATAAAAATGATATCTTCACAACTTCAATGATCCCAATTCCAAGAAGATAAAAGATACTAGTAATCCAGTAAGCTAATGGAGCATAAAATAGAAATATCGGATAGCCTATGCCAAAATTAAACTCTTGGGCGGAGATTGGAGGAATATGTAATTGTTTGAGGGCTTGACTAAATTCGATAATCCGAGCATATTGGGTCTGATCGTGAAAAAGAAACATGTTTCCATTGGGTAGTAAGTTGCGTCCTAGTGAGAGGAATATTACCAATATCAACAATATCTGAGGCAATAATTGAGTAAGATAGTAAACGATAAGACGCCCCTTTGGATGCATAGTGTTACAAATTATTTATTCTGTCTGACTTCAAACAGAAATACCGCGTCTTGACTATTGTTGGGTTTATCATATTTCTTAATTAACTTCATTAATTCTTCCTGCCAATAGACGGGGAAATTATTTTTGTGTGAAAAGACCACAAAGATATGCTTCTTATTGATTTGTTCTTTGGCCTTGAGTATATGTTCTTCATTCAAAGGCCATTGACCTTGAATCTCAATCTTGTCATTGGGTAATATATACGTTTGGAGGACATCAGCAATAAGACCAAAATTGCCTTCGGCAACAACTAGTGCGGGCTTCCCATCAGTTGTTGATTTACGAATCGTATTGACTAAATCTTCTGCCCCCCAAACAGCAGTTACTCCTTCAATATACTGACCTCGATCTACCGGTGGAAGTGAGATAGCTTTTACATCAAATAGTATTGGGTAACTGATGCAAGATAGTACCAAGACTACAAATAGTATCGCAGGGATGAATAATCGTTTAATCTTGATGAGTGTATAAACTGAAGGAATGATAAAAAGTGTTGGGAAGAATATTAGATATCTAGGAAAAATTACCTTATTGAAATTAACTATGACAATAAATGGCAACAATATCCAAATAATAAGATACACAGCCAAAGTTCGATTGTATTTCCATAACAATCCAAGACCGATAATTCCCGTAATTATCGGTAGCCATCCGCTTTCCCATATGACATATAGAGGAACAATCTTGATATTGTTGATAATTAGTCCAAAAGGATCAGCTAGCCACTCTTTGGGCGACACAATAAATGTCAAATTTTTGGCAGCTATATAATGAAAAAAAGGAGAAAAAAATCTTTGGAGCATATACATACTTACCGCGACGATTGTTGAAAGTACAAACAAAGCACCAAAGTCGATAATTATTTTAGAATCTTTACGTAGACTAACAATCAGACTTGCGAGTTTTAACTGATAATTTGATTTGTTAATAATAAATATTATGGCGAAAGCACTTAGTCCAAGAAACATGAAGAGGGAAGATTTGGCTAATAATCCAATACCTGTCACAAAGCCAAACGCTATTGCAACGTCAAGTCGCATCGACTTGGCAAGGGCAATTGACAAGAAAAGAATCCAAATTACAGCAGCATTTACCCCAGAGTCAACTAGGGCCATGCGGTCGTAAAATAGGAAATATGGGCAAACAATATACAAAATCCCAGCGATATAGCCGGCTTTCTTTCCCCATAAATACCAACAAAGAGCTATGATCCCCACCATTGCAGCAAATCCAGTTATCACCGAAAATAGTCGGCCTGCAAGTAATAAATCATTTGGAAACTGTTTAATTAGTAGTAAAGTCCCCCATGTCTGTAGGGGTTGTTTGCCATCGGTAAGCGAAATGAATCTCCATGCTGGGTCATTGGCTGCGATCCTTGCCCAGTTGATATAGATTCCCTCATCAGAAAATATTGGCAGAGCAAGAATATTTATTAGTCGAGTAGCGAAAAAGAATATGAATAGGAGAATAAAAACGAGTAAATCAACTCGCGTGATATGTTTGCGAATTTTATGAATCGAATCAATTAAGGAGAACATCCGTTAATTATACCGTTCGTAAATGATTTTACTCAGGTATTTACCCTTCTAAACTGCCTTGACAACATTTATGGCAGTCTATAGGCAACCTTTGTCTGCGTCTCACATAGAGGACTTAATTTCAAAGGATTTCCGACACGCTCCACAAGGATTTGGAATATTTCTTTATTTAGGATATCTTTCTTATCTATCACGACGATACTTCTACTTTTGAGTGAATCTGTAAGAGAGCCAAGTTTGTATACAAATTTAACAGGTACGTTTGCATAATATAAAAATGCTGGTGCAGAACCATAAATAAATGAGCTGCCAATTTGCAATTGTGCGGCCTCAATGACGTTTGCATCTATTCTTTCTTGAGTCGGCACTATATAGACGATTGAATCTCTTTGGACAGTTTTACTACCAATACATTGCCCAATGAGAGTTTCGTCTGTAGGAGTATACCAACTGGGTGTTTTTGAAGCTACTGAGGAAATAAATACGTACCCACAATATAACAATATGACACTCAACAATAGTTGAGAAATTTGGTTAAGCTTCTGATTTTTTGATATAGGAAATACCGATATGCCACACATATATAGCCCCCATACAGACTAATGGAATAAGTGGAGTGATATACCAGTGTATCTTAGACTTACTTATGGTCAGAAGGGAAAAATAGCCTACAAATATGAATAACATCATCAGTGGGAGTTGATAATGTTTGGGGATATATATTTCCTTTCGCTTGATGAGTTGATAAAATGCTAAAAGAAGTATGACAACCGTACCTCCAAGTGCCAATAGTAACCAGATATGACTCTCCTGCCATAATCTGACTCCATAGAAGAACTTATCGCCGAAATGAAGCTCAATAGGTCGAGTCACTCGCGATACCATGTGATCAATAAAATGAGATTGAATAAATGACTGGCCGTAGATAACAATCATAAATATTTGCCAACTTAAGCCGGCAAATACTGTCAGTAAATACACTTTAATTTTTTCCCGATTGATTGATCGAGAAAGACAATCAATACATATCTCAGCAATAAGTGGAAAAAATCCCAAGAGTGATTTGCTCAGTGTCCCTATCAATGTGAAAGCAAGTTTGAGTATAGAACTTTTTGTTTTTATTGCCCACAAATACCCAACCCATCCCAATGCAAGGAAGATATCGACATTCACAAGGACACTTCGATCTAAAAACAGCGCAGATTGTAAAGTGACAAATACTGCAAGCAAAGACAAAGAGACTTTGTCTGTAAGCCAATATATGATTTTATATACAAATATCAAGGTAATAAAGCTTATAAAAGCGGATATAAGTCGGGCGACAAACTCAGGACGTAGTTGGGGAATTAACCATGCCAATGAATAAAGGAGAGAGGGTAAAGGAGGTTTTTCAAACCATGATGAACCATTGTAGGTAAGAGTGAATCCTGGGTGTCTTACCCATTCTTTACTTACTTGAGCATAGATAGCTTCGTCCCAATCATGAAACGGTACATATTGGGAAAGTTGACATACATGATATACGAGGGCACAAGCGATAAAGAAAAATACGAAGTATCCAAAGTACTTTGCAACAGCTTTTGATTGAGTCTGATGATCTGAAGTTTTCATATTACATCACACATTATATCGACCTAGTATGTCGTACCATTTTAGTCTCGCCATATCAAGAAGCGACTCGATAGCATCTTTCATGAAGCTGACTCGTCTGGTCTCGACATGTCGCCAAGTCACGGGGACTTCTTGGATCTGGTGACCAAATTTCTGTGCAAGATACAAAAATTCTAAATCGAATATCGCCGATACTGAAGCTTGATTATTGACTTGTTTGCGTCTAAAGACGCGCAACTTTTGGAAAATATCTTCGGCTACATCACGTCGAAACAATTTGAAACCACACTGCGTATCTTTCACATCGTGAAGTCCAACTAGCACAGATCGAAGAATAATCATGCCGAGGGCAAGGACTTGTCGCGAAAGTGGAGCATCTTTCCTGACAGATCCTCGTGAGCCTATGACAATTTCGGATTTTGTTTCTTCAAATTTATTGATAAGTTTACCAACATCTTCAATGGGAGTGGCAAGATCAGCATCGGTTAGGAATACGTAATCACCTTTGGCCGCATGCGTCGCAGCAATGACAGTATTTGCCTTGCCTCCATGAGTAAGCTCCAACAGTCTAAATTTGGGAAAACGAGGAAGATAATCACGTTTAATCTGCGAGATTGATTCATCTGTTGAGCCATCATCAGCGATAATTACTTCCAAAAACAATGGATTATCTTTGGTGTAATTTCCAATTTTATCCATAACACCTTTTTGGATATTTTCTGTCTCATTGAAGCAGGGGACGATAATTGAAATTGACATAGACTTACCCGATAATAACATACGTTTAACTAATAGCTATTGTGCTTAGTATACTAACTTAAATACTCGCACTTCTTCAATAAGTTTGGTACTTTCAATCTTCCAATTTTGGTGTTTATTTTGAAAATCAGCCAGTTGCCATTGAGGGTTACCGGGTATGTCACAATCCTTCTTAGCAAGCTCATGACATATGACAAAAAGCTCTTTTGGATCACCCAGAGAGTCGGCAGACATGGGCTTATGCTTCAAATATTCTAAATAATATCGATAATGTCCTTCAGTCTCAAAGAAAGGCAAACCGACCACTTGATACTGGTCGGATGTTTGTTGGCTAATAATATATTGTGCAACCACCTTAGCTTGTCTGACTTGAGTATAAATCCTTGGTTTATCGGTCAGGAAATATAGACTAGTAATCTGGGTTTTGACATAAAGACCAAGAATAATTAGTAAGACAATGATGATAATACCCTTATATATTCGATTGGAGAATATGTGTAGGATAGAATTGCCAACATAGGCGATTGTAAGATACATTGGCCAATAACTAGGATTGAAATAGTGTACATGTCGTCCGACTTCAAGTCGTGATAAGGCGAAAATATTGGTAATCACCAATACTACACACCAGACGATAAAATATGAATTCCGCCTTTTTTGTTTCCAGACGAATATTAGTGCAACAATAAAGAAAATGGTCAGCACAATAAGTGCTTGATCGCCGGTAATTTTGATAAGAAGCAAGTGATTAATAAATCCTGCACAAGAGTCGCGTAATCTGTCAATAAAAAAAGTAGTCTTAGCCTGGACTTCTGAGGTCGAGAAAGCTCTCACAAACGCATAGGTATTGATGAAGTTATTTTTAATTTCAAAAAGGATAATAGGAGTGAAAGATAAAATACAAGATACAAATAATAGGACATAATGAGTTGGAGGAACTGATCTAAAGATTGTTGGAAGCAGTCGAGCAGTGCCGATCTGAAGCTGATGATTGCGGACAGTCTTGATAATTTTGACAAACACCGAAAATACTACTGGGGCAAGAATAATTATTGTGATGTAATGCAGTTGAAGACAAAAACCAAACAATAACCCGCTTAAAATAAAATATCTAACCTTCTTCGTCTCTAGTGTCTTTTGCCAAGCAATCAGCGTTAGCATAGTAAAAAGAGGGACAGGATTTGGATTCCATGAATATCGCGACTGAAAAATCTGAGTGGAAGCCAAACCAACAAGCGTTAGGAATAATAGACTAGTAACTTTGCCGTAGCGTCTCCACACATATCCAAATACACCTACCAAGCCTAAAGAGTTAATAAGTGCAATAGCATACGCAGGTCCCACAGGATCAAGTCGAAATAGCCACATGAAAGGGGCTACGAGATAATAATAAAATGGCCCAGTGAAAACATTACCGATTGAAGTAGTCGGCCCGACAAATACCAACTTCTCAAGAGTCACCAATCGTTTGAGAATGATTGCATCTCTGCCTTGATCTGAAAGAAACATCAGATATTCTGGAATTCGATAGAAACGGAGGAAAATGACGACAAATACCATCAATAAAGCAATAACTAGAAATACGATTGTCGGGGTAGTTAATGATGCTAATAATGTAGATCTAGAACTTAGCTCTTTAGTCTTTTGATAATTTATATTTGACATATGATGATATCGAAAGGTTATCGGAACAAACTCCAATCTGCAATAGGAGCTTGATTACTCATAATGAAGTTAATTGTAAAAAGATAAAGGAAGGGGATTGAGAGAATAAGACCTAAACGAAAATATTTATTACTTAGAGCTTCGTGGAAGGTGAGTACAAACAGTGGAGCTAATGGCATAGCAAGACGCATAATATCAACCTGAGCGATCAAAGTCAGCATAAATGTGTATCCAAGAGCAAACCAAAAAGCAATCCGATCACGACCTTGCCAAAGTTTTGCAATCAATATCATCAAAGCGACAAAATATAGTGCCGGAGCCTCCATCCAACCAGTACTCACCCACTTTTGTGAATAATTAAACATATAAAAGGGAAGCGACATACCCATCCCAACACTGCTATGTCCGACAAAAAAAGCATTCCAATTGTTATAAGTAAGGTAATAGATAAATGACACTATAAAATATCCGATTAGTGGAAATACTGGAAGAATGAATTGTTGCCAATTGATTATTTGTTTTCTAATTATCTTCTCAATCAACAAGACTCCAAAGACCGGAGCGAAAATAATGATTTGAAATTTAAAAAGAACTGCAATCA
>Ga0247841_10009674_pt1 | contig 13405 bp, 5 predicted proteins | sample LaCruzMarch2015__2_FD_192410 | JGI IMG/M metagenome (GOLD analysis project Ga0247841, IMG submission 192410) | Freshwater microbial communities from meromictic Lake La Cruz, Castile-La Mancha, Spain - LaCruzMarch2015_18m | ecosystem: Environmental > Aquatic > Freshwater > Lake | place: Spain...
AATAACGCTCTTGTTGATTCAAGTGTAGGCGGAACTGCTTCAGATGTTCAGACTCTTGCTGTTGGAAGTTATGAGTATATTTGTAATGCTAGTGCTACTCAGAATTATTCTGCGGATTCTACAAGCAATACTTTGCTTGTGAATGATACAATTGCGCCGAGCATAATCTTCCTTTCACAAATTCCTACAGATATGAATATTACAAATGTAATAAATAATCCTACAAAAATAAATTACACAGTTATAGATGCAAATCTAAATCATTCTTCTGTTAATTTATACTATAAAGCAAATTCAACGCTTTCAAATGTTCAATATTATCTAAACGGAACAGCTCGTGAGGGATATTTTGATAATAGTTTTTCTTTATCTCCTAGAACAAACATTTCTAGTAATTATACTTGGACATTATTGGACAATGAAATTTTGCCAGGTACATTTAACACAGGACCAGTAACAATAGACAACAAAAAACATTATATCAATGTAACATCAAGCAACCAATACTATGTAAAAACACAATATTACAACATCAGTGGACTTAAACAATGGGGTAATTTTGAAATTATGGCAAATTCAACAGCAGGAGCAAGTCCTGCAAGTTTGTATTATTGTAATAGTTCCTATTCAACTGGAAGAGTTGATAAAGATGTTGATTGTGCTTTAGTTTCTACGCGAACAGCAAGAACAACATTTGACCATTGCCATACAAATAGTTCTTGTCACATAGCATTTCAATTTGCAGTTAATGTAACTTCACAAACGATAGGTAGCGTCAAGGTTACATCTACCTCTTATTTTGTATTTGGTGGTAATTCTGATTGGAGTGTATACAATATTGCAGAATTAACAAGAGTAGGGATGACTGCAACAACTACAAATAGAGGAAATGCCTGGTCAGCACAATCCTATACTGTAGATCAACACTTGCACCAGTTCGACAATAATGAAAATCAAACGTTCTATTATTATGTTTGTGCCAGTGATACCTTTGGTAATGGAAATTGTTCTAATGTTAGAGTAGATTTAATGGAAATGGCAGGACTTCCTCCTTCATCACCACAGGTTTATAATCCGGTTGAGGGAATTTATGCCAGAAATATTACTATAAATTATACTGCCTCATTATCTCCAAATGATTATGCAATTAGTTATTATAACTTAAGTTTAGCAAATGTTGCAGATGGTAGTTTTAATAAGACAATTATAGGAAATAACTCGCAAAAGTTAAATTATGTTTGGAATTCAATCGGAACACAAGATGGAACTTATTTTATAAAAGTAAGAGCAACAGATGTTTTAGGGCAATCAAGTTTAGGATATTCTGAAAACTTTACAATTGATAATACCTTGCCAAGCATAAACTTCATAGATCCAACTGAAAATTCAAGTTCTATGATTTTCACCGATTATATACTTGTAAATGTAACTGCTAATGATTCAAACCTTGCAAACATAACCATTTATCTTTATAATGCGACATATAATCTAATAAACGAAACAACTTCAATAAATCTGACTTTTGTTAACTTTTCAACGCCATATGCGCCTTATGGAAATAATATTTATTATTTTAATGCAACTGCGTGTGATTCTTCAAACAATTGTGCGAATACTGAAACAAGAAATGTAACTATTGGGGCTATGCTTACTACTAGTTTAATCATTAGTTCTATTGATTTTGGAAATCTTACTCTTGGTGAAAATAAAGTTAATCTTACTGGTTTGCAGTTACAGAACGATGGAAATACTTATCTTAATATTGACATAAATGTAAGCGATCTTTGGATAGGTAATCACTCTTGGCCCGGCGATAATTATTTATACAAAATTGGCGATGCCGGAGAAGGAGATGAAACAAATGGGACATATGGTGGCAGTAGTTTAACAAGCTGGACTCGGGCGTCTTCAATATTTAATACTGCTATATTTGGTCTTAACTGGTCGAATACTAATGATATTGCTGCAATCCAATTCAATATAACTGTTCCCCAAGACGAACCTGGCGGATTGAAGGAAAGTTTACTATATCTGGTGGTAAGTGAAGCTTAACCTTCTGAGAAAATAATTAGGAATAAAGTTGTAACTAGGTAGTTGTAACAAAGATAGATTTATATATCCCCTAAACTATTATTATATATGGACAAAAGAATAAAACTCTTAGTTTTTTTGCTTGTAATCGTGGCTCTAATCTTGACCTTAGACTTCTTTGTAATAACTATGGTTAATCCCAATTTTATCAATAGAGATAATATTAAAATTACAGGAGAATCAATCTTGGATAATTCTAGTGCTGGAATTATTGGAGGAGGTATCTCTTTTAATAATACTATAAAGATAGAAGATAGTGATTCTGGTAGTGGGGGTGGAGGTGGTGGTTCTTCTTCAGAAAATCAAGGCAATATCGATGATAATCCCATTTTAGAGCAAGAACAAACAGGCCAAACAAATATTTTAGTTTACCCTCTAGATATTAATACTCCTGTTTATGGTTTGGCAATAAGTGGCAATGTTTTTCTAGCCCAAAAAGATTCCCTCATTAGGGCTATATTAATTGATTCAAATGGAAAAGAATATTTGGCTTATGAATCTTATTATCTGATAGCAGATAGTTCATATTTTTCTGTGAGTAAGGCATGTGAAGAAACATGTTTTCTTGATGGGATTACTCCATCTTATTTAAAAATTCAACTGATAAATTCTAACTTTAATATTTCTTCTGTGGATTATAGTGATTCTAGTGAAAAGAAAAGTTCAATGATAGCTAATTCGCTTTCTACAATGAATCTAATTGAAGATTTAAAGATAGAAAAAATGAATGAGAATCTTGCAGATGAGGGGATGATTTGGGTTGCAGGAGAAACATCTGTTTCTAGTATGAGTTATGAAGATAAGAAAAAGTTATTTGGGGTGGAAGTAGGAGAAGAACTTCCTAATTTACAGGGTTTTGATTATTATTCTGGAGGAATTTTTGAGATGAGTTCTTCCGCTGAATCTATCTCTTCTGTGAAGACTTCATCTAGCAATGACGGATATTCAAGGGGGGGAATTAAGATCGCCGGAAGGGGCGGGGTAGAGAATATCAGTAATAGTAATCTTGCTGATTCGTGGGATTGGAGAAATGTTAATGGTGCGAATAATCCTAATATGTCTGATGGTAGACCTAATCCATATTATAATGGTTCTAATGGCTGGAACACGGATGTAAAATGTCAAGCTGGTTGTTTTATAAATTTAACTTTGAATTGTAGTATTGCTATTACTGAATCTCAATGCATCTCTCTGGGAGGATTATGGAAAACTTCTGCAGCTTGTACTGCTTTTTCTGCAGCAGCAGCTACGGAACTTATGGTAAATCTTTATTATAATCAACATATTAATATTGATATCTCTGAGCAGGAATCAATTTCTTATAACTGTGCTCGTGGAAGTTATGTTTCAAGTTGTGAAAGAGACTATGAAGATGTTAAAATTGTTATTAATGATTATGCTTCAAGGGGGGCAATATCTGAAGATTGTTTTCTATATTTTAAATATGGAAATGGTTCAATCCCTCCCTCATCAAATAATATAAATACAATAAACTATACTCGAGATAAATGCACAAACCCCGATTTTACTTTATTTATTAAAAGGGCAGATCAATTCCTTTTTGATACAGAAACACAGAGCGATAAGAACCATCTTGTTACTTTAGATCAATTAAAACAGATATTGATTGAAAATGGAAGTGTTGCAGTAAATGATATTAATTCTTTAAATCATGCCATGGCCCTAATAGGTTATGGAAAAGTTAAAAACGGAACTATTATCTATACTCACCCCTATTTAAACAATAGTTCTTATGATCTTATTGTAGATAATGATTCAAGAATAAATAAAACGTTCTGGATATTTAAAAATAGTTTTGGTGATAGTTGGGGCGAAAGTGGATATATCCGGATGGTTGCAAGTTCTGATGTAAATCTTTCTTCATTTTCAGTTAAGAGTGTAATTCCAATACAAATAATATCTTTTCAAAACAGAAATGACAATATATCTGTAAACGACGTTGATGGTGACGGATATTGTAATTGGGGAATATCACCACAACCGCTCTTCAATATTAATTATACCTTCTATAATACTACTGAATGCAAGAAAAATGCGGGAGTTTATTTGGAAGATTGCGACGATTCAAACAATAGTCTTGGGGGTTTTGATAGTGGATATAATTGTATGCTTATTGACCGAATCGCCCCATACTTCATAACAATACCTGCCAATGTAAACATAAATTATACGCAAGGTTTTGGAGTTCAGTTTAATGCAACAGATGAAACTGCCTTTGGAAATTATGTTCTAAATTGGACAACGCTATTTGCTATAAATCAGTCAGGATATTTAAAAAATTCTACAATTTTGCCAGCCGGAATTTATAATATTAACGTTACAATAAATGATACAACAAATAATATTAATTCCACAATTTATCAAGTAATAGTAAACAAAGCAGATTCTCAAACATCTTTAACCTTTGATAAAACCTCCCCACAAGAATATGGGGCAGTGATTATTCCTATTTGTTCATTATCAACAGGAGTTGGAACAACAAGTTTAACAAACGGAACTTCGGGAGTCGCTGAAACTTTGGGTGCTGGTTCTTGGAATTTAAATTGTTCATATGCTGGAAATGCAAATTATTCTACTTCAAGTAATTTTTCAACGTTTGTCATAAATAAAAATTCTTCATATGTCCCGGGAATTTCAGGAACAACTCCTCTAACTTATGAAACAATAACAAATGTTTCAGGAAGTAATTGCCCCCCTCAACTAATTTGTTCTCTTAATTTTGCAAATGGGATTTATGGTGTAGGAAGTAAAACCTTTAATTATTCTACTTCTGGGAATGCAAATTATTCTGCTAACTCTATAACCAAAGAGATAATAATTAATCAAGCAAGCTCTTTAGTTTACACTTATTTAAATAATTCAAGAATAAACTTCACAATTCAAAAAGGAACATCTATTTGGTTAAATGGTTCAAGACAGGTGGGAGAAGGAAATATTAGCCTATATAATGATGGGATATTAATTAATAATGGGGCGAATCTTGGAAATTTGACCTTATTTAGCAATGTGGGGTTATATAATATCACTTCGATTTATTTAAACACTCAAAATTATTCCACAAGTTTTGAAACCTTTTGGTTAAATGTTATTTGTACTCAAAATTTAACAAATACTTCTTGGACAAGTTGGAGCAATCAAAGTGTCTGTAACCCAACAGATTTACAATTGCAAAATAGAAGCAAAGTTCAATATGATAGTAATAATTGCGGAGGTTATACAAATATAACCTTGTGGGATTATAATAATAACTCTTGTAATTATTGTTCATATAACCTAAATAATACTGCCCCAACAGAATGGCAAAACCTGTCCTGCTCGGGAACGCAAATGAATCAGACTAGAAGTTGGATTCAATATGATTTAAACCGAGCTATTTGTTATGATGTTACGGGTTTAGTAAGTGATAGATATGATAACATCACCCAATATGAATCTCAACTAGTTGGTCCAACATTGCAGAACACAACCCGGACAGATTGGGTAAATATCTCTTGCTTGTTTGGAGACATAATGAATCAATCAAGATTCTTAACTCAGTATGACATTTTCGGATGCGCTCAAAATACGACTTTGTTTGAATATCAATCAGTAGAAATCTGTGACTTTTGCACGCCGAATTTAGTTAATACTTCTTGGAGTGGCTGGCAAAACTTGTCATGCTCAGGAACACAAAGAAACCAGTCAAGATTTAAAATTCAGTATGATTCTAATTCTTGCGGAGAAATTTCAAATCAAACTTTTTATGAATCTCAATTAGTTGGCCCTACACTACAAAATACAACTTGGTCTAATTGGCTTAACTTAACTTGTTCAAACTCGCAGATAAATCAATCAAGATTCTTAACACAATATGACATTTATTCTTGCGGAACTAATCTAACAATATTTGAATATAGGGTAATATCTCCTCCAACAGAAGTATGTAACGGAATAGATGATAATTGTGATGGGATAATAGATAACGGATTGACTACACCTTCTCAATCTTGTAGTGTTGGAGTTGGAGCATGCCAGAGAACAGGAACACAATATAAAACTTGTAATGGTGCTTCTGGATGGAGTAATTGGGGAACATGCTCTGCAACGCCGGGAACTCCTACTACAGAAACATGCAATAATATAGATGATGACTGTGATGGAAGTGTAGATGAAGAATTGACAACCCCCTCTGGATGCAGTCAGACAGGATATTGTTCCGGAGCAGTAAAGACTTGTTCTGCAGGAGTATGGGGAGAATGTTCTAAACTTCCTAAAACAGAAACATGCAATAATATAGATGATAATTGCGATGGAAGCACAGATGAAAGCTGGCAGAATTATGCTGAAAGAAGTTCTTATAAAAATTCAAATCAGAACGGGGTATGTTCTGGTTCACTTAAACAATGTTCTTCTGGAAGCTGGATTGATTGGTATTCTGCTTCAAATATTCCTTTTTATGAATCTCCTGAGGCAATAAACTCGGATGGAAAAGATAATAATTGCAATGGACAGGTCGATGAATCATTAAACTTCTTTCCAAATTTTATTATTGCTTCAGGAAAAACCGCTTTTCATCTTATGTATTTTAAGTTTGGTGAAAGTTCATGTTCGGCAATGCCCTGTTCTAGTGTAGGATATGAATGTTATACTGGTTCTATTGATACTGGAGCTTATGGATTTGGGACACAAACAGGAGCATGGTGCTATAAAGAATGTATAGGATGTAATAGTCTTGCTGGTGCAAATATTGATGCAGGATTTTCTTTGAGCACAGGAGTAACTCTTTGCAATGGAAATGATCAGTTTGAGTTATTTTATATCAATGCCCGTTCTAGCGGAGGAATATTTTATGCTGCAAAGAAAATTGGAACATGTTCTTCTGGTGCAGGAGTCAGTGCATTAACAACTAGTACATTTAATGTTGATTATTCAACAAGCGGAAGCTTTAGATAAAGAGATTTTTTTAATACCTTTTTTAATTAGGAGATAATTAACTTTTAAAAATTGGATTTTTATCTTTGAAAAACATGAAAATACCATATCTTTACGAAAAATGCTTTTTTAATGATAATTTGTAGAATATTTTCAGATAAATCTAAGAAAGATTGTCTAATTTTCTAAGTAGGTTTATATCCTCGATTATAAAAACATTTATAAACCGGGGAGATATTCTAATAATCATATTAAAAATTAAAAAAAAGGAGGATAAAAAAATGATGATAAAAATTGTAACAATTTTGGCAGTAGCTTTACTTTTGTTGTCCATGGTTTCTTTAGGAATAGCATTATCAAAACCTGTTCAACCAGCAATCTCTTCAACTCAAGGAGAAGTTAAGGCAAATGTTGTTGGACCTGTTACTCTGGCTGAGCCAAGTACGGTGACTGGAAAAGTTATCGTTAATGTTATTTAATTTGAATAAAGTTTTTTAGAAAGGGACTTTATTTAATGAAGGATAACACAAATATTTTGTTTTTGTTAAAAAATCGTTAGTTAGTAAGTAAAAATCGAGAAAGAAGAAAAAATAAAAAAATTAAATTAAAATTAAATTATACAAGGAGGTTAAAAAAATGAAAAAATCTGAATTTTGGGTAATAGTTATTTTAATGCTTATAGCAATAGGTATTTCCATAGCTAGCATGATGATAGTAAACAACAAAAGTTCAACAGGTATAACAGGCCAGGCAACTGGAATTGTAAACGCTTCGATGGACTCAATGGTTATATTCTCACTAAGTCCGGCTGTTGTTGATTTTGGAAATATCAGCTTAGGTCAGACTAAAAGTACTGATAGTGATGCGAACCCTTTTGGAATATCAAATGATGGAACTGTTAAGATTAATATGACTGTAGCTTCTTCGACTCCATTGCTTGTTGGAACAAATGCTGTTTATCAATATAAATCTGTTTGTGATGTCGGAGGATGTGCAAGTAGTACAATCGCTGCATTTGATGATCTTACGAGTGGAGCAGATGTTCTTATTGGTGGATTGGAGTTTGATGATTTAAAAGATTCATTCACTACTGGAATAAAAATAATCGTTCCATTGGATGAACCGCAAGGTTATAAGACAGATACATTAACGTTTACTGCTTCTCAAGCTTAAATCTTTTATTTTTATTTTTATTTTTTTATTTTTTTAACGCCTGTTAGGATGCTCTTTGATTTTTTTGGGATTATTAATGCTAGGGAGAGTTAGCGGGGGTGTATTAATAGGTAAATTTGCTAAGTTGGGGGAAATTAAGGAGAATAAACTCATAAGTAATCCCTTGCAAAAATCCGAAGGATTTAAAAATACGTTGTAATATTACTATTTATCAGAAATTAAAAACTTCTGAGATAAAAAAAAGAGATAAGTAGACATGAAAACCAAAAATCCTAAAAAATATTTAATATCTTTTCTTATTCCGGCTTTTTTAATAATCTTTTCGTTTGTTCTTGTTTTATCTAATGTTTCTGCAATAGGTTTTGGACCAGGAAAATATGAAATAGTTTTTTCTCCAGGAGAATCTCAAACATTAGGGTTTACTGCGCTGAATAATGCTGACACGCCAATTGTATATAATGTTTATACTAAAGGTGAACTTGCAGAGTATATTACCTGTTCTTCTAGTTCTCTTTCCTTAAAGGCAAGAGAGACCGCAAGATTCTCGTGTATTCTTAATATGCCTGAGTCTCTTGGACCTGGGCCCCATTTAGCATCTGTTGGAATAATTGAATCTGCTCCAAGTAGCAGTGTTGGACAAATAGCAGTTTTATCTGCCGTGGAGTCTCGTTTGACTATTAATGTTCCTTATCCTAATTTTTATATTTCTCTGGGATTATCTGTTAATAATACTAATATTAATGAACCCGCAAGTATCCAAGTTAAAGCAAAAAACTTAGGGGGAGATAATATTACTATACAAATTCCAATAGAAATTATGTTTGGAGAAGAGGTTGTAGGAAATGTTATGACTGAAGAAAAGTTCATAGAATCAATGAAAGAAGAAACATTTGATGTTGAATGGGTCGCAGATGTTGCTAATGCTGGAAAATATGATGCTGTAGCAAGTTTAGTTCGTGATGGTGAAACTTTTAGTGCTTCAAAATCTTTTCTTGTTGGAGATTTAATAGTGAATATTATTAATCTTACTTCAGAAATATATCCTAAAGAGATAGGAGCCTTTAACTTAAGTTTGCAAAACATGTGGTCTGAATCAGTAGATGTTGATGTTGAGATAGAGGTCTTAAAAGATAATGTCAGTTTAGGCTTAAAAAAAGAAGCAATTAGTATAGAAGGATTTAAAGAGAAAAGTTTCAAGATATTCTGGGATACTCCGCTTCAAGAAATAGGGGTTTATCAAGCAAAAGTTCATATTTATTATGGGGATAAAGAAAAAGAAGCATTATTTGATTTTGAAGTAAAAAATAGAGAAGAAACTAAAAAGAGTAATAAGGTAGTTATCTCTATTTTAGTTGCAATTGGAGTAATAATAGTTCTGGTTGTTTTATTCTTTGTTGCAAAAGGAATAATGAAGAAGGGCAGAAAAAAATTAAAAAAATAATGTTTATATACCTGTTCTTGCTATCTATCTCATCAAAATGGAAAAGATTGGTGTAGAAAAGGGTCGTTTTAAAAATTCTAAAAAAGAGCAGATTACCCTCTTTATTTTTATATCTTTTTTTGCTCTCCTTTTATTGGTTTTATCCTTTTCTTTGTTTACTTTATCTTTAAACAAGCCAGAACAAGCAGTGCCTGTTACTGGAAGCGTTTCTCAGGTTGGAGAAGTCAGAGCAAATGTTGTTGGTTTTCCTGTTTTTAGTATAACCTATCCGCAAAACATAACTTATGGTTATATTATTACTAATATGAGCTATACTTTGCCCCAGAATTATTCCTCTTGCTGGTTTTTTAATGGAACCGCGAGTAATACTGTGACATGCGGACAGATTATAACTGCAAATCTTTCTAGTAATTCTGGGAGCAATACTTGGAGAATTTATGTCAATGATACCTCTGGAAACCTAAATAGTACCAGTGTAACATTTTTTGTTGAGATGATTAATCCTATCCTAAACTTTGTTTCACCTACTGAAACAGCTGGAAGTGTAATTACTCGAACAAATATTGTTGTTAATGTCAGTGCAGATTCAACTCATCCTAATAGCACACTTAGAAATATAACCATTAGTATTTATAACTCTACTAATACAATCTCTACTAATTTAGTAGCCTCTAGTGAGAATTTAACAATAAACTCAAAAACAAGCCAGCTTTTTGCTAATTTTACAAATCTTTCTGATGGAATTTACTATATTATAGCTACTGCTTATGATAATCTTAGTAATTACGGAATTATCTCAAGAAATGTTACTATTGATACAATATTTCCTGCTGTAAATTTTATTTCACCAACAACAGAAAATGGAAATTATTCTCATAACGAGATTTATGCAAACGTTGATGTTACTGATGCAAACTTAGCAAATATTACAATAAATATTTATAATTCCTCTGGGCTAGAAGTAACTAGTTATTCTACAACCTTGCCTTTTTTCTTAAATACTTCAATAACTAAACCATTACTTGCAGACAATACTTATCGTCTTAATGCAACTGCCTGCGATCGTGCAGGAAACTGCAATTCAACAGAAACAAGAATAATTATTATCGATACGCATGCTCCAATCTTAACAATAATTTCTCCCCGGGCGGCAACTTATATTAAGAATAATACTAATTTTAGTGTCAGTTTGAATGAAAAAGCAAACTGGTGTGGTTTAAGCTTAGATAATGGCAGTTTGATTAATCTCCACAGGGTTACAGATACATATTTCAATTATTCTCGAGAGCTTTCTGATGGAGTTTATACTGCTGACTTTTATTGTAATGATAGTTTTGGCAACATGGGCCACTCATCAGTTATCTTTGCTATTGATACTACTCCGCCAGTAATAAGCTTAAACTCTATGCTTACACATACTTACCTCAATTATTCAAATAATCTCTATTTTAATTATACTGCATTTACTCTTGGGGGTGCAGAAATAGATATTTGTGAGTTTTGGGGAAATTGGAGTAATGGCTGGCATTTGAATCAGACAGAGGATAGTGTGTTTGATAATACTCCAACTAACTTTTTGCTTGATAAATTATCAGATGGAACATATAAATGGGATGTCTTTTGTAATAATACTGTTGGACGTTTGGATTGGTCTAGACAAGGAAATCAAACATTTACAATTGATACAATCACTCCAAGCATCAGATTCATAAATCCTACAATCGCAGATGATCAGATAATTTCTGAAACTACCATAAGAATAAATGTTAGTGCGAATGATACAAACTTAGCAAATTTAACTATTAATGTCTATGATAAAAATCAGGTTTTGTTTAATTCAAAAACAATTTCCATTATCCCTTTATCTCCTTTTTATTATGAATTTAAGGACTTACCTTCTGGATTTAATTATTTCAATTCAATGGCCTGTGATTTTGCCGGAAATTGTAATACTACTGAAACTAGGGCTGTAGTAATAAACACACCTACAACGCCTAACTGTAATGATGGAATACAAAATCAAGGAGAAACTGGTGTAGATTGTGGTGGACCTTGTTCAGCCTCCTGTTCTGGGGGTGGCGGGGGCGGTGGAGGAGGTGGAGGCGGTGGCGGAGCAATAAGAACTTCAATGAAAATAGTTGTACCTTCAATAAATGCAATTACTCAAACAGGTAAAACCAAATTTAATATACATTTAGAAAATGATGGTGATGTTGACTTTAATGATATTTCAATTATCGGTTATCTTCTTGGAGACTCTAATCTTCTTGATACACCTGTAACTTTTGATCCAAACTCTGTGAAATTATTAAAAAGCGGTCAAACAGAAAATATTTTTGTTACAACTTCTATTGATGATCCAACAATTTTGATTTATGAGGTTGTAATAAATGTTTCTTCAAAGATACCCCTGTATAATACCTATAATAAAGTTTTTATAACCTTTCTCGGAAAGAATGCTACAAATGTACAAAAAATAATAGCATTTACTGACGGGCTTATAAATGAGAATGCTGAATGTATCGAACTTAAGGATATGCTTGATGATGCAAAGAGAGAACTTGTTGCAGGAAATATTGAAAAAGCTGGTGAAATAGCACGTGCAGCAATGGAAGCATGTAAAAGAACAATTGAAGGTCTTGAACAACCACAGGCAGGAAAAGTAAAAAAAGACAATAGTCTTATGTATATTATTATTGCAATCGTTTTAGGGTTATTATTTAATGTTTATAGACAGATAAGATTTAGGGGATGGAAGAATTTTTTCCATAAAACAAAGTAACCCCAATATTTTAATACTCCCAAGTCTAATAAAAATAAGAAAAAAGAGGAATCATCAGATGAAAAAGGAAGAAAAAGAGGATAATTTTAAAAAAGCAAGCCCGAAAGAAATACGAGATTTTGCTGAAAAAATAAAGAAAATAAGAGCAGAAATGTCTAAGGTTGTAGTTGGCCAGGAAAAAACAATAGATTCTTTTTTAAGAGCAATAATCTGCAATGGTCATGTACTTGTTGAAGGAGTCCCCGGAATTGCAAAAACACTGATAATAAAAGTTCTTGGTGCTGTAAGTGGATGTGATGTTAGAAGAGTTCAGTTTACTGTTGATTTGCTTCCAACAGATATTGTTGGATTAACCATATATCGTCAGGGCAAGGGTTTTGAGGTTATTAAGGGGCCTATATTTGCAAATTTTCTCATTGCTGATGAGATAAACAGAAGTCCTCCAAAAACTCAGTCGGCTCTTCTTGAAGCAATGCAAGAAAAGCAGGTAACAATAGGCAGAGAAACATTTATTCTTCCAAAACCTTTTTTTGTAATGGCAACAGCTAATCCGATAGAACAATCCGGAGTCTATAATCTTCCTGAAGCGCAGGTTGACAGATTTTTATTTAAGGTTATTATGGATTACACAACTAGGGAAGATGAGAAAGAAATCCTTAAAAAAAATACAGACTTTTTCAATATAACTGATTTTAAGCTTAAAAAAATAATTTCTCCAAATGAGATAATAATTATGCAGAACCTAGTAAAAGGGATTTATGTGAGTGAGCAAATAAGAGAGTATATCCTAAATATTGTTTCTGCTACAAGAGATAAGAAAAAGAATTATTCAAAATATATTGAATGGGGAGCTTCTCCTAGGGCAACGATGGGATTGTTTATTGCTTCGCAGGCAGAAGCATTAATGAATGGAAGAGATTTTGTTACACCCCAAGATGTAAAGAATGTGTCTTTTGATATTTTAAGGCATAGAATTATGCTCGGTT
>Ga0247841_10009676_pt1 | contig 13405 bp, 8 predicted proteins | sample LaCruzMarch2015__2_FD_192410 | JGI IMG/M metagenome (GOLD analysis project Ga0247841, IMG submission 192410) | Freshwater microbial communities from meromictic Lake La Cruz, Castile-La Mancha, Spain - LaCruzMarch2015_18m | ecosystem: Environmental > Aquatic > Freshwater > Lake | place: Spain...
TTATTGTTGCAATCTCGCCACAGCCTTCTTCGTCCATAAATTTTTTTATCTCTTCAATATATTTCAGGGCACTTCTTGGAGGAACATCTCTTCCATCAAGGAAAGCATGTAAATATAAATTTTTTACATCATTTTTTTTTGCAAGCGATATTAGTGCTTTAATATGATCGATATGGCTATGGACACCTCCATCAGACAGCAGCCCCATAAGATGAAGAGATGATTTGTTTTTCTTTGCATTTTCTATTGCTTTTAGAAATGCTTCTTTTGAGAAAAATTTGCCCAACTCTATTGAGCGGGATATTTTTGTCAGATCCTGATAAACTACCCTGCCTGCGCCAATATTTAAATGCCCTACTTCTGAGTTACCCATTTGTCCTTCAGGAAGACCTACTGCCAGACCTGATGCCAAAAGACCTGTGTTGGGATAAATTTTCATAAAATTGTCCATATTGGGTTTCTTTGCAGAATATATTGCATTACCCTGCTTGTTTGAGGAAATTCCCCAGCCGTCCAGGATAATAAGACATACAGGATAATTTATTTCATTTTTTGTATTTTTCATAAATATTTTTCTGATTATATTTTAAATTAAATTTATTTTATTGGTTTTATTGTGAACAATTCACTAAAATTATCTTCTTATCAGGACAATTTTAAGCATGATTTAAACAAATCATTTTCCAAAAAATGAGTTATTCACCAGGAACTTAATATGTTTTCAGTTAATTTTAATAATTAATTATAGCAAGAAAATCGTCTACTTTGATGCTTGCTCCGCCAACCAAAGCACCATCTATATCCGGCATTGCCATTAATTCTTTGATGTTTGAAGGTTTGACACTTCCGCCATACTGAACAGCAAGATTTTCCGATATTTCACTGCCATATAATCTTTTAATCTCATTTCTTATAGCAAGACACATTTCATTTGCGTCCTGGGGAGTTGCATTTTTACCAGTGCCTATTGCCCATATTGGTTCATAAGCAATAGTAATGCTGGACATTTCAATATCTGATATATTAAAAAGATCTTTTCTTATTTGTGCTAATGTATATTCTACTGCATTACCCGCTTCTCTTATGTCTAATGTTTCACCCACGCATAATATTGGCTTGATGTCATGACTGAGCGCAGCTTTTAATTTCTTGTTTATTGATTCATCTGCTTCGTAAAAAAGTTCGCGTCTTTCACTGTGGCCGATTATAACATATTCTACACCGAGCGTTTTTAGCATTGAGGGAGATATCTCACCCGTAAATGCTCCGCTTTCTTCAAAATGCATATTTTGAGCGCCAATTTTAATTTTTATTTCATCATTTTTTGCTATCTCATCTTCAAGTACGATAATAGTACTTCTCAGGGAAGTAAATGAAGGGCAAATTGCAATTTTTATATTATTTTTGTTCTCAAATTTGTAGCTGATATCCTCAACAAATTTAGTTGCTTCAATATGATTTAAATTCATTTTCCAGTTTCCTGCTATAAATGGTGTTCTCATGCTTTCTCCTGCCAAATTAAAATATTATAAATATTGTTTAATGATTTATTAATAAAAAATAATATATATGCTGCCAAAAACTAATAAAATAACAGAACACGTCAAGTTATTTTAAAAAAAGAGTAACAGCCCAGGACTCTTCTGTTCCGGCTCAATTCAAACCGGACAAAGCCATTCCTGACACCAAAATACTGCTACGAGCGCAATTGTATTACTGATGCCCAAAACAGTTACAAAAAAGAATTATATGACAAACGGGTTTTAATATTTTTTAAACCACTACTTGTCAAGCAATGCTGTTACACCCGGGAGTTCTTTACCCTCCAGAAGTTCCATAGAAGCACCACCGCCGCTTGATATGTGATAGAATTTATCTGACAAGCCAAACTTTTTAAGAGCAGCAAGAGTATCGCCGCCGCCGGCAACTGTAACTCCTTTATTGCCTGCAATTGCAGCTGCAACCCTTTTTGTCCCATTCTCAAATTCCTTGTTTTCAAAGAAACCAACTGGGCCATTCCAAAAAATGGTTTTTGCTTTGGCTATTTCGGCCTCATATAATGCCAGTGTTTTTTCACCCATGTCAAAGCCTTCGTAATCTGCAGGAATGCTGTCGGCCGGTACTGTCTTTTTATCAGAAATATTTCCCTCGGCGTCCATTTTACCTATCACCACATCAACAGGAATAATAAAACTGACTTTATTTTTTGCTGCAGCATCAATGGATTCTTTTGCAAATTTTATCTGACTTTCATATTCTGCAGGATCAGCAGCATGAATGGACTTTCCTATTTCATACCCTTTTGATTTCAGGAATGTATAGCTCATTCCACCACCTAAAATAATGCTGTTTACCCTGGTTAAAAAGTTCTGTATAACCATAATTTTATCAGCAACTTTTGCACCGCCAAGGATGGCAAGAAATGGTTTCTCTGGATCCTCAAGTATCGAAGTAAGGACTTCCACTTCTTTTTTAAGAAGAAAACCCGCAACAGCAGGAAGAAACTGTGCAACACCGGCAGTAGAAGAGTGAGCTCTGTGTGATGCTCCGAAAGCATCGTCCACATATATATCAGCAAGAGAAGCAAGGCTTTTGGCAAAATCCAGATCATTTTTTGTTTCGCCTGCATTAAATCTTACATTTTCAAGCATAACAATTTCACTGTTTTTCATCTTGTTTTCAATATAATCCATTATTTCTTCAGACATAATTTCATCAAACTTTTTAATAGGTCTGCCCAGTAATTTTTCAAGCTCTTTTGCAGCAGGAGTAAGACGGTATTTGTCTACAACTTCTCCTTTTGGTCTTCCTAGATGAGACATCAGTATAACTCTGGCATTATTTTCAATTAAATAATTAATTGTTGGAAGTGAAAGGATAATCCTTGTGTTGTCGGTAATGTTTAAATTTGCATCCAATGGTACATTGTAATCAACTCTTACAAGCACTTTTTTATTTTTTAAATCAATATCTTCAATAGTCTTTTTATTAAACATAAGAATCACTCCATTTTTTTATTATTATTAAATAACCGGGAAAAATCCCGGTTATTTAATATAAAACATTATAAATATAATTATTTAACAATAAATTTGACTAATTCCTGGACTCTTGTCGAGTATCCCCACTCATTGTCGTACCATGAAAGAACTTTAATTAACTTGCCTATCTTCATAGTGCTAAGTGAGTCAAAAATAGAAGAATAAGAGCTTGCGATAATATCAGTAGAAACTATCGGGTCTTCACAATACTGGAAAATACCCTGCATCCTTTTAGTTTGAGAAGCAGCCTTCATTGCAGCATTAATATCTTCAATGGAAGCATCTTTTTCCAATTCAACAACCAGATCAACTATTGATCCGACAGGAGTAGGTATTCTCAGCGAGATTCCGTCAAGTTTTCCAGCTAACTCTGGTATAACTATTCCCATTGCACTTGCAGCACCTGTTGAAGTAGGGATAATATTAAGAGCAGCTGCTCTGGCTCTTCTCAGGTCCTTATGAGGAAAGTCAACAATTTTCTGATCATTTGTATAAGAATGGACTGTTGTCATAAAGCCATTTTTAATTACAAAATTATCATGTAGAACTTTGGCTACAGGAGCAAGACAGTTTGTTGTGCAGGAAGCATTTGAGATAATATTGTGTTTTGCTTTGTCATATATATCTTCATTAACTCCCAAAACTATAGTGGCATCTGCTCCGTTGCCCTTCATTGGAACAGTAACAATAACTTTTTTGGCACCTGCGTCAATATGCTTCTGAACTTCCTCTTTTTTTCTAAAAACTCCGGTAGCTTCTATACAGACTTCCACTCCCATTTCTTTCCACGGAAGCTCTGCAGGATCCTTAATCATGGTTACCGGAATTTTTTTACCATCAACAGATATAAAGCCGTCACCTGAAGTTATTTCATTTTCAAGTGGTCCATATACTGAATCATACTTTAGCATATATGCCAGTGTCTTTGCATCAGCCAGATCGTTTATTGCAACAACATCTATGTCTTTGTTTTTATCATACTTAAGGATTGCCCGGAAAGTAACCCTTCCTATTCTTCCAAAACCATTTATACCAACCTTGATTGCCATTTTTCCTCCTTATAAGAAATAATGTTTGTTTAATATCTTTTTGATATTTTTTTATTAACTTTACTATTCTAAATCACAAAATCTCAAACTTAAACATTGTAACAAATTAATAACAATATAAAAATAAAAAATCATATACTCGTCTAAAAATCCATGCAATTGTGAATAAAATATTAAAAAATATAAAATTGCATAAACTCAGCTTTCGATTTTAAATCATAAAATAACACATTAAAGATACTCGTGTTTCCTTATGCATGTCCATGTAAAATTCAAAGCTAAAATAAAAACAAGATAAAACAATTACATGCTAGCAAAAGAAACAAATATTTTCAAATAATTCAGCCCAAAAGCCATGGCTTCTGCTTTTAGCTTCTTGAAGTAAACAGTACCCGAACAATTGCCATTTTTAAAGCTAAACAGATTAATTTTAGATATTACCGAAAATTATTTAGAAAACCTGCATGAAGCAGGAATGCCTGCAGGCAAAAAAATTTTTTGAATCAGTAAGGTTAAGACAATAATATTTATGATTTGGCAATATCCCTGTGAAGAAGTTTTACGGAATACCTTCTTACCTTTAAATACTCATAAATCCTCTCAGAAATTACTACTGATCTGTGTCTTCCTCCAGTGCAGCCAATGCCAATGCCAAGATAGCTTTTACCCTCTTCGATATAGTTTGGTATCAAAAAATCCAGAAGCTTCTCAAACATCATAAGAAATTCTTTTGTTTCCTCTCTGTTTAAGACATAATGCATAACTTCTTTATCTTCTCCTGTTAAATCCTTTAAGTTTTCATCATAAAAAGGATTTGGCAGAAACCGTACATCCATAATCATGTCTACATTTTGAGGAATACCGTATTTGTAACCGAAAGATATAACGGAAATCTGAATCTGGCTTTTCTTTTCAGTTTCACTCATCAGGTTATCAGTTATTGTTATTCTTAGCTCTTTTGGAGACAGTAGCGTTGTGTCAATAATCAAATCCGAAATTTCACGCAGATTGTGCATTTTCTCAATTTCTTTTTCAATCCCCAAATCAAGATTACCATCCTCAACAAGAGGATGTTTCCTTCTTGTAAGTGAAAATCTTTTTATTAATACACTTTGCGATGCTTCAAGAAACAGGATCTTGTAATTGATCCCGAGTTCCTTTATTTTTTCCAGAGTTTTATAAATCTCATCAAAAAAATAGCCACTTCTTAAGTCAATAGCCAGCGCAATTTTATCAATTTTTTTGGTGCTGTCAGCAAAAGAATCTATCAGGCTCAAAATAAGCTTCGCCGGCAGATTATCTATACAGTAATAACCAGAATCTTCAAAATACCTTAGAGCTTCCGATTTGCCAGCTCCCGACAACCCGGTAATTATAACCAACTTTATTTTATATTTTTCTTTCATTTTGTGTGGCCGCTTGTAATTATAGAAATGTTAATTTTTGATATATTTTAAATTATATTTTAAATTTTAGCTTAAACCAAATCAGTTCAAATAAAAACTATTTTTTAACATCGTGTTCCTTTTTCAATAAAAACTATTTTTCAACATCGTGTTCCTTTTTTTCAGTCTTTTTTTCAGAAAGCAATATTCTGGTCAGGAAAACAGTTATAATGCTTATCAGAAGTGAGCTCCAGAAATAACCCCAAAAACCTGAAATTTTGAAATTATCCACAAAATAATCTACTACCCATAGCATGCCGGCATTAATGATGATATTAAACAGGCCAAGAGTCAATATATTAACAGGTATTGCCAGTAATTTTATAATCGGCCTTATGAAAGTGTTAACCAGTCCGAGTATAAACCCTGCCAAAAATGCAATACCGACCTTTTTTAAAACCGTTTCTCCTGAAATTTCAATAAAAGGAAGCACATAAGAAGTAACTGTTATGGCAAAAGCCAAAAGAACCCATCTTAATAATAATTTTAATAGTCCCATTAATGATCACCTGTGAAGAGCATCGTAAATATTCTTTGCATCATTATAAGTAAGGCCTTTAATATCAGCCAGATCTTTTAATGAAAAGTTTTTGATGCTGTCTGTTGAATCTGATGCTTCAAAAATATATTGTTTTTTCTTTTCTCCTATACCTCTTATATCATCGAGCAGCGATTTTGTCATGTTGCTATCCCTAAGTTTTTGATGGAATCCTACCGAAAATCTATGAGTTTCATCTCTTATTCTAATTATTAACCTCATAAAATTTTTACCTTTTTCAAAAGAAATGCCGTCTTTAAAAATATTACTGAAAATTATTTCCTCTTTTTTTGCAAGACTTACCAGATCAATAAGATCTGTAACTCCGCAATCAGCAAAAACCTCAACTGCTGCACTTAACTGCCCCCGACCTCCATCAATAATAATAAGATCTGGTTTTTGATAAAAACTTTCTTCAATTTCTATTTTGGAATTACTTAAATATTTCAGCCTCCTCATTAACAGCTCCTGTATCATTTTAAAATCATCCTGGCCCTCAACCGTTTTTATCTTAAAATGCCTGTAATTGTCTCTGGCAGGGACACCATCAATAAAAACAACCATGGATCCGACCGGAAAAGAACTCCCGAGATTAGAAACGTCATAGCATTCAATTCTTCTGGGAATATTTTTTAATTTTAATGCTTTTTGAAGGTCAGTAATATCATTAAAAACCTGATTGAAATTTGATTCTTTTTCATATTTTTTCTTTTCAAGAAATAATATGGAGTTTTTTTGAGCCATTTCCATTATGCTTCTGTTTTCACCTGTCCTGGGGACCTTTATTTCAATTTTTTTACCTTTCGTTTTCTTGAAATATTCCATAAGAACATACATGTCTTCGGTTTCAAAAGGAATATATATTATATTTGGCATATTATTAATATTCTCATAGTACTTTATAAGAAAGTCAGACATTATTTCCTGTTGATTTTCTACTCCGAAATTAGTTATTGTAATATTGTTGAAGCCTGCAAGTTCCCCCTGGCGATACATGAACAGGCTGGCTGCAGCAACACCAGCGTCTGCAGACATTGCGATAAAATCCCAGGCGTCTTCTCCGCCAATAAATATTTTCTGGTTATTGTAAATTTCCCCTATAAGCTCAATCCTGCTCTTTATGATCGCAGCCTTTTCATAATCCATTTTTTCGGCTGATTTGTTCATTTCAAGAACAAGACTTTTTATAATATTTTTATTTTTTCCTTTAAGGAAAAGAATTATATAATCTATATTTTTTTTATATTCAATATTACCTTTTTTGCTGGTACAGGGGCCGCTGCATAAACCGATATGAAAATTAAGACAAGGTTTATTGCCCTGTTTGCCTGGTTTTGCCTTCTTGCAGTCCCTCAGTAAAAATATTTTTTTTAAGTATTCAACAATTTCCCGCACCGCATGTACATTTGTATATGGACCAAAATACTTTGCTCCTTTTATGTTTTTATTCCTGGTTATAATAAGCCTCGGATATTCTTCTTCACAGGTAATTGCTATAAAGGGAAAGGATTTGTCATCTTTAAGGTCGGCATTAAATTTAGGTCTGTATTTTTTTATCAGATTTAATTCAAGAATGAGTGCTTCAACTTCGCTGTCGGTTACAAGATAATCAATAGCGTTTATTTTTTCTGAAAAATATGAAGCCTTTGGGTTTGATATATTTAAGTTTTCTTTGTTTAAAAAATAGCTTCTTACCCTGTTATATAGTATTTTAGCCTTGCCAATATAAATAACCCTCCCATTATCATCCTTAAAAAGATATACGCCCGGTTTTTTTGGAAGAGAATTTATTATTGAAGCCAGGTCACTGTTCCTGATTTTTATGTTTTCCATTTTTTAAATAGCTTTTAAGATATTTTCCGGTATAAGATCCTGGTGTTGCCGCAACCTTCTCTGGAGTTCCAATCGCAATAACTTCCCCTCCCATGTTGCCTCCGTCTGGTCCAAGATCTATAATATGATCCGCTGTTTTAATAACTTCAAGATTGTGCTCAATTACAATAACAGTATTTCCGGCATTTACCAGCCTGTTTAATATTATCAATAATTTGCTGATGTCTTCAAAATGTAGTCCTGTTGTAGGCTCATCCAGTAAATATAATGTATTGCCGGTGCTTTTTTTTGAAAGTTCAGTTGAAAGCTTCACTCTTTGAGCTTCCCCACCGGATAAAGTCGTTGAAGACTGTCCAAGTTTGATATATCCAAGCCCAACATCATTAATATAATCAAGTTTGTTGGCTATTCTGGGAATATGCTCATAAAAGGATGCCGCTTCTTCGACTGTCATGTCAAGTATGTCTGCGATGTTTTTATTTTTATATTTTACTTCAAGTGACTCTCTGTTGTATCGTTTGCCCCTGCAGACTTCACAGACGACATAAACATCGGGAAGAAAATGCATCTCAATTTTTATCTGTCCGTCACCCTGACAGGCTTCACATCTTCCGCCTTTAACATTAAAGCTGAACCTTCCCGGCTTATATCCTCTTAATTTGGCATCGGTAGTCATTGAAAAAAGCTCTCTTATGTAAGTAAAAACGCCGGTATAGGTAGCAGGATTTGAACGTGGAGTTCTGCCAATTGGAGACTGGTCAATAACGATTACTTTATCAAGATTTTGCGCACCCTTAATATCTTTATATCTTCCCGGCCGCAGGCTGGTGTTCATCAGTATATTTGACAGTGCATGATAGAGTGTTTCATTTACAAGTGTGCTTTTACCTGAGCCAGAAACTCCCGTAACAACTACTAATTTGCCCAAAGGAAATACAACATCAATATTTTTAAGATTATGTTCGCTTGCTCCTTCAACGATTAATTCTTTTCCATTGCCCTGTCTTCTTTTTTCAGGTACCGGAATGTATTTTTCACCGGAAAGATACTTCCCAGTCAGTGATTTTTTACATGCATAAATATCATCAATAATACCATTAAAAATTATATGGCCTCCATGCAGACCTGCTCCTGGGCCTATATCAACAATATGATCAGCGCTTCTCATTGTTTCTTCATCATGCTCAATTACAATTATGGTATTACCGAGATCTTTTAATCTTTTCAGAGCATTTATTAATTTGCCATTATCTCTCTGGTGAAGCCCTATGCTTGGCTCATCAAGGATATAGAGAACTCCGACAAGACCTGATCCGATCTGAGTGGCAAGCCTTATTCTTTGAGATTCTCCGCCGGACAAAGTACCGGCCTGTCTTTCTGTTGTAAGATAGCCAAGCCCGACATCATTTAAGAATTTAAACCTTTCAAGTATTTCCTTAATCAGTCGCATTCCAATTGCCTGTTCCTGCTCGGTAAGTTTTAATTCTTTCAGCCATCCAATAGCTTCCATTACTGTTAGGCTGCAAAAATCTGCGATTGATTTGCCGCCAATCATGACAGACAGACTTTCCGGCTTCAGTCTTTTGCCCTCACAAGAAGGACAGGGCCTCTGACTCATTATTTCTTCAATTTTTTCTCTTGCGTTTTCGGATTCGGTTTCAATGTATCTTCTTTTCAGGTTATTAATTAGCCCTTCGTATCTTAAGTAATAATTATGGACCTGACCTTGAGAATTCCTGTACTTTATCTTGATTTTTTCACCCTTGGCGCCATATAAAATAATGTCTTTAACTCTTTGCTCCATGTCTTCAAATGGTATATTCAGTGAAAAATCGTAGTGTTCTGATAAAGATTTCATTAATTGAGAATAATAGTTTGAATAACCCATATTAATAAAAGGTATTGCGCCTTCATTTATGCTTTTTGAGGGAAATTCGATTATCAGATAAGGGTCTATCTCTTTTTTAAAGCCCAGACCGCTGCATTCTTTGCAGGCACCATATGGACTGTTAAAGGAAAACATCCTTGGAGTTAATTCTTCAAAGCTTATTCCGCAGTCAATGCAGGAGAAATTTTCGGAAAATGAATATTTTTCTTCGGAATCAGTAACTTCAATATTGGCTATTCCTTCACTTTCCTTTAATGCTATTTCAATATCTTCTGTAAGCCTTTTTCTGATATCTGGGCCGATCTTTAATCTGTCAATTACTATTTCAATATTGTGCTTGTAATTTTTATCAAGCTTTATCTCTTCCGGAGAATTCAAATCCCTTATTTCGCCATCAACTTTTACTCTTATAAATCCGCTTTTTTTAATAGTCTCAAAAGTCTTGACATATTCTCCCTTTCTGCCTCTTATAACCGGAGATAAAACCATAAACTTTGTATCTTCAGGTAAAGCCATTATCTGATCAACTATCTGGTCTATTGTCTGTTTTGTAATAGGTTTCCCACAGACAGGACAATAAGGCCTTCCAATTCTGGCAAACAGTACTCTTAAATAATCATAAATTTCTGTTATTGTACCTACTGTTGATCGTGGATTTTTTGAAACGCCTTTCTGGTTTATGGATACAGCCGGAGAAAGCCCTTCAATGAGATCAACATCCGGTTTTTCCATCTGGCCAAGAAACTGCCTTGCGTATGAAGATAATGATTCTACATATCTTCTTTGCCCCTCAGCATATATCGTATCAAATGCAAGAGATGATTTACCGGATCCACTGACACCCGTAAAGACAATAAACTTATCTCTTGGAATAGTAAGGTTTATATTTTTTAAGTTGTGCTCTCTGGCACCTTTTATTACAATCTCTGATTTCATATAATTTTATTTCCTGGCTGTATCTGTTTTATTATAATTATTTACAAACCGACCACCTTGTCCTCTGGAAGACTTAAGGTATTCAGCCCATTTTTTTATTAAATTATTAATTTTTATCTAGATCAAAATTTTATTAATCTGTGCTCTGAGGCTGATATTTAACTCAGTTTATAATAAATTATTTTCCAGAACAAATCCTGACATTGTCTTAATCTGCACATCCCGGAGTATTATTTGTTATAAATTTATTAAAAAATAATATACCAAACGATACTGATGTAAAAGAGAGCTTTTGATTATTTTTATTTAATATCAGTCATCATCAGACTCTATATTTACAATTTTTCTTATTTTATTTATTTCGTCTCTTAATGCTGCCGCCTTTTCAAATTCAAGCTCTTTAGCGGCCAGGTGCATTTCTTCTTCAAGATTAGATATTATTGCAATAGTTTCACTTAAATTCATTTCAAGAAATTTTTCTTCATTGAATTTTGCATAATTTTCTTTTACTGTTTGCGCAGTTCTTTTTAATTTTTTACTTTTTGAAGTTATCCCCGTTGAGTAAAGAATATCTGAAATACTTTTAATTATTGTTGCGGGGGTTATATTATTGTCTATATTGTATTTTTTCTGGATTTCTCTTCTTCTGTCTGTTTCGCCAACGGCATTCCTGATAGAATTAGTTATTGTATCTGCATACATAAGAACAATTCCATTAACATTTCTTGAAGCTCTTCCTATTGTCTGTATAAGAGATGTTTCCGACCTTAGAAATCCCTCCTTATCGGCGTCAAGAATTGCCACTAGCGAAACTTCAGGAAGATCAAGTCCTTCTCTTAGCAGATTGATTCCGACAACTACATCAAAATCTCCCCTTCTCAAACCTGTAAGTATTTCTATTCTCTCAATAGTATCAATAGTGGAGTGAAGATATCTGACTTTTATTTTCCTTCCTGCAAGATAATCAGTAAGATCTTCCGCCATTTTTTTTGTTAATGTTGTAATCAGAACTCTTTCTTTTTTTTCGACACGCTTTAATATTTCACTTACCAGATCATCAATCTGGCCTTTTGAGGGCCTTATAATGATCTCAGGATCAATTAGACCTGTGGGCCTTATAATCTGCTCTACGACCTGAAGACTGACCCTGCGCTCAAAGGGCCCGGGTGTTGCGCTTGTAAATAATACTTTTTTGACTTTATTTTCAAATTCATCAATTTTAAGCGGTCTGTTGTCCAGGGCAGAAGGCAGTCTGAAGCCAAAATCTACAAGAGTCTGCTTTCTTGATTTATCTCCTTCATACATTCCCCTTATCTGGGGCATTGAAATATGAGATTCATCTATTACTGCCAAAAAATCTTTCGGGAAAAAATCAATCAGGGTATTGGGTGTATCCCCAGGTTTCTTGCCAAGTATATGTCTTGAATAATTTTCAATTCCGCTGCAAAATCCGAGCTCAGCAATCATTTCCATATCGTATTTGGTTCTGGATTCTATCCGCTGCGCTTCAAGAAGCTTTCCTTGTTTTTTAAAATAAGTGACCCTTTCTTTCATCTCTTCTTCAATAGTCGGGAGAGCCCTCTCTATCCATTCATTTGCTGCCAGAAAATGAGTTGCCGGAGAAATTATTGATATTTCTGCGGATTTAAATATTTCTCCCGAAATGGGTTGAAATTCTATAATTTCTTCTATTTCATCTCCAAAATATTGAACTCTTACGGCATTGTCCTGATATGCCGGAAATATTTCAAGTGTGTCCCCTTTTGCTCTGAATATTCCCTGCTTGAATTCATAATCATTTCTTTCATATTTTATACCTATAAGATTCTTTATTAATTCTTCTCTTGGGTACTCTTCATGTTTCTTGATTATCACTCTTTTACTTTCATATTCTTCCGGTGAACCAAGATTATATATGCATGAAACGCTGGCAACTACTATTACATCAGTTCTTGAAAATAACGAATTAGTTGTCGAGAGCCTGAGTTTTTCTATTTCTTCATTAATTGAAGAGTCTTTTTCAATATACATGTCTTTGCTGGGAATATATGCTTCAGGCTGGTAATAATCATAATAGCTGACAAAATATTCAACCGCATTTTCAGGAAAATATTCTTTGAATTCATTGCAGAGCTGAGCAGCAAGAGTTTTGTTAGGGGCAAGAACCAAAGTCGGAATCTGAATATTTTTAATAACATTGGCAACAGTATAAGTTTTACCGGAACCTGTTACACCTAATAATGTCTGATATTTATATCCTTTTTTTATTCCATCAGTTAAATTGGAAATTGCACTTCGCTGATCACCCTGCGGAGTATAATTTGCAAAAAGTTTAAATTTTTTATCTAACCGATATGATCCTGAATCCATAGTTTTTTATTTTATATTTTTTTGTCCTGTGCGGTATCTTGAGGATATCTTTTAATTAACTTCCGACAGATAATTAGCAAAAGCTCAGCTTATAAAAAATTTTAGGCCTTATTTAAGCAAATAATTCTTGAAAACAGGATTATTCTTCTGGAAATAAGCTAAAGTTTTTTAATGACAGAATCAATGTTTTTACTTAATGCTTCAAGGGATGTATTATTTTCTATAACAAAATCTACCTTGTTATTATTTATATTTATTTTCTGATTAGAAATTCTTTGCCTGATGTCTTCTAAAGAGATCCCGGA
>Ga0247841_10009677_pt1 | contig 13405 bp, 12 predicted proteins | sample LaCruzMarch2015__2_FD_192410 | JGI IMG/M metagenome (GOLD analysis project Ga0247841, IMG submission 192410) | Freshwater microbial communities from meromictic Lake La Cruz, Castile-La Mancha, Spain - LaCruzMarch2015_18m | ecosystem: Environmental > Aquatic > Freshwater > Lake | place: Spain...
ATTGGAAGTTTAACAGCATTTGCCACCTGAAAAACCATACGAACTGCAACAGGCTTAACGCAAGGCCCAGACAGGCCACCTACATTATTAGCAAGAATTGGCTTTCTTGTGTTTACGTCTATCCTCATTCCAAGCAGTGTGTTTATTAGAGAAAGTGCATCTGCACCACCACTCTCCGCTGCTTTTGCAATAGCTGTAATATCAGTTACATTTGGTGAAAGCTTTACTATTAAAGGCACTTTTGAGTGCTTTTTAACCTGTTTGGTAATTTCATAAACAGTATCTGGATTTGTGCCAAACGCAACTCCACCCTCTTTTACATTCGGGCAGGAAATATTAAGCTCGATTAAATCAACATCGTTTCCAAGACGCTCTGCAATTATGCAGTTTTCTTCGATAGTGCTACCAGATATATTTGCAATTATTTTAGTATCATATTTTCGTAAATTTGGAATTTCATATTTAATAAAATGATCAAGTCCAGGGTTTTGAAGCCCTACGCTGTTTAGCATACCATTTGGAGTTTCTGCAATTCGTGGTGTTTTGTTGCCAATTCGTGGCTGCAAGGTAATTGCCTTTACACAAATTGCACCAATTTCGGAAAGATCAACATACTGCCCCATTTCCCTACCACAGCCAAACGTGCCAGATGCAGTAATGATTGGGTTTTTAAGGGTAACTCCTGCAATGTTTATGTGTAGGTTAGTCATTAAAATCGACCTCCTTAGCATCAAAAACAGGGCCGCTTTGGCATACTTTAGTGTATTCACCCTTAGCTTTGCACACACAAACTGCACACGCACCAATACCACAGCCCATTCGCTCTTCAAGCGAAAGCTGGCAGGTTATATTATTTTCGAGGGCTATCTCTTTAATTGCCTTCATCATTGGCATAGGGCCACAGGCATAAATTGACGTTACCTTTTTTAGCTTAATTTGCCTTGACAAAACATCGGTAACAAGCCCTTTAAAGCCATAGCTTCCGTCGTCTGTCGCAATATGCGTTTTATCACAAATTTTATTAAATTCGTCCTCTAAAACAATTAAATCCTTATTTCTAAAACCGAGTATTGCTTCAACATTATTTCCTAAGGCTTTTGCAAGGTTAATTAAAGGATAAATTCCAATGCCTCCACCAATTAAGATTGCAGTTCCATCACCCTTTTTAGATACGTTAAAGCCCATTCCAAGTGGCCCCATAATGTCGAGCATATCGCCCTCTTGTTTTAGTGATAAAAGCTTTGTACCCTCCCCCCTAACTGCAAAAATAAACCTAAGCCAACCATTTCCACAATCACAAATACTAATAGGACGGCGAAGTAAAACGCCATCACCACAAAGTATATGAACAAACTGCCCTGGTTGTGACGTTTCAGGGAATTTTACAATAACATCAAATATTCCATTTGAAATTTCTTTTTTAGAAATAATTTCACAAATGTGCGTGGTTTTCAATTTTCGCACCCTCTTATATAGTATTTATATCTATAATATCAGTTTCCACATTGCTTTTTACACGCTTAACGCTGTCTATTACTGCCTTTGCTGTATCAAGCGAGGTTAGACATGGAATTGAAAGTTCTACTGCCTTACGACGCATTTTAAAGCCATCACGCTCGGTTCTTCTGCCCTTTGTTGGGGTGTTTATAATAAGTGCAAACTGTTGTGTTTGTAGCATATCAAGTATATCTGGGGAGCCTTCACCTATTTTTGCAACAGTTCTTGAATTTACGCCATTATCTGAAAACATTTTTGCTGTATTCTCGGTTGCATAAACTGTAAAGCCCATATCACTAAATTCCTTTGCAACCTCCAAAGCCTCCGCTTTATCAGTATCACGAACGGTGATTAAAACATTTGCATTGCCTGTTGGAATTTTAAGTCCACTCGCAATCAAGCCTTTGTATAGTGCCTCTGAAAAGTCCTTTGAGATACCCAAAACCTCACCAGTCGATTTCATTTCAGGCCCTAAGCTTGTATCAACATCGTGCAATTTTTCAAAAGAGAACACAGGAACTTTAACAGCAATATATTCACTTTCCTTAAACAAGCCAGTTCCATAGCCCAAATCTTTTAATTTACGACCAACCACACATTTTAGTGCAAGGTCAACCATTGGTACATTTGTAACCTTGCTGATATATGGAACGGTACGAGATGAACGAGGGTTCACCTCGATAACATATACCTCATCATCGAAAAGTACAAATTGAATGTTTACAAGACCAATAATGTTAAGTGCTTTTGCAAGCCTCTCGGTATAGTCAACTATTATATCTTGAAATTTCTTTTTCAGCTTTTGTGGTGGATACACAGATATACTGTCGCCAGAGTGAACGCCTGCACGCTCTAAATGCTCCATAATACCTGGTATTAAGAAGTCCTCACCATCACAAATTGCATCAACCTCAATTTCCTTACCAAGCAAATACTTGTCAACAAGAATTGGATGCTCCTGCTTAACTCTATTTATTATATCCATAAATTCGATTATATCATAATCGTTAAATGCAATTTCCATACCCTGTCCACCAAGTACATAAGATGGACGAACAAGAACTGGGTAGCCAAGCTCTTTTGCTGCTTTTAGTGCCTCTTCCTTTGTAAACACCATCTTACCAGCAGGGCGAGGTATGCCACATTTTTCAAGTATATTATCAAACTTTTCTCTGTTTTCTGCGGCATCAATATTTTCTTCGCTTGTGCCTAAAATTTTAACGCCAAACGAGCTAAGAGCTTTCGTTAGCTTAATCGCAGTTTGTCCACCAAACTGAACTATTGCACCGTCTGGCTTTTCTGCCATAACCAAGCTTCTAACATCTTCTGGGGTTAGTGGGTCAAAATACAGACGGTCGGCTGTGTCAAAATCCGTACTAACAGTTTCAGGATTACAGTTTGCAATAATTGTTTCATAGCCCTCTTCTTGAAGCGCCCATACGCAATGAACTGAACAATAGTCAAACTCAATGCCCTGCCCAATTCTTATAGGACCAGAGCCTAAAACTAATATTTTTTTCTTGTCGCTCTGCTTATGCTCGGAAACATCATCAAAGGTTGAATAATAATATGGCGTTGCTGCTTCAAATTCTGCCGCACAGGTATCAACAATTTTATACGATGCGTGACGAGGGTTTGTAACCTTTTCCCCACTAAACCTTTCAATGACTGCATCTGTAAAGCCCATACGTTTTGCTTTTAGGTATTTTTCATCATTTAAGCCTTTTGTAAGCTCTATTTCCATATCAACAAGGTTTTTAATTTTATCAAGGAAAAACATATCTATTTTTGTTATATCGTTAATTTCTTCTAATGTTACGCCTTTTCTTATGCCCTCGGCAATGGCAAACAGCCTTTCATCGTCCATTACACCAATTTGTTTAACTATTTGTTCCTTAGTCATTTTTGTAAAGTGTGCAAGCTCTAAGTTAAACATTCCAAGCTCTAATGAACGAATAGCTTTCATAATGCCTGCCTCAATTGAGGTTTCAATTGCCATAACCTCGCCTGTTGCTTTCATTTGTGTGCCAAGTAAACGTTTTGCACGAACAAATTTATCGAAGGGCCATTTTGGCCATTTAACAACAACATAATCAAGGGTTGGCTCGAAGCAAGCATAGGTTTTCCCTGTTACTGCATTTAATATTTCATCAAGACCATAGCCAATTGCAATTTTCGTTGCAACCTTTGCGATTGGATAACCAGTTGCCTTAGAAGCAAGTGCAGACGAACGGCTAACACGAGGGTTTACCTCGATTACTGCATATTCAAAGCTTGATGTATTAAATGCATATTGAACATTACAGCCACCCTCAATGCCAAGCTCGGAAATTATATTAAGCGCTGATGACCTTAGCATTTGATACTCTTTATCTGTTAAGGTTTGTATTGGTGCAACAACTATGCTATCGCCTGTGTGAATACCAACTGGGTCGATATTTTCCATTGAACAAATTGTGATAACATTACCCTTGCTATCACGCATTACCTCAAACTCCATCTCTTTCCAGCCAGAAATACATTTTTCTATAAGAACCTGATGAACACGAGAGAGCCTTAGTCCATTAGGTGCAATTTCTTCCAAATCCTCTTCGCTGTAAGCAATGCCTCCACCTGTACCACCAAGCGTGTATGCAGGGCGAACGATTACTGGGAAATCAATTTCACGGGCGAAATCAAGCGCATCCTGATAATTATCAACAACCTTACTTGCGATACAAGGCTCGCCTATTTCCTCCATTTTGTCCTTGAATTCTTGCCTGTCCTCTGCCATTTTAATTGTTTCAACCTTCGTTCCAAGCAGTTGAACATTATGTGTGTCTAAAAAGCCTTCCTCTGCAAGCTCTGTTGCAAGGTTAAGCCCTGTTTGCCCTCCAAGTGTTGGAAGTATGCTATCTGGTTTTTCCTTAATTATTACTTTTTTAAGAAATTCAGGCGTTAGTGGCTCGATATAAACCCTATCTGCAATGTTTTTATCTGTCATTATTGTTGCAGGGTTTGAATTTACAAGGATAACCTCAATGCCTTCTTCTTTAAGCGCACGACACGCCTGTGTTCCTGCATAGTCGAACTCGGCAGCTTGTCCAATTATAATTGGGCCAGAGCCTATAACCATTACTCTTTTTATATCTAAATTCCTAGGCATTTTTGTTCACCTCCATAAATTTAACAAAATCACCGAACAAATAAGCAGTATCAAGTGGTCCTTGTGATGCTTCTGGGTGGAACTGAACAGTAAATACTGGTGAATTTTTATAGCTCATACCCTCGACCGTTTTATCGTTTAGGTTGAAATGAGTTACCTCTGCCATTGTTGTATCCAGACCGTCGTCCACAACAACATAACCGTGGTTTTGGCTTGTTATAAAGGTTCTGTTCATTGAGATATGTGTTACAGGGTGGTTCGAGCCTCTATGTCCATATTTCATTTTCGTAGTATCAAGCCCATTTGCAAGTGCAACAAGCTGATGCCCCAAGCAAATTCCGAACATTGGAATTTTCGCAGCTTGCCAAATTTTTATATTTTCTATAACCTCGGTGCAATCCTTTGGGTCACCAGGGCCATTTGAAAGCATTATTCCATCGTATTTTCCATCGATTATAACATTTGCTGATGTCTTTGCAGGATACACAGTTACATCACAGCCACGTTTTACAAGACAATCAATAATATTTGTTTTAAGTCCTAAATCTATCATAGCAACACGCTTTGTAGGATTTTCTGCCCTTACAGTATATTCCTTTTTGCAGGTTACTTTATATGCAGCGTCAATAATCTTGTAATTTTTAATTTCATCAATTACATTTTCCAATTTAAAATTCGAATCGGTTGAAATTACGCCATTCATTGTACCTTTATCACGAATAATTTTTGTAAGCGCACGAGTGTCTATCCCCTCGATTGCAATTATATTATTCTTTTTCAAATATTCATCAAGCGTTCCTGTACATCGCCAGTTACTTGGCTTTTTGCACATTTCTCTCATAACATAGCCACTAACCTGTGCCTTTTCCGACTCATTATCTTCTTCGTTTATGCCATAATTTCCGATTAACGGATATGTCATTGTTACAATTTGCCCACGATATGATGGGTCGGTTAGTGCCTCTTGGTAACCAGTCATTGATGTGTTAAATACTATCTCGCCAACAACCTGCCCTGTTGCACCACAGCTTACTCCCTCAAAAATCGTTCCATCTTCAAGTGCTAAAAAAGCTTTCATCAAATCCACCCCTTATTTTATATAGCTTACTATTTCATCTCTCATTCTTATTGCTTCAGCCCTTGCCGCTTTTGCAAAATCCTCTGGTGGACATTCGGCTTTTTGGTATGCACACATAATTGAACGTGATGCGTTAATTATTGCACCCAAACCGTCTTTGTTAAATGCCTTTGCAACGTCTTTCGCTGTGCCACCTTGTGCACCATAGCCTGGAACTAGGAAATATGTGTTTGGCATCATTTTTCTTAATGCTACGAGCTGTTTTGGATATGTGGCACCTACAACTGCTCCAACATTTGAATATCCGTTTTCACCAATATAATCACTACCCCACACTTTGACAAGCCCTGCAATATGCTCATATACTGTACCATTTTCAAATGCCATATCCTGGAGTTCGCCAGATGATGGGTTAGATGTTTTTACAAGAACAAATATGCCTTTATCCTTTGAAAGAAAAGGCTTTATGCCATCACTTCCAAGGTATGCGTTTACTGTTGCACAGTCTGAATCAAACGCCTTTACACTCGTCCCATTTCCTAAATCCGTTTCGCCAATATATGCCCTTGCATACGCCTCGGCAGTTGTTCCAATGTCGTTCCTTTTTACGTCTGCTATAACATAAAGTCCACGCTCTTTTGCATATTTAATAGTTTGCTCTAAAACTCGAACGCCCTCCCAGCCATACATTTCATAGTATGCTGATTGTGGCTTTACAGCAGGAACAACGTCGTACAGTTCGTCAATTAAGCGTTTGTTGAACTGCCAGATTGCCTCTGCTGCACCTTTTAAGGTTCTGCCATATCTTTGGAACGCTTCGTCAACATAATACTTAGGGATAAAGTCAAGCTTTGGGTCAAGCCCTGCTACCGTTGGATTATTCTTCTTTTTTATTGCTGTAATAAGAGCATCAATAGACATAATATCCTCCTAATTTATATAATACCATCTTGAACAACAAGTTTGCCACCTACTATTGTATATAGGGCTTTGCCTTTTAGCTTCCAACCATTATATGGTGAGTTTTTGCTTTTTGATTGGAATTCATTTATATTAACCTCATATTCATCTGTAACATCTATAATAACAATATCAGCAGAGGCATTAACAGAAAGTGTTCCTTTGTTTATGCCAAGTATATGTGCTGGTGCTGACGTCATTTTTTCAAGCAGGCTGTTCATTGTAAGCACACCAGTTTCAACTAAATAAGTTACACCAAGTGATAGTGCTGTTTCAAAACCAACTATTCCGTTTAATGCACGTTCGAATTCGCAATTTTTTTCGTCAAGGCTGTGTGGTGCGTGGTCTGTTGCTATTACATCTATTGTGCCGTCCTTTAAGCCCTGTTTTATTGCGTCTATATCATCAGCAGTTCTAAGTGGTGGGTTCATTTTTGCATTAGTATTATAGCCCTCTACTGCCTCGTCTGTGAGTGTGAAATAATGCGGACAGGTTTCACAGGTTACCTTAACGCCACGTTTTTTTGCCTCACGCACTATTTCTACCGAGCCTCTGGTTGAAATATGTGCAATGTGGACTGCTGTGCTTGTACTTTCTGCTATTATAATATCACGAGAAACCATAACCTCTTCGCTGGCTCTATTTATTCCACGAAGCCCAAGCCGTGTTGAGGTATAGCCCTCGTTCATTGTGCCACCATTTTGAAGTGCTAAATCCTCACAATGTGAAATTACAGGAGTATCAAATGTTCCTGCATACACAAGTGCATTACGCATTAACTGTGGGTTATTCACCGGCCTGCCATCATCCGAAACAGCAACAACTCCTGCAAATTTAAGCTCTCCTATTTCTGCAAGTTCTTCTCCTTTTAGTCCTTTTGAAATTGCACCAATCGGGAATACGTTCACACAACCAACACTTGCAGCGCGAGATTTAATATATTCTACCACTGTTACATTATCAACTACTGGGCTTGTGTTTGGCATACACGCAACAGATGTAAAGCCACCTTTTGCGGCACTCCTTGTGCCAGATTCAATATCCTCTTTGTATTCCTGCCCAGGCTCACGAAGGTGACAGTGCATATCAATTAGCCCTGGTGCAACTATTTTACCTGTTGCATCTATTTCTTCTATATCTACTCCTTTATAATCAAGGTCTTTGTCTATTTCTGATATTACTCCTTTTTCTATTAGAATATCAAAAACATCGTCTATATTGTTTTTCGGGTCAATTACTCGTCCATTTTTTATTAAAATCCTCATTCGTCATTTCCCCCTCTTGTAAACAAATATAGAACAGCCATACGAATTGCAACTCCGTTTGTAACCTGCTCGTCAATTAGTGATGAATCTCCATCGACTACCATACTTGAAAGCTCTACACCTCGATTAACAGGGCCTGGGTGCAAAAGAAGTGCATCTGGCTTTGCAAGGGATAGTCGTTTTTGGTCTATTCCGAAAAACCTTGAATATTCACGATTCGATGGGAAAAGTCCACTTTTTTGGCGTTCCGACTGTATTCTAAGCCCCATTACAACATCAGCACCAATAATGGCTTCTTGCACGCTGTTATAAACATTTATTCCTGTATTTTCTAATTCTGCTGGTATTAATGTTGCAGGTGCACCAACCGAAACCTCTGCACCCATTTTAGTAAGCGCCCAAATGTTACTTCTTGCCACTCTACTATGAGCAATATCACCAACAATAGCGACCTTTAAGCCCTCAATTTTACCTTTTTTCTCCTGCATTGTGAAAAGGTCTAAAAGTGCCTGAGTTGGATGCTCGTTCATTCCGTCACCAGCGTTTATAACGCTTGCCTTAACATTTTTAGCTATAAGGTGAGGGGCACCAGACATTCCATGACGCATAACAATTACATCTGTTCCCATTACATCAATAGTGCGAGCAGTATCAATTAGCGTTTCGCCCTTTGCTACGCTACTTCCAGATGATGTAACATTAGAAGCAAATGCACTCATATATTTTGCTGCAAGCTCGAACGATAGACGTGTGCGAGTGCTGTTTTCATAAAAAAGTGTTACAATAGATTTTCCTTGCAAATGTGCTGTTTTCCTGTTTTTTTGCGAGAGAACATATTTCATTGTTTTTGCTGTTTCTAATATTTTTCCTATTTGGCTTGGCGTTAAGTCTTTTAGCCCTAATAAATCCTTATGACCTTCAAACATTACTGCATCCCTCACTTATAGTAACTTTATTTTCGCCATCTATTTCATCAACAAGAACGTGAACAATCTCTGTTTTTGATGTTGGTATGTTTTTGCCTCTATAATCTGCACAAATAGGAAGCTCCCTGTGACCTCTATCAATTAAAACTGCAAGCTGTATCATATTTGGTCTTCCAAGGTCGATTATTGCATCAATTGCTGCACGAATTGTCCTGCCTGTATATAGAACATCATCTACAAGCACAACCGTCTTGCCCTCTATTGTAAACTGAATATCTGTACCCTTTATTATTGGATGCTCGGAAAGGGTTGATAAATCGTCCCTGTACAAGGTTATGTCTAAAATTCCAACTGGCACATTTGAATTTTCTACGGAGTTTATTTTCGTTGCAATTCTTTTGGCAAGTGGAACTCCTCGGCGCTGTATTCCAACAATAACAATATTATCTACGCCATGGTTTTTTTCAATAATTTCGTATGCAATTCGGTTTAATGCCCTTACCATTGATTGTTCATCAAGAACTACTGCTTTATGGCTCATAATTTCTCACCCTCCTCATAAAAAAAACCCTACCCGCCAAGTGACAGATAAGGTAAAACTGCATAATTACACAAGTATCCTATATTTTGGATACCCCTGTTTAAGCACCTTATCAGCCTCACAGGACTAATTTAAAGGTTAATATAAATTTATACTATTATACATTATTTATTAAAGCTTGTCTATATATTTTTTGCAAATTTTATAGAAATTTCTGAAACCTTTGTGGTACATCTGTTTCAAACTCCATATATTCCTTTGTAATTGGGTGAATGAACCCCAAAAGCTTTGCATGAAGAAGCTGACCTATAAGGTTATACTTCTCTTTTTTTAATCCATAAAGTTTATCACCTAAAATAGGGTGACCTATGCTTGCCATATGAACTCTTATCTGGTGTGTTCTGCCTGTTTCAAGCTTGCACTCTACAAGGGTATAATTTCCAAAACGCTGTAAAACGGTATAATGTGTTACTGCATTTCTTGAATTTTTATCTGTTATACACATCTTTTTCCTGTTACTTGCATGCCTGCCAATTGGTGCATCTATCGTTCCACTATCTGCTTTTATATTAGCGTGAACTATCGCTATGTATTTTCTTGTTAGCGAATGCTCCTTTATTTGCGAGGATAGCCCAATATGTGCCTCGTTATCCTTTGCAACAAGCAAAAGCCCACTTGTGTCCTTGTCAATTCGGTGAACAATTCCAGGGCGTACAACTCCGTTAATTTGCGAAAGTGAATCTCCACAATGTTGCATTAGGGCATTTACAAGTGTTCCTGTATAATTGCCTGCGGCAGGGTGCACCACCATTCCCTGAGGCTTATTTACAACAATTAAATGCGAATCCTCATACACAATATCAAGCGTTATATCCTCGGCTAAAACATCTAACTTTTGTGGAGTAGGTACGTTTATTACAATACCTTGTCCTTCTTTTAATTTGTATTTTGATTTAACTTTTTTCCCATCAACCAAAACAAATTCCTCATCAATTAGCTTTTGAGCGTAGGAACGTGAAATGCTTTCAATTTCGTCACTTATAAATTTATCAATTCTAACATCACTTGTGGAGATTAAATTAAATGTTTGCACTATTATCATCCTTTTTATCAAAGAATAAAATATATACACAAAATATTATCGAGCTAATTACCACGCAGGAATCTGCTATGTTAAAAACAGGGTAATTTATTAGGCGAAAATCAAAAAAATCAACAACAAAGCCACGAAACAGCCTATCGATTAGGTTGCCGACTGCTCCACCTATTATAAGCCCAGCACAAATTTGTATAAGACTTTGCTTAGGATTATATTTATGTAGTGCAAATATTATTGCCGAAAGTATTAAAAAAATCAGAATAATAAAAACTGTATTACTGTTTTGCATAATCCCGAAGGCTGCCCCTGTGTTTTCAACGTAGGTTAAATGAAACACGTTGTTAATTAGTGGCACGCTACCTTTTGCAAGCTTTGAAACTGCAAGTGCCTTTGTATACTGGTCAATTATTATAATTATTAGTGCTATGATATATGCCATTTGCTTATCCTCCATATTAAAAGTTGCAAAAAAAGGGAGCTAAGCTCCCTTTCAAAAATTATTCCTCGTCGTCGCAATCACAACCACAATCGCAGTCACAATCAAATTCAAGCTCTAAAACCTGTCCACAGTTAGGGCAATTAATTTCTTCTTCGCTCTCTAAATCTTCCTCGTCAACAAAAAATTCTTCGTTGCAAGCTGGGCATTTTACTGAAAATGGTTCTTCTTCATCATCTTCATAATCATCATCGTCGTCTTCATAAACATCGTCCTCTAAATCAAAAACTCTGTCAAAAAGCTCGTCCTGTGAATCCTCTAAGTAATCAATATCGTCTGCTATTTCTCCTAAAACACTGATCATTTCTGTAAATAATTTGCCCTCGTTTGTGTTTACATCAATCTTCATTCCCTCTGCAAGACCACGAAGATATGAAACTTTTTCTGATATTATAGACATATAAGTAATTCCTCCATTTATTTTATTAGGCGCCTACGCCCATAGATATTATGTGCAATTAAAGAAAGATTATGCTCTTTCCATATATTCACCACTTCTGGTGTCTATGCGGATTTTGTCACCTTGGTTAATAAACAAAGGAACATAAATTGTTGCACCAGTTTCAAGTGTAGCTGGCTTTGTTGCACCTTGCGCTGTATCACCTTTAACGCCTGGCTCTGTTTCTGTAATTTCAAGCTCTACAAAGTTCGGTGGCTCCACGCCAAATACATTGCCATTATGTGAAAGAATACGAACCATATCATTTTCTTTAACAAATTTAAGCGCATCGCCAAGCTGGCTTTCATTAAGAGGTAGCTGTTCAAATGTTTCTAAATCCATAAAATAAAATAGACCAGAATCATTATAGAGATACTGCAAATCCCTACGCTCAATATGTGCCTTTGGCATTTTGTCCGTTGGACGAAATGTTTTTTCAACTGTCGAGCCGTTAATAACGTCTTTAAGACGAGTTCTAACAAACGCCGCACCCTTACCAGGCTTTACGTGTTGGAAATCTACTATTTGGTAAACGTTATTATCAAGTTCAAAAGTTACACCGTTTCTAAAATCTCCTGCTGATATCATTGGAAATACCTCCATAAATTAGTATTCATAATATAGTGTAAACTAAAACTGCAAAAAATTCAAGCAAAACTTTCATAATATTATAAGCTCTTTTGTTGAAGAAGTAAAATTTGTGTATCCATCCTTAGTTACACAGACCAAATCTTCTATCCTAACTCCACATAAATCCCGAATATAAATACCAGGCTCGACCGTTACAACCATACCTGTTCCAAGGTTTCCTTTTGCCTTTGGTGATAGGCGTGGTTCCTCGTGAACCTCTAATCCAACACCATGTCCAAGGGCGTGGGTAAAAGATTTTCCATAGCCTGAATTTTCTATAACCTCTCTTGCTAAATAATCTACCATTTTGCAGGTTTGACCATTTTTGATTACATCTAATCCTGCTTGTTGTGCATTTTTTACTGTTTCATATATTTTTCGCTTTTCATCGGAAATTTCACCTATTGCAATCGTTCGTGTCATATCACTACAATATCCCTCAACCACACAGCCATAGTCCATTAATAGCATATCTCCTGCCATAATTTTTCTATCAGTTGGCTCACCGTGGGGCAATGCACTACGATGTCCAGAGGCAACAATTGTGTCGAAAGAAACACCCTCTGCACCATTTTTACGCATAAAGAATTCTAATTCAACTGCAACTTCAATTTCCGTCATACCTTGTTTTATAAACTTTAAAATATGTGAAAACGCAAGGTCGGAAACAGCTACTGCCTTTTTAATTTTACTAAGCTCATCATCTGTTTTAATAATGCGAATTTCATTAAAAAGCCACGAACAGCAGTGAAGTGATGTCTTTGGCAATGCCTCTTTTAGTGATTTATAGTTACTAAAAGAGAGCATTTTATCCTCGAAGCCTAAATTTTTAATATGAAACCTATCAAGAAGCTTGTATGGATTGTCCTTAAATTCGATTATTTCAAAGCCCGCTGTTTCAAGCCCTGCCTGCACAGTATATCTGCCATCAACAAATAAAAATGCACCATTTAATGTTATTAAAGCAACTCCATCACTGCCAGTAAAACCACTTACATATCTGCGGTTTTGTTTTGAAGTTATTATAACGCCACCAAGCTCGTGATTTGCAAGTTCTTCCCTTATTTTAGAAACAATCATTTATCCTGCTCCGCAATGCTACGAAGTGCGTACATAGCGAGTATGTAGCTGTTTGCACCAAAGCCACAAATTTGACCACTACACACAGGTGCAATTACTGAATTATGGCGAAATTCCTCACGAGCGTGTATATTGGAAATATGAACCTCGACTACTGGAATTTCAGCAATCGGTATTGCATCACGAATTGCATAGCTGTAATGTGTATATGCCCCTGCGTTAATTATTATGCCATCATAAACGCCTCTA
>Ga0247841_10009679_pt1 | contig 13402 bp, 8 predicted proteins | sample LaCruzMarch2015__2_FD_192410 | JGI IMG/M metagenome (GOLD analysis project Ga0247841, IMG submission 192410) | Freshwater microbial communities from meromictic Lake La Cruz, Castile-La Mancha, Spain - LaCruzMarch2015_18m | ecosystem: Environmental > Aquatic > Freshwater > Lake | place: Spain...
AAGCGGCAGCAAGGGGAGCTACTAATCCAAGGGCAGCGTCAACAGCAGCAGGGTTTCTTCTTACAGCTTCAAGAGCAGTATCAACTAGAGAAGTCATAGGAGGCGGGGGTGATCCAGCAGTAGATGTTTCAGGAGCAGCTCTTGTGCCGCTGGTAGCATCTAGAACGGATCTAATATTATCAGTAAGGACTTGAGTTCCGCCAGGAGTTGTGAATGCTTGGACTGCTCCAGGAAGTGCTCTGGTAAGAGCGTCAAGAGTTCCAGGGCTTCTTTGCATAGCTCCGGCTAATTCATTTAAAAGAGATGGCTGTGGAGCAGCAGGAAGGGCTCCTGGGACAGGAGCTACATCAGGGCCTAGTGCAGCTTGTCGAAGTGCTGCAACTCGCTCGGGATGTTCAAGCGCATTAGCCGCTAAAGCTACAAGCTGACCTGCGATATATACTCCGTTAGAGAGAAGGGCAAACCAAGTTTGAGTAGCTCCACCAGCTGCTGGCATTAGAGGGGCAACACCTACTGCTGCCATTTGCGGGGCCGTAGCTAGTGGTTGTGCTGGGTCTCTTCTACCTCCTAGCCATGTGACGAAGTTGTTGCTCATGAAATTTCCTGCTAGAAAAGCAGCAACACCTACAATAAACCCAGAATTATTGAATGCTGATTGTAAAAGAGTAGGTCCTTGTTCTGCTTCTCTGTCAGGTAAAGCTTCAAATCTTCTTTCGTCTCTTATAGGTTCAGGGCCTACATGAGGAGGGGGAAGTAAATCTTCGAAATTTATTACATCATCTTCTACATGTGCTAAAGGATCTCTTGCAGATGGAAAAGAAGGAGTTCCTTGAGGTTGTTCGATTTCTCGATTTTCTAGTGGCGGATAAGTACCTCGTAATCCTCTTCTTGGTTGTTGTAAAGTAGCAGCAGTATCCGGACTAATGTCTCGATTTGCGAAACCCGCTCTGCTTATATTTATTCCTGAGTGTTCTACTCTTGTTCTTCCTATAAGGTTAGGACCTTCATGACCAAAGATTAGATCTCTTAGTTCTTGAGCGTCTGGTTCTTGTACAGTAGGCTGTGTATCTTCAATAGATTGTTCTGCGTGTAAATCGGGGCTAGCAGAGGCTCTTGCAGGGATGGGAGAAGGAGCAGGGATTTGGGATGGAGTAGCTTGTTGTTCTACTACAACAGTCTCTGCCACAGGGGGCGCTGTGTCATATGATATAGGTTCAGTAACTAATGGTGGAGCATTTAGATTACCAGTAGCAAGAGTACCATTAGCAGAATCTGGAATAAGAACTTCTGGAAGAATAGGTGCGGGAGGGTGCTCGGTTTCAATACTTCCTTCTCCATCGGCAGCGGGTGATCCGAGAGCGGAAGGGCTTGGCTGCGTTTCTAGATCTTCATCACCAGATACATCAAATGCTTGTAGTACATTAGAATCATCTTCTGGTTCTACCACAATAGGCTGTGCTGCGTGAGGGGCTGTATCAAGTAATGCAGAAAAAGAAGAGGGAAGAGATTGCTCGGAGTCAATAACACTTTGTGTGTTGAGAAGGGGGATTCTACAAACGTCTACCGCTAGTAGAATTTGTGGAATATTGTTAGGTCCCATTCTAAAATGCAGTTGAGGATTAAAAGCTCCAAAGAGTTGCCCATCTGAAGAATAGAAAGGATAAGCAGCACTTGAGCAAACAGGGATAGCCGGAAATCTTGCATCAGAGATTTGACCCGTAGGAGAGAAATTATAAGGAACTCCATCATGAGTAAGACCTGGCATTAAACCCGTAGTAAGGGCTAATGAATTACCAGCAGTAGCATCATAACTTAGACCAGGCAGTGAAGATGTAAGGTTATGGAGATTTTCAGGAAGGGCAGTAAGGGCCAAAGAGTCATTTCCCTCTCTTGCAGTAAATGCACCTGCGCTTCGAGGCAAGGCAAACATTCCAAATGCTAACCTTAGAAGATTAGATGCCCAACTACCTCTCGATGAAGGTACTATATTCGCTTGCTGAATTTGTGGAGCATCTGCAGGAGTAAATTCGGCTATTTCGGGTTCTTGAGCAGATTCTGATGGGGCAACTCGTACACTTGCAATAGATATGGCGACCGGTCTTAGGATGGGTTGTTGTTCTTGAGGTGCTTCAAAAGTCGGTATTGGGGAATCTGCATTAAGAGGGGTTACAAAGCCTGAGTTAGAAGAGTCAGCCGTACCGCCTCTGGTAGGGGCTCTTGGGCTAAAAGCAGAAGGGGCTCTTTCTTGCGGTTGCTGTGGGCTACCTAAAGCACCTAAAGCAGATCCAAGAGGACCTGGTGCTAGTGCTGGTGGGGGCGGTGTATCTCCTTCTATTTCTTGATCAGGTGAGGGGGTGGGGGAAGGTGTACTGCCGTAGGTACGTGCAGCTAATGGATTCAAAAGATTTCTTAGGAAATCAAACGCCATAATAATTTTCTCTTTTTATGTTTTATAGTTAAGCATTAATTATAGTGAAAATTTAATAATAAATCATCCAAATTTTAATAGTATAACGTTTTAAAATTTAGTTTATTACTGATATGATTAGGTGATTTTCGAGTTTAACTTCTTATTGTAAACTAATTTATTTAATTTTGCTGATTACTAAATACTAATAATTTTAATTAGCGTCTTTAGTTTTGTTTTATTTTAGTTTTGTAATTAACTTCTTTTTATTGAAAAAATACTCCCGTTTGGTGTTTAATTGTGACCAAATGATGTAACTAGATCTTAAAGAGGTATTTATGAAAAAAACGTTCTTATGCTTTCTCCTAGGAGCAACTTCCCTAGCAGGCCTTCAGGCTTCTTCAACTCAAGTAGCCAGCAATACCCAAGTACAGCTAGTAGATGAGTCGAGAGATTCTTTGAAAGAGAGTGTCAGCAAACAGTTTAAAAGCTTTGTAAAAGACAGCAAAGAGATGATGGATCAATACGAGAATTTCGTATCAATTCTTCATAAAGCTGCACGTGAAAACAAGGGACTCAAAGAGTCTGATGTAGAGAGAATACTCGATGCTCTGAGCTATGCGGCAGAATGCCATCAGTTCCAAACACGTAAAAATGCGAAGAAAACTCCGTATATTGCCCATCCGATTGTTGTTGCTGAAACGATTGTAACTATTGGAAAAGTATACGATGCGGACATCATCATCGCAGCTCTTTTACATGATACGATTGAAGATACACAAGCTACATTCCATGATATCCGCTCTCGCTTTGGTGACAAAGTAGAAGGGTATGTAAGAGAAGTTACAGATGATAAGTCTTTATCTGCTGCAAAAAGAAAGAAGCTCCAAATCATCCACGCTCCTGATAAATCTAAAGGTGCAGCAATCATCAAGATGTCAGATAAACTCTACAATCTGAATAACCTTTTACATGATGCTCCGATCGAGTGGACAAGAGAAAGAATCGATCAGTATTTCCAATGGGCGCAATCTGTTGTGGATAATCTTCCAGAAGCTAACAAGCCTCTGAAAGGGGAAGTTCACAAAGTGATCCAAGAATATTGGAAAAAGCAAGCGTAACTACAGGGTAAAAAGAGCCGCTTTTCAGCGGCTCTTTCTTTTAGACAATGTCATAGGCAATCTGGTTGCCTGATTTTTCTTTTATGAGTTTTAGCATCACATTTGTATCTGGTTTTAGCTCTCCTTTGAGTAGGCCTGTCGAGAGCTTATTCACAACTTCTTGCTGGATCAGTCTCTTAAGAGGTCTTGCTCCAAAGAAGGGATCGTAGCCGTCGATTGCAAGATGAGAAATCACCTCAGGCTGCCATTCTAAACGGATTTTTTTGTCCTCAAGCCGCTCGCCTACTTTCTTCATTTGTAATAGTACAATTTTTTCCATGTCTTTCTGTTGCAAAGGTAGAAAAGGGAGAATTTCATCGAGTCTATTTAAAAACTCAGGACGGAAATGGGTTTTTAGTATCGGCTCTACGATGTTGAGTACAGCCTCTTTGGTCCAAATGGAAGATTTAGATCCTATCTTTTCAAGTAACTGCTCCGAGCCTAGGTTCGATGTCATGATAAAAAGGGCGTTTTTACAGTTCACAGTACGTCCCTTACTATCAGTCAGTCTTCCATCATCGAAGATCTGTAGTAATATGTTAAATACATCTGGGTGGGCTTTTTCGATTTCATCGAAGAGAACAACGCTATATGGCTTTCTTCGAAGTGCTTCAGTAAGCTGGCCCCCTTCTTCATAGCCGACATATCCTGGAGGGGAGCCGATCAGTTTTGATACGGCATGTTTCTCCATGTATTCTGACATGTCGATACGGATGATCGCTTCTTCTTGGTTGAAGAGTTCATTAGCAAGAGCCTTTGCAAGCTCTGTTTTACCAACTCCTGTAGGGCCAACGAAGAGAAACACTCCCATCGGTCTCGCAGGGTCGCTAAGGCCTGCTCTTGAGCGTCTAATGGCCTCGCTCACCGCCTGAACAGCAAAGGGCTGGCCGACCACTTTTTCATCGAGTACGTCTTCCAGGTGAAGGAGCTTTTCAGATTCCCCTTTTAGCATCTTCTGTACAGGGATCCCTGTCCAGCGAGATACGATCTGCGCGATAAGCTCTTCATCGACCTCTTCTTGCAGAAGTCTATTCGGAAGCTCATCAAGAGCTTTTTGTGCATCATCCATTTCCTGTTTCATTTTAGGGATAGCGCTGTAGCGTAGTTCAGCGACTTTATTGTAATCGAATGCTCTATCGGCTTCTTCTTCTTGGAACTTGAGTGTTTCGAGTTTGTTTTTCTTTTCTTTGACTGTCTCGATCCATTTCTTTTCTTGGTTCCAGCGCTCACGTAATACGGAAAGCTCTTCTTTGATTTTAGAGATCTGCTCATTAAGTTTTTTCGCCTCTGAGCGTGATAGCTCAGAGTCTTCTCTACGAAGTCCTTCTTGTCTTACAATCAAAGAGCTGAGCTCCCTTTCCTTTCTATCGATCGGAAGGGGGAGGCTGCCGATCTGCAGGCGTATCATACTTGCTGCTTCATCGATTAGATCGATCGCTTTATCGGGAAGCTGTCTATCTGAGATGTAGCGGTGAGATAAGAATACCGCTGCATGTAGAGCTCCTTCTGTGATATGCACGCCGTGGAAGATCTCATAGCGCTCTTTTAAGCCTCGAAGTATAGCGATGGCATCTTCAACGGAGGGCTCTGCGATGACGATGGGCTGGAATCTTCTTTCAAGGGCTGGGTCTTTCTCTATGTATTTTTTGTATTCGTTAAGTGTTGTAGCACCGATGCAGTGCAGCGTCCCTCTTGCAAGGGCCGGCTTTAACAGGTTCGCAGCATCCATGGCCCCTTCACTAGCGCCCGCTCCGACAAGGGTATGAACCTCATCGATAAATAGAAGAAGCTCCCCTTCGCTTTTTTCAATTTCCTTCAGAATCCCTTTCAAGCGCTCTTCGAATTCTCCACGGTATTTAGTTCCTGCGATCAGACTACCCATATCGAGGACAAAGAGTTGTTTGCCCTTTAGGGAATCGGGTACATCCCCTTGGAGTATTCGTATGGCAAGGCCTTCTGCGATTGCTGTTTTACCAACGCCAGGCTCACCGATAAGAAGGGGGTTGTTCTTTGTTCTACGGCTTAAGACCTGCATCGTACGGCGTATTTCTTCATCTCTGCCGATGACAGGATCTAACTTGCCCTCTTTGGCAAGAGCTGTAAGATTTTTGCAGTACTTTTCTAAGGCGTGAAAGCTAGCTTCTGCGGTAGGGGAATCCATATGGTTGCCTCCTCGAATTTCCATAATACGTGATTCTAGTTCTTTAAGTGTTATTGCAGAGCCCTTTTTCCATGAAGCAAAAGGCTCTACATCTGACTCCCAAAACACATAGTAGAGATGGTCGCTACCGATGTAGGTGTCCCCCCATTTTTTTGCAAGGGCCTGCGCCTGCATGATCTTGCGTTGTAGGGAGGTAGAAACGCTCGGTTCTGCGGGGGTCCCGCTAAATGTGGGTGTCCGTTTTACATGCACTTCAAGCTCTTTAAGGATCTTATCGACATTAAGGCTTAGAGAGCGAGAAAGTGTCGGAAAATACCCTTCTGTATCGGAGAAAAGAGCATAAAGAAGATGGCTTTCTGTAACCTCTGTTTGAGAGTGTTCTTTTGTGTATTCCAATGCAGATTCAAACGCATTGGTAACAGCTTCCGTGAACTGTGGTGTCATAAAATAGTCTCCAGTTTTCACACTTCAAATATAGAGCTAAGAGATAGCTTCTGTCAAGGTGGCTTAAGGAGTGCGTGTGGAGTCATTTGACAATTGTTTTTTTTTGGTTAGTGTAATACCGTTTTTTTTCACAACCAAAAGAGGTATTAATGAAGTTGTTTAGAAAAACTATGACCCGCTCATTTGCTACAGCCGCAATGTTTTGGAGTTTGTGTTTTACTACTAACACAGAGGCTAAAACCGTAACGTTTACGATTTTGTCCTTTAACGACGTGTATGAGATTGTGCCAGATAAGAATGGAAGAGGTGGTTTTGCATCTATGCAAACCCTTTTAGACCAAGAAAGAGCTACATCCACTCATCACGTAACAACAGTGAATGGAGATTTTCTCTCTCCATGCATCCTTTCTATCTTTGATAAAGGGGCCCATAGGATCGATCTGTTCAACATGCTCGGTGTTGATATGGTTGTACTTGGTAACCATGAATTTGACTTTGGTCCAGATGTGGTAAAAAAGAGAATAGCAGAATCGAAATTTCCATGGCTTACTGCGAATGCATTTGGAGTAGACGGCAAGTATTTTACAGGTGAAAAACAAACTCTTATCTATGATGTCGATGGAATAAAGGTTGGTTTTTTTGGGTTACTTACAGTGGAGACGCCAGAGCTTTCTTCTACGGAGAAGAAAGTGTGTTTTTCTCCACTCGCTTTTACAGCAAGACAGATGGTGCAAGAATTAAAGGCTCAGGGCGCCGATGTCATCGTCGCTTTGACTCACCTTCTCATAGCAGAAGATAGGCAGCTTGCTAAAGAAGTCCCCGAAATCGATGTCATCCTAGGTGGGCATGACCATGACCCGATCACTTGGTATGATGAAAGTACATTCATCCATAAATCAGGACAGAATGCTTACTATCTAATAAGACTTGATCTTGTCATTGATAAAGAGGAGGGATCTGCTGCCAAGGTATTTCCTTCTTGGAAAGTGATTCTTAATAAAGGACATGAAGAAGATCCTACAGTAGCGCGTGCTGTAGCCGGCTATCAGTCTTTGCTAGATACGATGACCTCTGAGACACTTGCTACGACTTCCGTAGAGATCAATACCCTCTATAGTGTGGTAAGAACTCAGGAGTCTGTCATGGGCAACCTTGTTGCCGATGCACTCCGTGTTGGATGTGAGGCTGATGTGGCGATCATTTCAGGCGGTATCATCCGTGGCAATAAGATCTATAAGGTAGGATCTACCATCAGCATGAAAGACCTCTATACTGAAATGCCTTTTGGCAATCTCAATGTGGTTGTAGAACTTGCAGGTCGTGATATTTGGAGCGCTTTGGAAAATGGACTGTCTCAATACGATGGTAAAGCGGGAAGGTTCCCTCAGGTATCAGGTATTAAATTCATATTTGATGAAACAAGACCTATTGGGTCTAGACTGATTGATGTCACCATTGACGGACATCCCTTAGACATGAATCACCTGTATAAAGTGGCGACGGTAGACTATATGTTCCATGGAGGAGATGGATATAACATGTTTAAAAGTGGCAAGCTAATTTTAAGTCCTTTAAGACAGATGCCCACTGTGGGTACCTTAGCGGATTATCTCCGCACCACCCACAGCGTTACAACTACAATCGAAGGACGTATCACATCGATTTCAAGTTCCGCGTCGCTTGATGAAGTGACTGGGCTATCTGAAGGACTATAGTCCTATTTTAATCCGGCCGGGGCACTAGCTGGAGCAATCTGCTTTGCCCTGACACTTTGATTTGTGCTTTGGTTTGTTAGAACGTAAGGATAGCTAGGGTCTGATCCTGGCATCACCATGATAGGAACTGGTGTGAGCCAAACGCTTGAGGTTTTCACATCTTGTGGATGTATTTGCCATCTTGTTCCATCACTTAAAATGATCTGCTGTCCATTTTGTACGTTTACAGAAAGAGTCAGATCAGAATTCGTAGAAGGAGCTTGAGACGGGGCTTGGTTTGGCATCTGTGTATTAGCGCCTACTGGCACATAGTTTTTATCAATCCAGCTAGCGAGAGCTTGTTTTTGTTTCAGTGTTAAATTCACAACACCTGTCTGCTGCTTTTCTTGTAGCGACATCTGTTGGTCTAAATTTGTGGCTGCAAAGCTCTGTGCTGAGAGCATAAGCATAGCAACACTTAAGAAAACAGTCGTTTTACTGCGCATAAAATACCTTTGGGTAAAATATTCATTTACTCTTGTTGTAAGCTACGAGGGCTATTTTTGAAAAGAACTAATAGGGACTTGGACAGACGCGCTGCAATGCAGCTTTCAGGCTTTTTAAAGCCTTTGGCTGGTGAGAAGCCTCTGAGAGGATCTTTTCTGTAGAATGGAAATACGACCACGCTTTCATGTAGTCATAGCGCTGCAGACAGATGATGGTAAGATAATATTCTACGATCGGGTTGCCTGCATCTATTTTATGATAACGCAGGAGCACATCATAGGCCTCTTGTGTTCTACCCAGTTGTAAATACGTGGTTGCAAGCTGAAGCAACCCTCCTCTAAACTTCGGATATTTTTTAAGCAGAGCCTGCAGCTCTTTTTGTTTTTCAATGATCGACTCGCGCGTTTCATCAACGGGCATAAACACCGATTGGATCCCTTTGGCATTTACACGCCCTTTCAGGTAGTCATCGGGAAGGGTTTCTGGAACGATCGCTCCATCGAATGTCACCCCTTGGATCTCTTTAAGCAGCTTTTCCCCTTCTTGCTTTCTGCCCACAAAAAGGTACTGTATGCCGAGCAGCATCTTAAGTAGGGGATCATTTGGGACATAATCTCTTGCTGTTTCATAAAGCTCAATGGCAGAGCTAAAATCTTCTTTAGCAATCATCGTAGAGGCTTGGTTGACAAAAGCCATGCCGATCACTTCTTTCATCGTTCTTTTTTGCAAATAAGAAGTATTCATCCCAAGGTAGGTATCGGAGGGCATGTTGATCCCTCTTGCTGTCGTCTCGATATTAATGACCTGCGGTCCATTCTGGTAGCTTACGAAAATGTGGCCAGGTGGGGTGATGATTTGGAGCTCGAGCCCCAGTCGCTGCGCAAGGCATAAATAAAGTGTTGATACGCCAAGGCACACACCCTGTCTGCTATCGAGCACCGAAGGTAGAAATGTATACAGGTCGATGTCTTTGGCATATAGAGAGTGGGGAGGGAAGCGGAAGCGCATATCGCGGAAGATGAACTGGTTGATCTCTGCGATCATCTCTTCGGCTGTAGCATTTTTTTTCATGTGAGCTGCAATCTGCAGCGCCATCAGGTCCATGGTCGCTTCGTAATTGCGGATCTTTTTTTTAGCATCTACATCGTTTTGGAACTGGTAGATAAGAAGGGACCTTCCAAGATCTATCTCATCAGACGGCAGCTTCAGAACTTCCTCTTTGGTCCATACAGAAAAACCATCAAGCTTTCTATTTTCTAGTCTCTTAGCAGCTTTTTCTAAAATAGAGAGCTGCTCCTCACTCATCTCAAGGGCTTCATCCGTTGGTTGCTTGGTCACAAGACCTATGATTGCGTAGACATCAAGGCTCGGAAGAAGAAGGGCTTCTCCTTCTATACTTTCACCACCAGTAAGAAGTTGCCATGCGGTATTAAGTGCTTTTTTTCCCTCTTCCGTTTCAGGATACAGCTCGTAGAAGGCCAAATGCTGCAAAAGGGATTTAGGATCCAGCGTCCGGTATAGCGATTGAGCATTTGAGGGTAGCTCATACGAGGTTTGCTTTTTTTTTGCAGCACAAAGTGAGGTAGGAATAGATGCGCTGAGAATCAGTAATAAAAGCAGGAAATGCTGCATAAGCCTCACTTAAAGGTTGTCCCTTAAGGATACTATATTACTGCAATCCTGTACATCCTAGTAAGAAATGGAAGTGTAAAATATTTTTTTAGATCTTGCCTTAAAAAAACACCACAAGCTTTTATGCCTCGTGGTGTTTTTGCGCTATTTCTACGACTGTGATCTTGTCGTATGAACTCTTGTCTCTTTTTCCATTAAGACAAGGCATGCGGCAGCGTAGTCTGTAATTTCTGGGCATTGTCTATCGAAAGAATCTACGACCCTATTTGAAAGATTCCAAAGTCCATACGCTCCAACGCCTGCTAACATCCAAGAGATAGGTCCTATTACATAGGATGTGAGTGTCGCCGCTGTGATCCAGATAGGAGAAAGAACCATAGCGGTAAGTATTGCTAAAGCAACGGGGGTTACATGTAGAATGGTTGCGCGCATTTGGTCGAATTTAGCACTGTGAGACTGGAGAACTTCTCTCACTGTAGAGCCCATCGCAGCTCGCTGCTCATGAGATAGGGGGATTTTTACATCATAATTCATGACAGGGATATTGAATGTTAAACCTCTTGAAACACTTGCCATAAACGCTTCTCCTTTAAATTTTCTTTACAAAGAGACAGTTAAAAGTAACGTTGGTTTTTTGAAAAGAAAAATGAGAATGCATCGAACGCTTAGCTCCTATATCGAACACAACCAAGCCATGCAAGCTCAAGATAAAATGTTGAATTTGCATGGTTTGGTTAGATCTAATTAATTTTAAGATGCTTAGGGTCTTCGGTTATTCGGCCTTCCGAAAGTCCTAGGGGGATTTGAGGAAGGAAATGGCAAAGAGGATATAGCAACAGATTCAGGTTGATTCAAAGTATTAAGCGGGTCAGAGAGGGATATATAGGCACCTGTGGTTAGATTAACCATGCTGACGGTGTTATTATCATTAGCTACATAAGCAAGATTTCCGTAGATCGCAATGTCTTCAGGGCCGCCTCCAGGGGCAGAACTGGTAATTGTATTTATGACGCTATTGCTATTCAAATTGATAACGCTAATTGTATTAGCTCCGTTGTTGGTCACATAAGCGTAATTTCCACTGATCGTAATATCCCATGGATAGTTGAAACTTGATGGGCCTGTAATGGTACCCGCAACGGTATTATTAGTTAGATTGATAATGCTGACATTTCCAGGACCTGAATTATTCGCCGTATAGGCATAATTTCCTTGAATGGCTATGGCATTTGGGTAGGTGCTCGGAGATATATCGATGACTTGTGTAACGGTACTGCTCGTAAGATTGATTACGCTGATCGTATTTCCCGCTGGTCCCCCAATACCCCAATTCACTACATAGCCGTAGTTTCCACTTATGGCTATTTCAGAAGGACCGTAGAAACTCGCATCATAGATTGTTCCCTGGACAGTATTTGTGGTTATATCTACGACGCTTACAGATCCGTCACCACTGCCTCCTGCTTGATTGACGACATACAGGTAGTTTCCTTGGATCCCGAGACTAAAGGGGCTATTTTCTACGGTGATGTTCTGGATCACTTGTTCATTAGCTACATCTATAACGCTCACGGTATTTTCACCAGCATTAGCTACATAGGCATAGCTTCCATTGAATAGGGCAAATGCGGGATTGCTGTTGACAGTTGTTCCTACGGCGATGCTGCCACTAATGGTATTGGTTGTCGTATCGAAGATACTAACGGTATTGCCACCAAAGTTTGAGACGTAGCCGATCTCTGCTAAAATAAAGCTCGGCAGCAGGCTAAGGATTAGTAGGTAGGTAGGTAGGTTCATCTGACACTCCTGTAGAGTTAGTGAATATGATAGTAAATAGTTTAGTGTATTAGAGCTTTCATATTCATTTCTATGAAAAGATTTTATGGAGACAAGATTGTAGAAAGGGCTTTTGTTAGAGGGGCATTTTCTATATGCAAATAGATTACTTCTTTTTGCTGGGCGCTTTAGATTTTACAGAACGCACAGATTTTGAAGAGGTCTTCTTTATAGAAGCTTGGATTTTTTTTACTTCTTCTAGACTTAAAGCTGTAACTTTTACAATTACTTTTAATGGCAGTCTTTCTTGAAGCATATTTTCAGCTATTGCTATTTGGTTCTTTCTTTCCCCTGCTGCTAAACCCTCATCATATTTATAGTCTAAAGAAGATACGTAATCTTTTATTTTTTTTTCTGACTGTTCATAGCTTTGCAGGGCTTCAGCAGTCCAATGAAAGCGATCGAGTTCCGTGTAGGCTTTTTTGATGATAACATCTTTACCTATGATCTTAGCAAATTCCTCTGGAGACGTTTCCTTGGCATGCTTGAAGAAGTAGCACCATTTTTCTTGGAGGGTCGAGATCTGCTCAATCTTTTTCTTAAATTTGGGCAGTTCTATGAAGGTAAAGGAGAAATCTTGTAGATCATGTTCGTGCGATTCTCTGTCTAAAATCACATGATCGGACTTATACCTTTTTTTGTTTGGAAACATGATGAAATCTGCAATAGCTATGAAGATGACTTCTTTGAGGTTAGGATATTTATCTCCAATACCAGCTTGTGAGCAGTACACTTTAGATGCGTAGTACTGGGCTCTTTTTTCAAAACCTGAGGTTCTTGCCACTTGTATCTCTACAATATAAGAGCTGCCTTTTTCATCTTTACATAAGATATCTACAATGCTTGTTTTCTGAGAGGCTATCTCAGGATCTTGGACAGTTTTTAAGAATTGTACTTCTCGGATAGGTTCTTTGTTTTTAAACACAAGAATGTCATTGAGAAAATGAATCAGAATGTCTTTATTTTTTTCCGTCCCAAAAATCTTCTTGAAGGCTACGTCGTTTGTTGGGTCTAGAAATTTTGTGGACATAGATAGGATTCTATAAAAAAGATATTAAGGTTTTACCATTAGGCCTCTTAAAGCAGCAATATTTGAGTCAATGTAAAAGGTAATAGGATGAACATCCTATTGTAAAGATAATTTTACAACCTTGGGTTCCTCGGAAGTATGCGCTATGAAAATCGAGGGTGCAAGAGTTAGGTTGCAAAATATCAGAGGCCAAGCCCCCTCGGGGGCTTGGCCTGTAGGATACCTAGGGTCTTCGGTTATTCGGCCGGCCGAAACTTCTAGGAGGATTAGAGAAAGAGGATAGAGCAACATCCGAAGGTCCATTTAGAGTATTAAGTGGATCAGAAAGGTATACATAGGTATCCGTGTTCAGATTAACGATACTTACACTGTTTTCAAAATTTGCTACATAAGCACTATTGCCGTAGATTGTAATGTCTGTAGCTGTACTACTGGGGGCGGCGCTGATAATTGTACGTATGACGGTGTTAGTATTTAAATCTATAACGTAAATTGAGTCATCACTGTTGGTGACATAGGCATAATTTCCAC
>Ga0247841_10009680_pt1 | contig 13400 bp, 13 predicted proteins | sample LaCruzMarch2015__2_FD_192410 | JGI IMG/M metagenome (GOLD analysis project Ga0247841, IMG submission 192410) | Freshwater microbial communities from meromictic Lake La Cruz, Castile-La Mancha, Spain - LaCruzMarch2015_18m | ecosystem: Environmental > Aquatic > Freshwater > Lake | place: Spain...
TCCCTCGGCCAAACCTGCCGCATGCGTCGTATGCGCACCTTTCCGGTGCTCGTCGACGCGGTCAAATGCTCTTTCCAAGGGAAAGCCCCTGATGTGACCTGGATATAAAACCCTGACGACCTGCCCTGTGATCGCGTACTTGAAAATAGGTACTAGGCATGGCAAATGCCGAGACCACTTTAAGTCACCTCAAATTCCAGAAATGAGAAAACCTTCTTGACCTTTTTGACCCTAGTCTTCATGTCCTGCCGTACTTTCCCGCCTCTGAAACTGTCTTTATAATATCTCAGGTCCCTTTCTCAGGGCATAGGGTTCTAAATTTGCAACTGGATAATGTAAAATAATTGACAGTTGAGAGTGTATTAGTGCTGCTATTAATTTATTACCAGTAATTTATTTTTCAGAAATGGAAACGCCATTCAAAGATGTATCTACTCCACGATCAACAATCATGAAGCCTATCGTTTGCAGTATTTGTGCAGACGCATAGCTTGCAAACCATTGAATTGACATCAATCGCAATACAAATATACGACCCAATACACATAGCATTACACCAGCCGTTGCTTGTTCATCATCTATATTGTGTCCGTCAATTTGTCTGAAAGCCCTCATCCTCCATCCTCTTTAACAGCTTTAAAATCATTGACGACTGCCAGTCAGTCGGAATTCTAGTAGGCATTGCAATAGCAATATCCAAAACACCTTGCTCCCTGGGAGAAATACCCATCCGATGTTTCTTACAGAAGGAATCAAGCTTTTGCCAAAATTTGCTCCCCCTATTAATGACTTCCATCTGGACTTCGATGCCATTGTCCATGTCGCGTTGTTCTTCTGCTTCTTTATTCCGAAAGCGTTCTTCAGATCTGCTTATGAGCTCATTGCGAAGATGTTCACTGAGTCTTGCCTCAAGCTTTTTTATGCCATCCCAGCAATTTGTTTTTTTACACCACTCTGTAACATTTCGGATATGAGTTGGGGGGGCGATGATGAATCTATTTACTCTCATTGCACAGTCCACAAGTGCATCTTGAAACGCTGACGACAATGATTGCTTAGCCCATATTCCGTCCCAGTCAGGAACCAAACCTGATCGGTTCAATATTTCTCCCAGAAAGGCCTGGGCATAGGCTACAATATTTGCTCGGTATCCTCCCTGGTACCAGGGTTGACCAGAGACAAGCTTTTCTGTCGTCCTGAACGTGATGGCACGCGCTATGGCTCTCTTGTAGTATCGATCATTAAAAAATGTGCCATCCTGTTCCCAGCCTTCACTAATGCGTTTGGCAAATTCTGCAAAATTTTTCTGCGCCCCACGGTTAACTTCGACCGGAAATCCATCCCAGACGTTGTCGAACTTCGCAATGTCTGTCTTTGTGAAGACCTGTTCCTTAGGGTATTCTTTGAGCCAGGATGTATGTTGAGCCTTAGACAGGGGGGACTGGGCCTCCGCATATTGCCCTCGGGCACGTTCGTAGAACCATTTCGACTGACGTTGAGATCCATCTACTGCTGGTGCCCAGATTCGACGAGACATTTCCTCCATACGAACATAGAATGCATGGTTTGAAAAAAAGTCTGCAGCGCTTACCTTGTTCTGCGTATTGGCGCATTCAGCAATCCTTGGAGCGATCTTTACAGAAAGTTCAGGCTTGACGACAGAAAGCTTCATTTGAACAAAAATACCTGACAAGTTTGCCTTGCTACGTCCCGCATGGTAAAGAGATGCTGTAGTCTGTCCACCATTTACAATCTGCATATTTGTTGCCTTTACAATATGGGTTACGCCACCAATTGACTTTGTATAGACATCTTCGGCGGTTGCAGTAATGCCATTATTGTAGGCAAAAAACATGTATGGTTCCCTGACAATTGTATTTCTGATACCCTTGTTGACATTTCCACGAAGCTGAAGAAATGTGCGTACATTCAATTCAAGAAGTCGAGAACCATACTTTCCGTACAAATCAGCCAACATCTGTCCAGGCATAACGACAAGGTACGATTGGTAGTCACCAGATTCCAAGTGCGCGGGCAAACAAGAAAGAGGATGAGAGAATTCTCTCTCGAAATCTATGACTATCGGCTCCGGTCTAGTTTCTTGCAGCCGGGCAAGACGCTGCAAATCCCAGATATGGAAGCTGACCTGCCATGAGGCTATGGTCTCATTTTCCAATGTATCCACCCGGCTGCTGAGCATGCGATGGGACACAAGAAAAAGGCGTAATCTGCCGAATCTCGATGCATTCTGATGTAACGACCAGGCAAGGCCGTATACAGGGGAACTTTCCTCCAACTCCCGATAAAGTTTTCCTTTCACTGCCTTGTCAAAGAGATTTTTAAGGCGGTTGAATTGCAGCTGCAGGTCTGTAGCGGTCAGCGTTGATAACGATGTTTCCGGGCTGTAGTCCACGAGAAAAAGATCGATGGCATCATCCTTCTCTGAAAAGCCATATCCGTCCACTCGCATGCCCCTTACATCGTAATGAGCAGGAATAAACTCTTCTATCTCGCCTTCATTTTCGAGCCATTCACACGCAAGTTCGGCCATGGAGGCGTGCATGAAATTTTTAGTTGCCTCAGCTCTGAGTCGAATCTGTTGCGCGAAGTCTCCGAAAAAAGATTGCATATCCTTCATATTGGCCCCCAGCGATTATGTCAAGACAATCTCCATTCCAACAGACCAAGGCTCACAATCAGGCAGAGAAATGGTATAGCCAACCTCGATGATCCCCGCAGGAAGACTACTTGGTTCCAACCGCGGGAAGTTTCCATCAACAGAAAAGCAGCGTATTCCACAGATTGCCCACCATCGCTGGTCATATTCTTCAGGAGTATCAATGTATCCGCGGTGCACAAGTGCCACTTCTAAATCATCTAGAACAACAATGTCCTTTTCGAGCCGTGCCCTAATATCTTGGACCAGGGAATGCAGGGAAAAACCCTGTCCCCTGTCACCCGCAGCAAGGGTGAAGACGGTGAGGAAAAGTGGTAACGCCTCCTGGTGCAGTTGCCACTGAGAAGAGATGTGAATTATATCCGCAGCTGTGGCTTGCCGACATTTCACCTCAACAACTGACCCTCCAGGCAGCATGAAATCCTGGGGATGGTTCTGAGAGGCAACCCAACTCGCTACAGATTCACGTATTGGTATAATCTCCATGATATGGTTGTACAAAAAGACCAGTTCTCCAATAAGTCCGATTTGTTCTTGGAACTTCATTTTGCCAGGGGCGATCGTTCTAGACAGCATTCTTTGCCAACGAGCGAGATGCCGCACCATCACATGCATGACTCCCTCTATCGACGGCACCATGCGAGCGGCTTCAACGAGAGCCCCACATAGCGCTTGAAAGATGTCTTCAAAAGCTCTGTCTTGAAGTTCAACAACGCACCAGCGCCATGGATGCAAATGAGCCAACCTAATTTCGACCGCTTTCACTCGCGGAATTTCATCGGGATTTGGAAACGCAATGTTTTCAGGCAAGCGGCAAGCAAGTTGGGGCTGCCCTCCGGGCCCCAGAGCCCAATACAAATCCCAAGGATGTCTTGCGTCGACGCGCAATACATTGCTCTGGCCCTCCCCGCCTGAAGGCTTTAAATCCTTCCATGGATTTCCCATGTCTAGTCTTCCTCCTCTTCTATTTCGGCGGATGGCCCGAACTGTTCCAACCATACCTTGTTTACAGTATAATCACGGGCCTGGATGGATAGATTGCTGCAATCAGGAAAGCTTGCACCCCAGGCCACGGCATCTTTACATAACGGGGGTTCGGATCTTTCCTTTGCGTCTCTGTAAATATCAATGACGTGAAGCATGAGTAAAGGCCGTTTAAGCTTTCCTCGAAACCGATGATCCGGTACGTTTTTCTCGCCAGCCAATCGGGATTCTAGAGCAGCTGCATCGATTTCTTCCTTGCTTAACGGAGCCTTTTCAATACCCCTTGATGCCACTCGTTGTTTATTGCCAATACGCCAAGCATCTTTTATGTCTTCCAAGTCAGGGTCATAAGGTAAAAAGATAGGAGGTTTGCCTGGCTCTCTTAATATCCTCCCTCCTACAGTACGAACCTGCTTACCGATGTCGATCCCTTCTAAGTTGCAGCGCTGCTCTTCCTCTGCAGTTGGTATAGACACAAGCAGAACATCCCAAGTAAATTTCCCGCCTTTACGTTTTATGGCCTCTTCCAGAGCGTCAAGCCACGCAAAAAGATAGTCGTGGTCTGCGTGAAGCAGACTGAGATGAGCCCTGTACTCGTGAAAGAAATTCTTAACATTTTCATGGGGGATGCTACGCCACAAATGGCTGCCCTTTTCCCCCCTCAGCTTTTCCCCTTCACTTAGCGACAGGTTGCTTTGGATGAGCCTCTTAAGTGCATTTCTGTTTGTTTCGAGAATACTCATCTCCCGACAAATCACATGAGTCTCGATCAGTCGTTTGCTCAAGTCGGGACGTACCGTCCTCGTTTCTCCAGAACGCATCTTGTTTCTGGCAGTGATAACGAGGGTCTCGGGATGGTTCCGGACTTTCAACCCAAAATCCTCGGGAGTCATCCCGCGCCGGGACATATCAAGGAGATCAGCTCTAAGTTCCAACGACGCTTCAGCAATGTGGGCATACCAGCCTTGGGCATCATACGGCATCCAGACTCTGCATAGGGATTCATAGTCATCCCGGTAACCGAACCAGCGCCCCATCTGCATCAACGTATCGTAAGACTTAGAGTTCCGATTCCAATAGCTGACCACTAGGTTCTCGAGAGTCAGTCCGCGGGAGAGAGTATACCCCCCCACTGCAATGACCTTTAGCCCTATGTTCTTATAGTCTAAATAATTGAGCCTATCCCCTGACTTGCTGTTAATAGTAAAAGTCTTGATTGTCTGGATTGCATCAGGCATGGCAGAACGAATATCATTCCAGGGTATTCCGCAATCAGCATACTCCCGTACAAAGAGATCCTGCAACTCGATCCAGAAGTCCGTATATTGCTTAGTCATTAGGGCACTGTTAGTGATTATATTCCGTAAGCGGACAAGTTCCTCATCAATAAGTCGACGGACATTCAGCTGTACAGCTGCATATGGTGACACATTGACAAGCATCGACATGTGTGAATTGCCTACTCCTTGCTGAGCACGAATTGTGCATGCCAATAGAAAAAGCTTAATTGCCTCAGAAAGTGTGTCTGGAATGTAATTTGGAGAAAATGATGATTTATGCGAACGAGGAAGTATACTAACAGCGTCGTCTATTACACGAAGAAAAAAATTATCCTCATCGAGAAATATAGATTCAGGGCCGATATAGTTACTTGGAGCCTCAATGCAGTAAATAAAATTTCTTGGGAATAAATCCTGCCCTGCCATCACATCATTCTGCTCTGGGTCAATAAATATGTTCGCAAAAGGAGTCGCCGTATAGCCCACATATGAGCTTTTCTTGAATATATTCAGAATTGAACGGATTAGGCCATTTATCCTGGTAGGATCATTTTCTGGCTTGTTTGTGTTGATCGATGCATTATCAGCTTCGTCATCAACAAGCAGGAGCGGCATATCTGCCCAGTCACTACCAGGCCCGCTATTGTCTTTTAACCAGTTAAGTAGATTGTTCAGGATTATAGTGTTTTTTTTCACAACCAAGACAAGTGAGGTCCCTACTCCCTGGGGCGGAATGCGTTGTTCCGCTCTGATTCTCGAAAAATCATCTTCAGGGGTAGTCAGGCTAATTGGGCGTCGAGTTGGCGGGGCCAGCCTGATGAATGCTTCATCAATTCGATGCTGGGTCTGGTTCCTTAGATTTTCATGAATGCCGGCAATGATGATGAAGAGCTTGTATCCCGCATCCGCAGCGCGACTGATCACACCAGAATAATTGGATGTTTTTCCCGACTGTACATGGCCAAGCACCAGACCTCTTCTATCCCAATCATTAGAAACTAGAGGGTCACCGAGTAAGTCCAAGATGCGATGAGTATCATCTCTGATTGCACGAACAACAGCTCCAGGGAATCCTTTTTCCAAAACGTATCCCTCATAGGCATCCCAACATCCCCACTCAAGATTCCTAGTCTCAACCCATGGCTGGTGGGGGATACGATCTATCAAGGCCGTCCCCGTCTGCATGTTAACGGCAATGCGGGCAAGCATCGTTTTCAACGCGGCGTCATTTAGGGCGTCATCGACCGGTATGCGGAATATCTCAGCCATGGCGGGCAGGACTATTTCCAGGGCTGCCTTTACTTCGACTTCATCCGGACTTGTGTTGCCGACGAGCTGAGCAGCTACAGCAGATTTTACCGCCGACCAGAAAGGTGAGAGATCCATCATGACTCCTGTTATGGTTGTCTATTCCCTCTTGCTCATACCGAGCGCTACCATGACCTCCGCGATCTTTTCGTCCGATATCCCTTGGTTCCGCATCAGGCATGCAAGTAGGGCGTACCTCGCCGCTGTATCGTCATCGCCATCCCGATGAAATTCAATTTCATTACCTCCCAGACTGTCATTATGGATTGCTTCAACAGGAATAGTTTTTTCAATTAGCATCAGGATACTATTAAATTGGCAGCAACTTTCCTCGGTCAGCGTTTGCGTGAATGATGTCAGAAGAGGGTGGTTGCGGTCGAGCACATATGAGATCCCTTCGTTGTTGTTGATCCGTTGCCAGAGTGCATAGCGCCGTTCCGCTAGTCTCTGACCTCGGCTGGTATAGGTGCGCGTCGAACAATCTGTGATACGTTCGATAATTCGTCTAAGCTCATGGCGCACGGTCTCAGGGGGGGAAACGCTGGATTTTTTTATATCAAGCCCCCACAAGTCGTCTAGCGCGTTGGGAATGTCTATCATGACTCGAGCCAAACCCGATGCTTCAGTCTTGGCCCGCCGCAAGCGAAACCAATCCCCCCACGCCAGTAGCCGACGATTGCGATAGACGTAAAAGCCTTGGGTCCCAGCTGCACCCCCTTGAGTCTGAAGGCTAACCCTGTCTGCCGCCCGCAACTTCGAAGAATGGGGGATGATAAATGCCCTGACCTCTACAAGACAGCCTCTGATCGTAATGAATTCCGTTTCCAACTTTTGAGTTGCAGTGTAGTCTCGAAAATAAGGGTCTAAGGCAGATACCGGCCTGCGGTTGATACGAATATCAAGACTGGCCCCTCCGTGCTGTTTCTCGATGAATCTGTGGAAGACAAGCCCAATATGCGATCTCACGGCCTCGATTCGTTCCAAAAAATAATCACAAATCCTTAAAATTGACAGGCTAAAGCTCTGAACCCGGTCCATTTTCTCCCACAAGACCATTGTGCCTGACTCTAAAGGTATCTCATTAATCATTGGGATGGCACTCAACTCATTAGAGTCAAAAAGGATAAGTGACCAAGTATCACTTATCTCGTCTAAGTCCCAACATGCAGCTGATACCATCCCATTTTTTCTGCTAACAACGGTCAATCTACGACATTGAGAAAAAGATGCAGTTTTGAGCCCAAGCCCAAACCGCCCCATATCTCCTTGCGATCTGACTCCAATCGGTCCATTCCGTCCGCCAGCGCGCATCGCCTCAACGAGTTCATCGGGAGTCATACCTTTGCCATTGTCAATAATGGCTAACTGTGGATTTGAGTCTTCACAGGCATGAAAAATATCGACCTGTATTGCCCCGGCAGTGATGCTGTTATCGATGATATCTGCAATTGCAGTTTCCATCGAATAACCTACGTTCCGCATGGATTCCACAAGGCATAAGGGGCGGGGGGGGCATTCTATACGGGGCATGGCATCAATTAGGTTGAATTCAGCCCGTTAGAGCGCGATTATTATCGCAGGCTATGATGGTGCCCAACCTGAACATCTCATCATAGGTGGTGAGAGACTGTCCCGGGACGTCTGGCTTGCTTACGTCATTCACAGTCGATGTTGCAGCCCAAGACTGCATGGTTTCCTGAATATTTGTCTCAAAGAATCACCATGGACAACAATTCTGATGTCCGAAGAGGCTTGGTTCTAGCGATCTGCTTTACCTGCTCTAACCTCTCCTTGAGGTAGGGGGATAACTTTCGTTGCTCAGATTGATTACTACCACTTCCCATAGATTTGGAGTGAACCACATTTGAAAGCGCGATGGGTACAATGATAGGACGAGAAGTGTCCTTCGCAACTTTGGTTGAATTGCTTGGATTCACGGCCTGTGTATTAGTCCCTCCCTGTACAAGCGATTGGACTATCGCTTTCATGACAGGCGGACAGACTCCGTTGCCGAGCAGTTTGATTTTATCGCGCCTAACTCCGAAAGGCATCACATAATCGCCACCTAACCCCATTGCACGACGAAGCTCAGAGGGTTGGAGCATTCGCATCATCGGGGTACCACCTTGCCATGTCACGAGTGCAAATCGATCCAAGGTGGTAAGTGATCTCAAGGGGCGATCTAGTTTTTGCCAGCCGCCGGCACCATCCGACCCATAATATACGAGAAGGAAGGGAACGCCCTCCCCGAGTGATGCGATGGCTCGTTTTGCTCTCTCAAGAGTTGGTCGCGCTCGACGACCATTCTCCAGTGGGGAACAGCCCCATGTTCCTTCCTTATCAAGTATGTCATAGGCGGGCTTAGGCGGGATACTCGCGACTGGGATTTCCAGAGGGACAGCCTTCCTGTCACACAAAAGAAAAAGCCTTTTTCTCTTCTGAGGCACACCGAAGTCGACGGCATCGAGTACCTGCGGAAGGACATTATATCCCAGCCCTTTGATCTCGTCTATCAGTGGATCATAACCATGCCAGTTTCGCATTTGGGTGACATTCTCAAGCACCATCCAACGGGGATTGAGCTCACGAGCAAAATTGAGAAGATATCGTGCTGTCCGCTTACTGTTCTCATCCCTGGGGCGGTTACCCTTTGCGCATGTATGATTTGTACATTCAGGCGATGCCAACAGGAGGTCGATACCACCCAACTCACCAAGCATTCCGGAGCCGGAATCCTCATCAAGCGTATAGTTGATCGATAAGGCACTTGGAAAATTAAAGCGGTAGGTCTCAGTAGCCAAGTCCCACGCATCGACTCCGCAAACAATTTCAGCACCAGCGTCCCTTGCACCCCAACTGCTCCCGCCGCCGCCGCAAAACAAGTCAAGTGTTCTCAGTCGGATGGAATTCATGTCGGCTGGATTGCCCCCTGTCTACTTGCATTTTATTTTGACGTCATCTGCCCCGTGTTGCTTCTCCTCAGTAGGTCAGCAACCTTTTGAAGGCAAGTGTTTATATTCTTGTTCTGGGGTATGCACTTGACTCCGGTAGCCCTTGCGGACTGTCGAGCTTGTTCTCCCAATGGATGAATGAGAGGCACCCCTGCGATGGCTCTTCCCGGGTTCCCTCAGGAAAACATTCAAACCAACTGGAAAAACATATGTTTTTTTCAACATCAACTCGTCGCGTTTGAGCCCGAGCCAATCCCGTCGCATGGAAAACAAGCGAGAGGGCGGAGTCAAGCCCAAAAAAAGTAGTTACCGGAGTCAAGTGCATACCCCAGTTCTTGTTTATCTGGTGCTCCCAGAGCCTGAGGACCTTCCATCCCATTCTACGCAGGCAACGTATCTTCCGGGTGTCTATCTGGCGGTTGGCCTCAATCTTCGCCTCCCATTTTTCTGACAGCTTGTCTCGCCATTGAGAAAATCTCCACCCATGCCAGAAGTTACCATCAACAAAGACAATCACCTTGGCTTCACGAAAAACAAAATCTGGCCGCCCTGGTAGATCCCGAGCATGGCTGTCACATGTCCACCCCATTGACATGAAGGCACCTGCCATCATCCGTTCTGGTCCTGTATTGGTACTCTTGATTTTTCCCATGACCTCGCTACGTTTTTCAGGAGACATTATGTCCCCTTTATGGCGCCGAAGCCTCGCGTGCGGTTTTTGCTGATCGTCTATAAAACACGAGGTAACGATGCTCCTATCCAGAGGGTTGCAGGCTAGTTGCTCTAACATCTCGGGCAATCAACTACGCGACCTGTCGGTTTCGCGTCGGCTGCTGCCAAGTCTGGCCCACAGCCGTTTATACCCGAGAGGGCGAAAGTAAGGGCTCACGGGGTCAGATTTTTTTCTCCTGAATCCAAGAGATATTAGGATGTCCACCACTGAAAAAAGAATTCATAGCATCCACCAGCACGGGATAGGGTCGCCTTCCACGAATTCGGCATGTCTGGCGCAGAGACAAGATTCGCTCCACCCAGCGGTCGCCCTTATCGTTGATAGACCCAAGGATTCTCTTACCCCAAAGCACCCCGAATCGCAACATCCGTTATGGATAGTTCCCAACATAGCATAATAAAAAGGTCATGGGAAAAGAAAGGACGAAACTAAAAAATATTTAATTCTCGATCAGTATTATTTCGTGGCATTCCAAACGTCCGTGACCACACAAATATTTCGAGGGTATCCTTGCTGAAATCCTCCACGATTTCAACCTAACAAGGAGCATCCCCCATGGCAAACGATCACGACTGGCCGATCATCTACGCTTACACGCGCAAACAGGCAATCAAGGACGGCGTCCTTATCGACGTCACCGGCCAGGCCAGACAAACTGGCTTCCGCATCCCGGGCGCAGTCACGGACCACCTTTTTCGCGGTTATGTAGAGCCTCCAGACGCCCTGGACGGCTATGTGTGTCAGCGGCGAGTGCATGACGTTCTGTTCCTGGCATATTGTGGCGCACGCAAGGCCGGCGGCACTGACAGGATAGAATATGACATCGCGTTCCAGATGGTACCCGACAAGAGCGAAACGGTTAGAATCATCGCCGTAGTCGGTCCTGGTGACGCAGGCGAACCGGGCCATGATAATTCATAGTCATGATGCACGACGACGAATGAACTACAGAACTCTTGATTGAGTCTTTTATAAGGTTGTTATTCTTCAAAATAATTATTGTACTTTCACACCTCTTCATATAGAAATTATATAATACAAAAGCATCTAGGCTTTTCACAATTTCTATTTTAAGGAGGTGTGAATGATTTCTGACTTTCTCAAAGCTGGATACACAGCGCTGTGCATCTTAACTCAAGAACCACATCGTGTTGAATAACTTCTGATACACGATGGCTGGCAATTCTTCAGTTGGGATTGCATAGTAGGTATCCGCGATGCTGGCAAGATTCAACCGTTAGAGGAAATTCGTGACCCAGTCGAGGCAGTTGTCTGGTTAAACGGCAAAAGAGACTCTGTTCTCTTCGCCCACAACCTGCACTTGTTCCTGGACAGTCCGGAAGTAATCCAATCTATTCAGAATGGAATCTCCATCTGGAAGTACATGGGCTGCTGTCTCATCATGGTCTCATTCATCATCCAACTACGGCCCGAGGTCGAAAAACTTTTTACAGTCATCGACCTTCCGCTCCCTGACGATGTTGGCCTTTTCGATCTGCAAAGAGAGATTCCTAAATTCGTAAGCTACAACAGTCATTACTACAGTAATACAACAAATATTACTTGACAATACTCCATTGTTCTAGCATGTTGGGCTCTGGACACAGTAAACACTCTCTTTCACCCAATAGGTGCGCCCACATGAAAAAGTTCCACCTCGAACGAACCAACGAAGCCCTGGTCGGGCATGGCGGACTGGCAGTCGTCGGCCAACTTTTACGCTTTGTAAGCGCCAAATAAACCCCTTCTTCCAGCTAGCCATTTTCCGTGCCATTCTCTGCCATCATCTCTTGAAGGAGGCAGGCCATGGCGAATCAGCAAAGGGCGCAACAACGAAGAAAAGAGCGCGTACTGGCGCGACCAGGTCGCGAACTGGCGCAGAAGCGGGCTGAGCCAGACGCGTTTTTGCCGCGCGCACGACATCAAGCAAAGCACGCTCAGTTACTGGATCCGACGTCTCGGGCCGCTTTCTGCGCAACCCGCCGTACGGCCAAACTTTATAGAGATTACGGCTGCGAACATTGTCGGTGCCCTGCGCCCTGAAACCCCTCCAGCACCCCTCGCACTCACAATCGCAGGCCGCTACCAGCTCGAAATTCGCGGAGATTTTGCTCCGCAAGTTCTGGAAAAAGTCGTCCGCACTCTGGAACGTCTTTGAACACCTTCGGCCCCAACACTCGCGTCTACCTGGCCATGGGCGCGACAGACCTGCGCAAAGCCATTGACGGACTTTCCATTCTCGGCGCCGACCGCCTCGCGCTCGACCCCTTCTCAGGACATCTCTTTGCCTTCTGTAACCGCAGCAGAACCATTGTCAAGATTCTCTACTGGGATCGCAACGGCTTTTGCCTTTGGCAGAAACGTCTTGAACAACATATATTCACCTGGCCTGAGTCAGAAAAGAAGATTCTTGATCTTGATCCTCGCCAACTTTCATGGCTACTCGACGGCCTTAATCCGCTTCAAGTCAATGCTGATCAAGCATTAAAATATTCAAAATTATTGTAAAAAAATCAGATATTATGATTGCAAATTATAAAAATATTATATATATTTTTTTTCAACATGGACACAAAACATTATTCAGGCTTCACAGAAGATGTGAGAATTATAATTTCTCAATTCTTAATTCAAATTGAAGATAAGGATACGTACATCTGTCAGCTAGAAGAGCGGATAAAGTATCTCAACAGTGTCATATTCGGCTCTAAATCGGAGAAATATCTGCCAGGCCCTAAGGAAGAGCAGTACACGCTCTTTAACGAGGCAGAAAAAACGCACGACGAAGAACCCAAAATAGAAGAGAGCCTCTCCCTGCCCGTGCACGCGCGCAAGAAGCCAGGTCGCAAGCCGCTGCCTGCCGAATTCCCCCGCCTGGACGTCGTTTGCGACCTCCCAGACGCCGAAAAAACATGCGCCTGCGGCGTTGCCCTCACCAGGATCGGCGAAGAGGTGAGCGAGAAGCTCGACATCCTTCCAGCGGCTCTGCTGTCGATGTCCGTAATGCTCGCGGAGCCTCGCATAACGGCCAATCGCAAAGTACAGGTCATACGCACCATCCGCTACAAGTACGCCTGCCGCGGCTGCGAAGGCGTCGAGAGCGAGGGCGGCGCGGTCAAGCTGGCGGCCTTGCCCCCGCAGATCATCCCAAAAGGGATAGCTACAGCGGGATTGGCGGCCTTTGTTCTGACCGCAAAGTTCGTCGATGCGGCGCCATTTTATCGGCAAGAGGCCCAATTCCTTCGCATGGGCGTCGAACTCACCCGGGCGACCATGTGCAACTGGGCGCTCCACGTGGGCCGAACGATCGAGCCCTTGATTGAGCTGCTTCGCGACGAAATCCGCTCCGGGCCGATCATCAACATGGACGAAACCACGGTTCAGGTGCTCAATGAACTAGGCCGCGAGAATACAACCAAGTCGTATATGTGGATCGCTCGAGGTGGACCTCCCGAAAAGCCGGCCGT
>Ga0247841_10009682_pt1 | contig 13398 bp, 4 predicted proteins | sample LaCruzMarch2015__2_FD_192410 | JGI IMG/M metagenome (GOLD analysis project Ga0247841, IMG submission 192410) | Freshwater microbial communities from meromictic Lake La Cruz, Castile-La Mancha, Spain - LaCruzMarch2015_18m | ecosystem: Environmental > Aquatic > Freshwater > Lake | place: Spain...
ACAACAGCGCATGGGGAAGCGGTTACGAAGGGATTTATCTTGAGCATGGCTCAACCAACAACATATTTTATGGAAATAATGTAAGTGGAAATTCTGATAGCGGATTCTATCTAAATGATAATTCAAGCAACAACCTCTTCCTAGAGAATATAGCCAGCTATAACACTGGAACAGGAATTATGCTATGGAGTGGGGGGCTGCCAAATACTAATAACAATTTTGTCAGGAATACTGCCATCAAGAATACCTGCAGCGGAAGTTGCGGAGACAACAATGGCCATGGTCTGTTAGTCGCTTCTTCTAGTTATAATAATTTTTCAGAAAATAACTTCAGTTTGAACAAGAACAATGGAATCTCATTGAGATCAAGCTCATACAATAATGTATTCAACAACACATTGTATGATAATGATAACTCTGGAGCCTATCTTACCTATTCAAGCAACAATACTCTTGAGTCAAACCAGGCAGACTCTAATTATTATTATGGGATCTCCATGGACAATGGTTTTGGGAACAACTTCACAAACAACATTGTATCGGCAGGAACTGCTGGATTCTATTCCACCAGTTCTTCTGAAAGCATTATTATAAACATGACTTTCAATGGATTGGATTATCCGACTACTGCAAGCTTTGTTTATTCTGGAAGCATTCAAATAAACTCAACAGGTGCTCCTGACAGCACCAATTTTTACAATGTTTCTAAATATTTGAGCATAACAAACCAAAGCGAGGCAACAGTAAACATCAGCATCGCCTATGAGGGAACCCCTATTTTTGAAGATGATCTGTTGATGTACAGAAATGTTTCTGGAACCTGGATTGCTGTTCCTGGAAGCTATGTAATACAACAACGAAATTAGTTTATGCAAACTTGACTGCATTCAGCGTGTTCGCTCCTCTTGCACAGGTTGCTGCTCCTCCTGTTGCAAATCTTTCCTGCGGAGATCCTCTTGACCAGGAGAACATGACCTATTATCTGAATAGTTCTGTGAATTCTACGGAAACCTGCTTCACAATCGGAGCGAACAATGTCACCCTTGACTGCCAAGGATTCACAATCAATCATACGGGCAACGGTTCGGGGGTTAATATTCCGAATTATAACTATACGACAATAAAGAATTGCAACATTCTTGGAGACATCTTAGTCATTGATCAGGGAAATAGTTATGGTATTTTATTATACCACGGTTCCAACAGCAATTTCACTAACAACAGTGCCGGATCACATGCCTATGGGGTCCTGCTCTTGGATAATAGTAATTACAACTCCTTCTTGAATAACAACTTCAGCAACAATCGATTCGGTATTGAGCTGTCCTCCAGCTCTAACAACAATCTCACGGGAAACACTGCCAGTGATAACAGCGATAACGGCATCGTTCTATCCTCCAGCTCGAACAACAATCTCACTGAAAACACTGCAAACAACAATCAAATGGGAATATCACTTTACTTCAACTCCGAAAACAACAGTATAGCAGGCAATAATGCCTGTAATAATATGGGTTATGGCTATGGCATCACCCTCGGCTCCAGCTCGAACAACAATTTGACAAACAACAATGCGGATTCTAACAATAATACGGGCATCCTTCTCGCATCCCACAGTTTAAACAACAATATAATAGGCAATAATGCCAGCAACAATGAAGTTTATGGGATTTCGCTCTACGGTAACGGCAGCTATAACCTCATTGTGGAAAATAATCTGAGCAATAATAGTCAAGCAGGCATCTCCCTTAATTCCGATTGCAGCTACAATAATCTGACTGGCAACAATGTGAATTATAACAATAACAATGGAATCTTCCTCGGGTTCTACAGTTCAAACAACAGTATCAGCGGCAACAATGTCAGCAACAATGCAGCTTCAGGTATTTCTCTCTTTAATAATAGTAATTATAACACCATAGATGATAATAGCCTGGGCAATAATAGTCAAACAGGCATATTACTTACATCTGATTGCAGCAACAATAATCTGACAAACAACAATGTCAGCAATAATACAAACTATGGGATTAACCTGGCGAGCAGCTCTAACAATAGCATTACAAACAACAATGCACATTACAACAATAATGCCGGCATTCTTCTTTATTTAAGTTCAAACAACAATGTCACTGACAATCATTTTGGCAACAACACGGGCTATGGGCTCCTTTTGTCCACTAGCTCCAATGGCAATAATCTCACGGGCAATGATGCGAGTTCTATCTCAGAGAACGGAACCTCAATGCTTGTACAAAATTGCATCAATAACTTGATAGATTCAAACATCCTTGTGACTCGTGGAAAACAGGCCTATGGCCTGCAGATCATGGGTTCAAGCAACAATAATATCTCCAAGAATAGGATTACTACCTACGGAGAATATCTCGCAACAGGTTCTATTGGAATCTTTTTCGTTACAAGTACTGGCAATTTTGTCTATGGAAATAATCTATCGACAATCGGTACGGCAGCATATGGCTTCGCAGCTTTTGTGTCCAGTGGCAATGTTGTTGAAAACAATAGCATTTCCACTGCAGGATTCTTGGCTTTGGGTGTGGGCACTGCAGGTAGTTCAAACAACAACTTTTCAAACAATGTCCTGAACACCAGTTTAGGTTTTGGATCGTTATATTCGGGGCTTTATGGACCCTCCTTGAACAACAGGATAACAAACATGACTTTCAATTCCTCAAATTATCCGACTACTGCAAGCTTTGTTTATTTTGGGGATGTGGAAATCGACTCTGTGAGTTCTCCCGCAAGCACATCTGGTTTCTATAACATCAGTAAATATCTAGTCATAACAAATCAAAGTGAGGCATGGGTTGCATTGAACATCTCCTATGCCGATGTAATGATTGATCCTGAAAATGAGAGCAATCTTCTGATGTATGAATGGAATGAAACCGATTGGAATGCTGTGCCTTTCAGCGGAGTGGACAATGAAAGCAAGATTGTTTATGCAAACATAACTTCATTCAGCGTGTTCGCTCCTCTTGCACAGGTTGCTGCTCCTCCTGCCCTTGAGACAAATCTTTCCTGCGGAGATCCTCTTAATCAGGAGAACATGACCTATTATCTGAATAATTCAGTGAATTCATCTGGAGACTGCTTCACAATAACAGCAGACAATGTGACTCTGGATTGCCAAGGAAATTCAATAACTGGGAATACAACTGGAAATGCAATTTCTGCCCTTTGGAGAAACAACGTTACAATAACTAATTGTACGATATCAAATTATTCGAATGGGATATTTTTCCTTGTGTCAAACAATAGCCAAATCATAAACAATTTCGCCTACAATAATACTTATGAAATCTATCTGGTTTCAAGCAGTAACAACAGTATTAGTGAAAACATAATTTCCGGAGGCTATGAGGGAATTTATCTTCATTCAAGTCCAGATAATTTTGTAATTGGAAACTTTGTTGAAAATACCACCTATTATGGGATTTATGTTTTCTCTAATTCCAACAACAATTCAATTATTGGAAATAATGTAAGCTACAATGGGATGTCAGGAATAACAGTTGAATCAAGCTCCAACAATAGTTTGAGTGAAAACCTTGCCAAATTCAATGATGCTGGAATTTCACTTTTATCAGGGGCAGCATTTAACCGGATTTCTTATAATCTCTTTGAGAACAACAACTATGGGATATACTTAGATGCTGGAAACAATTTCATTGAAAACAACACAATAAAAGATAGCACAGTGCATAACCTTTACAGCTATTTCGTTTCAGACAATATCATTTCAGGAAATAATATTAGTGGAGCAATGGGAGGTATTGGAGCCTTTTTCTTGATGGGTGGCAACAATTCATTCACTGACAACAATGTTTATGGGAATGCTTACGGCTTGGTATTCGGTGCTTCCCTTGGCAACAGAATAATTAATAATCTGTTCCAAGACAATGCATACGGCACCGTTAGTGCAGATAGCTCTGGAAATAATTTCACGAACAATGTAGTCTCTTCATTTGATACTGATTTCTATTCACAGGACTCAATTGATGATTTAGTCATTAATATGACTTTCAATGGATCCTCTTATCCTACAACTGCCAGCTTCACAGTTGGAGGAAATATAACTATGAATTCTAGTGATGCAATTGACAGCACTGGATTTGTAAATATAAGCAAATACATCCATATATCTAATTTCAGCGAGAGCGCATGGGTTGCATTGAACATTTCCTATGCCGATGTAATGATTGATCCTGAAAATGAGAGCAATCTTATGATGTATGAATGGAATGAAACCGATTGGAATCTTGTTCCTGGAAGCGGTGTGGACAATGAAAGCAAGATTGTTTATGCAAACATAACTTCATTCAGTGTCTTTGCTCCTCTTGCTGAGATCATGGGGGCGCCTCTCCCTACAGAAGTGAACATCAGCTCATGCGAGAATCTGACGACTGAGAACGGAGTCTATTATCTCAATGCTTCCAATGACTCGGTCATTGGAACGTGCTTCATAATCAGTGCGAATAATGTGACTTTGGATTGTCAGGGAAATTCAATCACTGGAGATGGATCCGGCTATGGAGTAGATAATTCATGGGGACATAATTACACAACCATCAAGAACTGCACCATTATAAATTTCGAAAGAGGAATTGATTTTGAGAATTCAGATTATGGGACCATTGAGAATAACAACGTCAGTCTGAACTCTCAACTTGGAATAGTTCTCGGAGCTAGCTCGGACAACAGTTTGACAGGCAATACGGTCAGCTCAAACGGCAATAACGGCATCAGTATTGGAGGAGCTTCTTACAATAACAATGTGACTGGCAACACAGTCGATTCAAATGGCAATAACGGCATCGATTTCAACTGCGAATTCGATGAAGGCAACAATGTAATTGGAAACACTGTCAATAACAACGCTATATCGGGCATCGCCTTCACTGGGGGAGCATATAACTTTGTTGCAGACAACACTGCCGGCAATAACACAGTAGACATTGTAATCAATGTAGGCAATTCAAACACTCTGGACAACAACACTCTCATAACTACTCCAGGTCAAAAGCAGCAAGGTTTGTTTTTGATTGGATCTCCCGATGGCGGAGAATATGACGCATACTTGGCAAACATAACTAACAGCAACACAATAAATGGATTGCCTGTCGATTATTACGGCGGATTGTCAAGGCCATGCCCGAACAATGAGGTAAAAGATGTGGCCAATGTGTCATTTTTCGGCCTTTATGGATGTACAAATGTGACGGTGATCACAACGAATGTTACAAACAATCTTAACCATCTTGTTTTTGCAAATACGACCAATTCAAGAGTAACAAGAATAAATGTTTCAGACACGGCCATGGGAATCGAATTTATGGAGTCATCTTCTAATAACCTGACGAATAATACCATAAATTCTATCTTGGGCAAAGGTTTATGGTTTGACGGAGCAGATTCTACAAATAACACTATTGCAGGAAACATAATCAGCAATGTTGGCCCCGGAGTCCTATCAATCTCGGGTGCAGGAATTTACATGAATGGCGGTGGGAATAATCATTATTACAATAACATCTTCAACAATAGTGTGAATGTAGAAGATACTGATCCTGCTCAATTAAAATACTGGAACACGACAAACACCTCGGGAACAAACATTGTCGGAGGTCCGAACATGGGCGGAAACTACTGGGCATCTCCTGACGGAACAGGATTCTCTGAAACATCTTCGACATGCAACGATACTGATTTTGATGGCTTCTGCGATTCCGCATTTGATATTTTCGGAGACATGACACAATATGACTATCTGCCTCTGACGCTACTGCCGACCCCACTGCCAGATTTCAGCCCTTTTGTCCTCATAGTCTATCCTCAGGGCATAGTGTACAATGAATCCATCACACAGCTGAACTACACAGTCGACGACATTTCAGGATCCTGCTGGTATTCGAATGATTCTGGGGAAAATAATTACAGCCATGGGGCTGCAGGTTCGAATTTCACAGAGATGATTTCGGTTGAGGGAGTGAATAATTGGACTGTTTACTGCAATAATTCTGCTGGAAATGTGAATTCATCAAATGTGACTTTCAGTGTTGATACGATTCCTCCAACAATTTCTTTCGTTTCTCCAGAGAATATAACCTATACCAATGCAACAATATTGATTAATATTTCCTCTTCCATAAACCCCTTATTGTATCAATCATGTGCTGATGCATTGGCATCAGGTCATACGGAGAATGGAACATACTTAATCGACTCCGGTGATGGGAGTGGCCCATACACTGTTTATTGTGAGATGGATTCTGTAAATAATGTTGCATGGACACTTGTCGTAAGAGCGGACGCAGATGGAATCACGGGATTGAATACGGTTAATGATTACAATGGAATCCCCATGCCCGATGGTTCAAGCGCAAAAATATCACATCAGAAAATTCAGCAACTTGTGGATCTTTCAGGATTCACAAATCCAGTAAAGATAGAACTGATAAATAAAGATACCGATGAACTCTGTTCTGCAAAATACATCTGGAGAGGGGGTTCATGGAATTCTTCTGCCGATAGGAATAGACTTGCTTCATGGACGGATACCATTTCAAATACGGAGCACAATACTGTTTGTGCATCACTGACACCTCCGGGGGGAGATAATCCTGGTCTGAATAATGGCGGTGGTGAAGAATGGGCTTCTGATTCTGTCCCTTGGCCTTACCAGGATGGAGTCTGTATCAGCAATGGTGGATTCAGCGATGACAGTCCAAATGGTTGTTACAATCCTTCTCCTGGAAGCGCATTTTGCAATAACGGCCCTAACTGGGGCTCTGTGACTGGATGTGGAACCACTGGATGGTATAAGGTAAATATTTGGGTTGGTGAAGAAGCGCAGGAAGTGCAACAAGGAGATCCTGGAAATATTTGGTTCTTCAATGGAACTGACAATGAGACCTATAGGTCTCCTGTTTATAGAATATTTAGTGATGGAAGTCATACTATTTACGCCTGGGCAAATGATTCTGCTGGAAATATGAATTCATCGAATGTGACTTTCAGTGTTGATACAACTCCTGGAGAAAGAAATCTTTCCTGCGGAGATCCACTTGACCAGGAGAATATGACCTATTATCTGAATAATTCTGTGAATTCGACAGGGACTTGCTTTACAATTTCTGAGAATAATGTGACTCTTGACTGCCAGGGCTTTTCAATCACTGGGAATGGCTCTGGAAATGGGATTGAAAATTCAGGATACAATTTTACAACCATCAGAAACTGCAATCTAACTAATTTCACTACAGGCATCTATCTTGATTCCAGCCATTACAGCAATATCTCAAGTAATGATGTTTATAATAATAGTTGGAACAGCTTAGGCGGTTATGATTGGAGCTATAGCCTAGTCGGCTATGGAATCCGCATTGAATATGGTTCTGATGCCATCATCTCAAATAATAATGTTCATGACAACAATTGGAGCTCATTAGGTTATGGCCTCTTAATATCCTATAATCCTGACAGTGTCATCTCAAACAACAATGTGAACAGTAATCTCGGTTTGTCTGTATATGGCATCTCCCCCGAGTTCAGTCCAAACAGCATTATCTCAAGCAATTATGTCAACAATAACTTTGGATTGGACTATCTCTTCGGCATTACAGCGTTTGGGTCTGATGATAAAATCACAGTCTCCAATAATAATGCGGATAACAATTCTTGCGGCACAGGAGATGTCAAAGACATCATAATATCATCGGTCTCCAACGATAGCATCATTTCCAACAACAATGCCAGCAATAATGCTGGAGGAATCAATTCCTATGGCTTTTATATCAATAGCGTTTCAAACAGCACCATTTTCGGAAATAATGCGAATAATAATACTGCGACCGTGGTGGACGGTGTAGGAGCAGGATTCGTGATGGACACAAGCAACAACAATACCCTCATACACAACACCGCCAGCCTGAACTCCTTTGATATTGCGCTTTCTTCCAGCAATGACAATAAGATAGTTGAAAACACTTTCAGCCTAGCTAGTGTTGCAAGTATAGTGTTTGTGGAAGGTGTAAATAACAGCATTTACAATAATCTTCTCAACAGCACAACCAATGTATTCTTCTTCACCCCCTCACCTAATTTCTGGAATACCACTCTTGACTGCAATACTCCAAATATAATCGGAGGCAATTGCACCGGAGGAAACTTCTGGGCGACCCCTAATGGAGAAGGATTCTCTGAAAATGCTACTTTATGCAATGCGGGCTCAAATGGAATTTGTAATAATGGTTACACAATGGATGGAAGCAATGTTGATTATCTGCCTTTGACTAACTTGACTCCCGTTGCTGAAGCTCCTGCGAATCTTTCCTGCGGAGATCCTCTGAATGAGACGGGAAGAACCTACTACCTGAATAATTCAGTGAACTCTGCGGGAACATGCTTCACAATCGGAGCGAATAATGTTACGTTGGATTGTTTAGGGAATACGATAAACTATTCCCAATCTGAGTTCGGATTCGGGATATTGATAGATGGATATAACAATGCGACAATAAGAAACTGCACTATTACAAACGGGGACGACTCAATTTCAGATTCTTACGGGATAGTAATAGCAAATTATGCAAATGACAGTTTAATCTACAAAAACAATTTCAATATAAAAAATGGCCATGCAATACATGCTTTCTCTGCTGATAGATTGATTATTTATGAAAATAACATAACTGCTTCGAATCATTCTGTAGGAGTTTCTGTCCAATATGGAAACCACCATAACATCTCTTTGAATAACTTCATAATGGAAGGAAGTATAGGGGTACAATTTGATAATTGTTTCAAAAGTTCAGTAAGCTTGAATAACATAACCACATATGGAACCCATTCTGATATGCTATCTGGATGGGGCGGGCATGGCGTTTATGTATCATTTTCTGAAGAAAACAACATCACCCTAAACAATATTTCAACATACGGGTATAGTGAAGATGCGATAAGCTTTTGGACTTCAAATAAAAATCTCGTTAGAAATAATCATCTTTTTTCAAATAGAACCTCATCAGTTATGATACACTCTTCTTCAAACGAAAACATCATTGAGGAGAATGAGGCATATGGGGCACAGTCGGCAATGAGAATCATAGGAAGTTTTGATAATAATCTCACGAACAATATCGTTTCGTCATCATCAGCCGATCTTGTTTTGACAGGCAGTTCTACAGGCAATATCATAACAAATATGACCTTTAATTCTTCAATCTATCCTACTACTGCGAGCCTTACATCTGAAGGGGATATTCGAGTTTATTCATCATCAGGACAATCGAGTCTCAGATACTACAATGTTTCCAAATACTTGGACATAACCAATAATAGTAAGGCATGGGTCAATCTGAGCATATCCTACTTAGGTGTTCCAATGGGTCCAATAAATGAGAGCACTCTGAAGATGTACAGATGGAATGAGACAATGTGGAGTGAAGTTTCTGGGAACCGGAGGGACAATGTCAGCAAGACGGTCTATGCGAATATAACTTCATTCAGCACATTTGCCATTCTTGCAGAAATCCCTTGCACCCCATCATTGATTAATGACACCCCGGCATGGACAGATATTTCTATGTGCCGAATAAATGATACGATTCTCCAGCAGAGAAACATTACAGAATATGATCAGAATTTCTGCAGAGAAAATGTTACATTCACAGAATACAATGAAACTGACTGTAACTACTGTGATTACAATGTTACAAATATGACTGGATTATGGCAAGATCAGACTGGATGCAGAATAAATGACACCATACTTCAAAACAGGAGCATAACTGAGTTCGATTCTAATTACTCAACGTGCTTTGGCATAACGGGGTTGATTTCAGATAGGTGGAATTTAGGATTGAATAATACCTATTGGGAATTCAATGAAACTGAATGTGATAATTGCACTCCTTCATTGACAAATAGTTCAATTAGTCCTTTGATTAATTTATCCTGCTCTGGAATCCAGATGAATCAATCACAGTTTGTAACTCAATATGATTTGAATGGTTGCTATGCCAAGACGGGATTGTCAAGTGATAATATTGTGAACACAACATTCTACAATTACAGCCTCGTTGGACCAACCTATGCAAATACTTCATGGAGCGATTGGACAAATGTTTCATGCCTGCCTTCAAATGTCTTGAATCAATCGCAGGAAAGAACGCAATTTGATGTTTACGGCTGTGGAGGGAACACCACATTCAAAAATTATACTCAGACAGAATTCTGTGATTTTGACACCAACCCTCCAATCATAACAATTGTAAATCCTGTTGATGGGTCTGCCTTGGCTGCCGGAACAACTGAAACTTGGATCAACATAACAACGGATGAGGTTGCGGAATGCAGATACAACCTGACAAATCACACATTCAATTTTGCCTACGGAGCCGCATTCACAAATACAAATGCGCTTGTGCATTCATTCAACTATTCCAATTTGACTGCGGGAAGCTACAAACTCTATTACAAATGCAATGACAGTGATGGAAATGTGGCAACTCAGAGCAAAAATCATTCATTCAGCATTGCTTCTCCAACCCCAATACCTTCAACCGGAGGTGGCGGGGGAGGTGGAAGGGCAGCCACGGTTGCAGCGCCAAATGTCTCTGCTCCTGTATGCTATGAGAATTGGCAATGCTCCGAGTTTGGAGAATGCATTGCTGGAACTCAGACAAGAACATGCAATGATGTGAATAAATGCGGAACAGCTACAAACAAACCTTCTGAAGGTCAGGGATGTGAGGTTCCTGCGGTGGCTCCAACTGTTGGGAAAGAAAGTTTCCTAGACAGACTGTCTAGGTGGGCAGGAAGCATGGCCGGATCCATATCGGGATTCTTTGGAAATGTTGGAAGAGGTTTGAAGGGAGCTGCAATCCAGATAGTTTTGGGAATTGTCCTGACTACCGTGATTGCAATGGTAATCAGAGACCTTCTTGTAATGAGAAGCATAAGAATGCATTACATTGAGAATAATGGAATAAATCCTTTGACTGCAAGAGGCGGAAGAAGAATCAAGCAGATTAGCTATGATGATTATTTTGGAAAGGAGATGGGGAAATTAAAATGAGGAGTAGAAAGAGTAGGACTAGGGGATTTTGGACAGTCCTGGCTTCCATCATTGCCTCCATAATTGATTTTATAACTCCGGAAGGCAGAAGGATGGATTACCGAGAATACGGCAAAATAACCCCTGTGAAAATGATTGGGAGGAAACCGGCATTTCCTGACATAAAATCGGAAGACTTTGTGAAAAAGAAATAAGATCCTAGTGGTTTACTGTGAGCATGAATCTGCTTTCGATTGAAGAAACAAGAGCAAGAATCGATAGGTTTTCCATGCTTGCTCTGAAGACCGGCCGAATTGGGAGATTGGATTTTCTGGAAAAGGTGCCGATAACGTAATCTATTTCTGGCCTGCTGAGAACAATGGAGGTTTGCTCCAGTCTTCCCTCTCTTTTTATTTTGACCGGTTTAAGGGGGCCATCGCACACAATCATGCTTACGGAATTGTCCTCTGCCAGTCCCTCTATGCTTCCCAGATTAAATGAGGGTTTTGGGAGGGATTGAACGGGCGTTGGAATGGGATGGGCTGAAACCATGCTTTCCAGGGGGATTGCTTTTATCTCGGGCTTTTGCATCATCATTGATGGCAGGAGAGCCTCGTGGATGGGTGTTGGGGGCAGAATTTGGATGGTTTTGTCCTCGGACAGGCCGATTGATGGCGACAGCATGGGAGGGGTCAATTTGGGCTCTATTTTCAGATTTCTCGAGGCCATGACCATGTGCCTTGTCAAATCAGATAGAATGTTCATTTCCTTTTCTCCTAGAATGAGAGCTCGCTCTTCTTTTCCATGGTGTCTCGCATGGCGGATTCCATGAGAAGCAATCCCTTGGCGATGGTTCTGTTCTGATCGACCAGGGTTTCAACCCTTGATCCGATGTTCTTCAGGTCCTCCTTCTCTATGTCATTGGAGATTTTCTCATCACTGAGGGTTTTGGAGGCCTCCTTGAAAAGCTGAACAAGATTTGAGAGCTCCGAGGTGAGATCTTTGATTTCCAGGGAGAGATTGGCCAGAATCTTCTGAAGCTCTACCTGATTTTGAACAAGAACATCCATGTCATCACCCTTTGCCATGGTTCATAGACGACAAGGAGATTTAAAAATCTTTATGGAAGGGGAATGAATGGGCCCAGAGGGAATCGAACCCGCATCTGACCGTTTCTTCTAAGGTCAGCTGAGCTGGCCATTTGCTGGAGCGGTCAATTCTAACCATTGAACTATGGACCCTAAATTAATGTAGTAATCTCATTTAATTGAGAGTATTCTAACACAAATATTTTGTTTTTACCTATTAAAAAAGTATCTTTTTTTGGTTTTTTATGACAGATCAATACTCCAAGGCCACAGTTGCAGTCTTCCAGATACCTATTTAATTGCATTATCTGTGAAATAGAAATTTCTTTGGCTCGATAATCTTTGACTTCTATTATTATCTTTTTTCCATTTCTTTCTAAAATTATATCTGCAAATCCTCTCTTTGTTTTTACAAGACGGTTAACATGGCCATATCCTTTTAATTTTAAAGCAATCTCTTCTTCAAATGCCTGGGCACGATTTTTTATTTCTTTTAAAGCAACCCCATGTAAGATTGATCTTTCAAATGGAAACTCTACTCCTGCAACAGAATACGCTTCTTTGATTCCTCCTTCAAATAATTCCTGTATTTTTGTTTTACAAGCAAGATTTATTTCTCTCTGGGTAGCCAGGGGATTTTCTTTTATAAAATCCAAAACAATTTTTTCCTTTCTTGAGTGCCTTTTTTCATTACCGCTTATGCGATTTAGATTTGCTGCAGAATACATTTCTTGGGTGCTATTAAAGAATCTGTAAGGATTGCACATTAATTGGTCCATAATTTCCGGAATAGTAATTTGAGGATTATGCTTAATTAAATTTATAATCTCTTTTCTGCGATCCATTGCTTTTTTCTTGATTGTTCTCGGATAAACCAATCCGGCGAGACCGTATGCCTCACCTATATTTTTGAATGATCCATTGAGGTTTATACCAGTTTTATGCGATATTTCTAAACTCCCTGCACCTGGATGTTTCTTAATGTAATCAATAACTATCGTTCTTCTTACACACCTATTTTTTCGTTCAAAGGTCCTTGGTAATTTTACTCTGGCAAGCTTAAATGCTTCCTTGATTCCATTCTGGAATATTCTTTCTGGATGAATCTTTAATTCTTTTCTAATCTGACGATATGTAGCCGAAGGATGGTTTTGAATAAAATTAATTACTTTTTTCCTATTTTCATCCAAATGAATTTGACTCATTAAGAGGGGATTGGGGGGATAAATT
>Ga0247841_10009684_pt1 | contig 13397 bp, 13 predicted proteins | sample LaCruzMarch2015__2_FD_192410 | JGI IMG/M metagenome (GOLD analysis project Ga0247841, IMG submission 192410) | Freshwater microbial communities from meromictic Lake La Cruz, Castile-La Mancha, Spain - LaCruzMarch2015_18m | ecosystem: Environmental > Aquatic > Freshwater > Lake | place: Spain...
AAAAATTAATGGATATATGGAAAGAAGACCCTATAAATAGTTTTAGAACACTTTTAAGAAAGTTAGATAATGATTATGAAGAGTTTGATAATTTAACACAAAAATTAATAAATAAAACATTTACAAAGAGTTTAAAAGATGATAAAGTAAGTTTAGAATTAAAATTAAAAGATGAGGATGATGAAATACAAAATTTACAAACTGGTAAAGAAAAAGTTAAAAATGATAGTGATAATGAACACTCTGATAATGAAAGTTCTGATGAAGAAGAAAAAGAAGAAACACAAATATCATTTACAAAAGATGTTTTACCATATGTAATACCTTTAACATGTATATTAACAATAAAAAATTCCAATATGGATTTTGTTCGGATGTTAAATGACATTAAAGAAAATCCAGAATTATTAGATACATTTGATGACCAATGTTTAATATGGTGGAATAAAAAAGATTTAATAGATTTAATAAAAGATATAGTAAGTAAATATTTTGATAAAAGTTCAAATACATATAATATCTCAGTTCAATTTAAGATGTCATTACAATCACTAATAGATAATCCAAAAGAGTTATTAGAATTAATAACTGAATGCTTAAAACCAAAAGCAATAGAAAAAAAAGATTTTGGTGAAGTATTTACACCAATGAAATTAGTAAATAAAATGTTAGATAAATTACCAAAAGATGTATGGAAAAATAAAAATCTCAAGTGGTTAGATCCAGCAACAGGAATGGGGAATTTTCCAATAGCAGTATATTTAAGATTAATGGAAGGGTTAAAAGATGAAATTAAAGATGTAAAAACAAGAAAGAAACATATATTAGAAAATATGTTATATATGTGTGAATTAAATAAAAAAAATGTGTTGGTATGTAATCAGATATTTGATATAAATAACGAATATAAATTAAATTTATATGAAGGAGATACACTAGAATTTAAACCATTTGAAATATTTAAAGTGAAACAATTTGATGTAATATTAGGAAATCCACCATATAATAAAGGTGGTATTCGTTCTCATACAGGAAAACAATTAGGAGAAAAGAATGAAACAATTTGGACAAAATTTATAGAAAAAGCATTTAAATGGTTAAAACCAAATGGATATTTAGCATATATAAATCCTTTAAGTTGGTTAAAAAAATCACATTCATTACATAATACAATGTTAGAAAAACATATTATTTGGATGAAATTATGGGATAATTCACAATCAAAAGGTATGATTAATGCAGATATACCAATATCATTATATGTTTTACAAAATAGTTTAAATATAGACAAAAAGAAAACAGAAATAACATCAATATTGAAAAGACGAAACTTAACAACAACATCAAATGAATATTTAAATAAGGATTATTCAATACCATTAGCATATCATAGTATATTTAATAAGTTAATAAACTTTATAGAAACTAAAAATTTAAAATTAGAATATAGTACTAAAACAGTAAAATCAACAGGAACAAAAACAAAAATACCATCAAAATATAAATTAGAAGATATGTTAGCAATTGATACATATACAATTAAAGAAGGTATTATGATAAAAAAAGCAAGTGAAACACATCCAGATTCTAATAAAAGAAAATTAATAATAGCAAATAAAGCAAGTTTTACTGGTGCTTTTATAGATGATGGTAAATTATCATTAACAGGAAATCACAAATTTTATATTATTGGTGATAAATTAGAATTAATAATGAAAATGTTAAGTTATAAAATTATAGATATAATTGGTCATTATACTAAATATGGCCAAGATTTTTTAGATAATGAAGCATTTACATATTTACCAGATATTCGTAAATTAGGCATAGAAGATATTGATGAAAAACAATTTTATAAATTAATTGGATTAACACAAGAAGAAATAAAATTATTTGATAAAAATAATATAATTAATGATGATGTAAATAGTCAAACTGATGAAATAATAAGTGATACAGAAATTAATAAAATTATGACTGTGTCTAAAAAGAAAACATCAAAAATAGAAACTAAAATTACAAATGAAGATAAAGAAATTGATGAAATTGAAAAAATTATTGACGATGAACTTAATGATTTTAAAGTATCTAAAAAGAAAACATCAAAACCTAATATAATTATTAATGACACCAAAGAAATTAAACACAGTTTAATTTCTAGTGCGCCCAAGAAAAATAGTATTTTTCTTGGGTGTGATAGTAATGAAACAAAAGAAAAAAAAGTTATCAAAAAAATTAGAATTAAGAAAAGCAATAATAATGAAATTTGATGAACTTTATTAGAAATTTATTTTATTTATTGAGATATAAAAATTTATAATTTTATAATTTTTTATATATTATTTTATACTTATAATACAATATTCCACATAAAAATGAAGATTTTTTAAAATTAGTGCTGTTGAATATTATTTAGATAGTAATAAAACACAAGAAGAAGTATGTAATATTTTTAAGTGTTCTGTTAGAAGTTTAATGAGATGGGTCTTTTTTTTAATATTTTAAAAAATATTAAAAAAAGCCCTTGAAAATAAAATTTAAATAAATTTTGTTTTTCTCAGGTGGAAAGATATGAAAATGAAGATAGTATAAAAAGACATAATAGAAAACCTATTTCATATAAAGTTAAAAAAGAATATGTTAAATTTGCATTAGATGAAATGAAAAAGAATAAAACAATAACAATATAAGTTTTATTAAGTAAATTAAAAGATAAATTTAAAGATTTAGAATTAACAAGAAGACATATTTAGCAGATATAATAAAAGATAATTATGTATCATTGAAATTAACACATATAAGACATGAACCAAATAAAAGATTTGGTAAAGACATAAATATAAATGAAAAGTTAAAAGAATTTTATAAGGAGATAAAGAAACATAATATAAAAGATATTATTTGCATAGATGAAACAAGTATAAATGCATTACAAAAAGACATCATCGTTATAATGATGTTGGTAAAAGATGTGTAATAACAACACAATCACAAGAGGTATTTAAGAAATATACAGCAATATTTGCAATAGGTTATAAGGATGTTTTAGGTTGGACTTTATATGAAAAGAGTGGAATAGATAGTATAAGATTAAAGAAATTTTTAGAAGATAATATAACATCAAAATATAAAAATAAAGCGATAATATTAGATAATGCAAGTGCTCATAGAAATGAGATAATAAAAAATTTAGTAAATAAGGATAATAAATTAATATATTCAGTTCCTTATCAACATTTTACAAACGCAATAGAGCATTACTTTAGTATATTGAAATCAAGATTTCAAAAGTTAGAAGGATTAACTTATAATGAATTAAAGTTAAATATAGGGAAAGTAATAAAAGATATACCAAAGGATACTTATAAGAATTTACTAATAGGTTCATATAAGAGAGATGTAGTATATGTAAAGAAACCATCAAGAAAATCAAGTAAGAAATCAAAAACATATAAAGAGTAAATTTTTGATTTTGATTAAAACCGGCGTTTTAAATCTCCAAAGGTGTAAAAAATATATTTTCAATAACAACTATATAAAAATAATTAAAGTTGTTTATTTCTAAAATATCTATGGTACAATTATAGTTTTATTATTTATTATTTTATCTCACAATATTTTTATCAAATAATTCAAAATTAACATAATGTATACTTTAATGAAAAAATAATATTCGCAAAATAATCATTAGTACTAGCATATATTAGACCTAAATACTTATTTTTAAAATATTTTTTATTATTGAATTTATATACTTTTTAATATTAAAAAATTAAATTTAATAATTATTTTTTATATTAAAGTAATATACATTAATTTATTTTTATATTATTTTTATTTTTTAATATTTATATATGTAATTTTAAAAAATATTAATTGTTATCAATTAAAATCTTAAATTATTTATTGAACAACTTATATAAACCCAACTCATATAAGTGATTATATTTCTATATTTTATTGTTTTTACTCTTTCATTACTTTTTATTTTATTTTATTTATCACATTTTCTACTTTTATTCTCTTTTTTAGTTTTTTATTTTTATAATTCGTATTTTTCATTAAACTATTTGATTTATCTGGATCAATATTTTTATATTTTTATTATTTAATTTAAAAATTTCTTTAGTTTTATAGGTTTTATCACCTAATAAATTAAAATATTTTGATTTATTATTTATATTAACTTTTTTTAATTATTGATAAACGATTTTTAAATCATGAACATCAATATTATAATTATCATTTTTAGTTTTTAAATCAAATACTTCAACAGAATGAATAAAATTATTTTTATTACAAATGATTGATAATTTGGTAATTATCTTTTTTTATATTCAGGATTAATAACAATATTTTCTGAACCATATTTATTATTAATTGCTGTTACACTTACCTAAAATTTAATTTTATAATTAAATTTTGGGTGCGCACCATTAAATATATTTATAATATATTTCTTGGGTGTCAATAAATAATAAATTAGTATTTAATTTAAAATGAAAATTATAAAAAGCATTTTTAAATATATTTTTTTTACTCCAAAATAAAAACTTATTATAAATTGTTTTATAGTTAAATTTAAATTTAGAATTATAATTTTTAAATTAGTAATAAAACTCTATCTATAGATGTCATTTAATATATAAAAAATAAAATTTAAATAATATTCATCAGTATATTTAACTTTATATCTTTTTCTATCTATACTTTGATTTAATTTATTAATTTCTATTAAACGTAATTCTATTAATTTTGAATTCATTTAACTATAAAAATACACATATAAAATATTTGCATTTTAAACATAAAAAAGTATATATCACTAATATATTCAAGTCTTATTAAATATTAAAAAAATTAAATTTGTGTCAAAAAATAAATATTAAATGAACATTTAATTTTTCCTAATTGTTTAAGTTATTTGTGATCTAGAAGATGCATGAGCAACTTCTTTAGTTAGTACTATTGGTTCTCTTAATTCAGATTTAATGTTTTCTATTGTTTGTTGTTCAACTTGTGTTTGCGTAGTAGCATTATTTGCTTTATGAGTTAATTTAATAGTAATTGTTTCATTTTTAAGTTGTGCTGAATATTTTTTACTTTCTTCAGTTCTTATTATATAACATTCTTTATCAAATGTTTTTTTAAATTCATTATAATAATTCAAAGCCTTTTGAACTTGTTCCATTAATACTTTATGTTTATCTTCATTAATAAATTTCATTTTAAGTTCTTTAGCATAAAGTTATCATTGTTTTGATTTATCATCTGTAATTTTTCTTTTAATATACATTTGTGAATCATAGTATGTGTTGGCAAGTAATTTTTTCTTCTTGCCCATATATTCTGATTTGATAGTAAAATTATTTATTGCTTGTGCTAATTGAATTCAATATGTATTTGTATCTAAACTTTTTGATACATTAGTCAGATATACAGAAGGTTTTGAAATTACTCTTGCAATTTCCATTTCCGATTCTTCATCAGATTAAGTTTAAGAATTATTATCACTGTCTACAACTTTTTTAACACTTTTTTTTAACTGGTTCATCAACAACTTTTTTCAGGGAGTACAATACTTTTTTATATTTAATTATAAAATTATTTCTTCATGTTGATTTTATTCAATTATTATTATTTATAAATATATCAAAAAAATGGTTATAAATTTTTTCTAATTCAGTTTCTCTTTCTAATTCTAATTTTTTTAAATGGTTTGTTGAATTATTTAAATTTGAAGAAATCATACCATAATATAAATTAATAATATCTGATATTGAATTTGATGTAATTTCTGGATGAAATTGAAAACCATAAATATTTAAATTTTTATTTGTCAATATATATGGATGTCCCTCGTTTGATTGAGAAATTAAATTAAGGACATCTGATTCTAATTTATTATCATTTGTAAAATAAACATAATCATTGTGAAATGATAAAGATTTTGCTAATAAGTTAAAATCAAGTTTATTAAGATATTTATCATTTGAGTGATTAATTAAATTGTGGTTGATTGTATTTGTATCCAAATAATTAAAACCAAATATTGTTTTTTCAGAACTAACTATTTTTAATCCATAACTTAATCCAATTATTTGACATCCTAAACAAATTCCAATTAACAATTTGTTTTTTTGATACCGATTGGAAACTAATTTAACAATTTCAATTTGATTTTTAATTTCTGGGTATGTTGTCAAATAATCATTAGTTGTAAGATGTTGTGGTCCTCCACCTATAATTATAATATCATATGGTTTAATAAATTTATTTAATTTCTCAATATTATAATAAATAATTTGTGTACTCCTCACACATTGTAAATAAACATTTGAAAATTTTTTTAAATAATCTAAATTTTTACCACCATCAAAATTTTTTATGTATAAAATTTTTTTCTTGACATATTTATTTGTATTTTTTTCCATTTTTTAAAAATAAATTATATAAAAAAATCAAATTGGTTTATATTTTTAATTATCCAATAAATATTATTATATATAAAAATATTTAATATTTAGTAATAAATTTTTTTTTTCTAATGATAAAAAGTACTTTAGAAAATGTTAATATTAACAATTATAATAAAAGCAAAAAGCAAGTTGTTAAAAATAATTATTAGAATGAAGAACATGAACATATTTTAGAATCATTGCAAAGAAGTTGTTTTTGATTAAGTAAAGAATATAAACAAAAATATTTTAAATTAAGAGATACTCTTCAATGTTATAGAATACCTATTATTATTATTTCTTCAATTGGTAGATTTTTATCTTTATCAAATTCTTGTTATATTCCACAATTTTATAATAAATGGGTATCACTTTTTGTTGGTTTTACAAATTTAACTGTGACAATTATTTATCTTTTATAAAGGTTTTAAAAAAATAGATACAATAATGAATTGTTCATATACAACATATGTTAATTTTCAAAAATTACATGATGAAAACTCAATTATTAAAAAAATACCACCAAGTGAGCGTGAAAATAATGGTAATGACACAATTAATGGTTTATTTTCAAAATATGAATCATATTTTTTTAGATGCTCCAATTTTAAGAAAGTTAATAAATGACGATATCGGTTTAAATGCATTTGATGAAATATTAACATACCATGTATTTAAGCAAAATTTTTATATTGAATCACAAGTTATTGAAATATAAAATAAAACAAATAAATTAAATAATGGAAAAAATAAATTTTTACACTCAATAAGTTAAAAATTTAATAAAAAAAATACATCGCAAAAAAAATAATTTTAAATCCAATATATACATATGAAAATTTTTATTCTAATTATGATTTAGATTATTCAAATACATTGATGAAAGTATTAATAAGGATAATTTAAATGCTATTTCTAATCAATCATATAATAAAATTGTAGATAATGAAAATTATTACGATAACCATAACCACAATTACTCAAATCCAAATATTGATGAAATAAAAAATAATTATCAAATAACACAATTAAATTATATTGAACTAATCCAAAACTTAAAATCATCAAAAAGTTTAGAAATAAATGAAAAAATAAATGAAAAATAAATGAAAAAACAAATAATATCAATTTATAAACAAATACTAATAATCATAAAAAAGACATTAATTAATATAAATATTAAGATTAAAATACAAAAAAATACCATCAATATGCATAATATATATATAGATATTACTATAGTTTGATAAAATGTACCATACCAAAAAAATTTTGTAGATATTAAAGCATCTCTAACTAAATTAGTATCATTTTCATTTTTAACTGGACATAATTTTTTTGTTGGTTCTAATGTATCGGATTCATTATTTTTATATAATAATTATTGACAACCCATATGTAATGCCATTAATATTCCCATTAATATTATAATTGGAATAACTTTATAGAATTTATCTTTATTCATATAGTATAAAGTTGTTAAAATAGCAATTATTTTTAATAAATCACTTACATGATCATAATAATCTCCAAAAACAGTTAAGATATCATATTTTCTTGCCATATGTCCATCCATATAATAAAAATAATATGAAATTAATACAAATAATGCTGCCATATAATAATTAGCATTTAATAATATGATAGTAATAATACATGTTATATTCGATAAAGTTGTAATCATATTAGGATTCATACCTAAATTATAAGAATAAGGTGTAGTAATATCAGATATTTCTATTAAAAAATTATCTAATGAATTATCATTTGTTGCTGGTATTTTTAACACCTTAAATTTTTAATTTTTTGATTGAAAGCAAGCAACTCTTTTTTCAGGAGATGAAGCATATAAATGCATTATAAAAACATCATTCTTACAAATATTATAATTAAAAATTACTTTATTTGTTAAAACAGTTGTATATGGATAATATTTATCATTAATTAATATATTCATTACTCCTTGTTCATAACAACTAGCAGCCCATTTACCATTTAATGTACCATTACCATTAAAACATCCTTCCCATACATAATTTATACAATCTGTCAAAAAATTTTTACCAATTTCAGAATTTGAAATTGCAAAAACTCCTGAATTTATTATCCCATATTTACTATGATTATCAAAACCAATAAATATATCACTTGAAAACATATTAAAAATATCTCCAATGTTTATATTAAAATTTTTAATAACAGTGTCAGAATCCATCCAAACAACATAATCATAATTATTAGTTTTTAAGGCTTCTAACACTAAATGTATTTTACACCAATATACATTCTTATCACAATAATTTATATATTTATATTCATAACCATATTTTTTAACATAATCATTAATATTTGAATTATGTATCATTACATAATCTGTTGTTTCTCTATTATCAAAAGTTATAATTAAAATATTAGATTTTTCATTTTTTTCATTTTTTTCATTTTTTTCATTTTTTTCATTTTCTATTGATGTTAATTTATTATTATTAGTTAAACTTTCCATTTTTTTTGATTTATAAAATTTTCTATAATAATTTAAATCATTGTTAAATATTTTTAATCTTACAAAATTATTATCAGAATTATCAAATGTATCATCATTGTAATCTGTTATTATTTTTACTATAATTAATATTATTATAAATAAAATAACTATAAAAATTTTTTCCATTTATTTTAAATCAAGAAAAAAATATACTTTATAATTTTAATTATAATCAAGTATTATGAATTTAACCACAAATACTAATAATATTCAAAAAGAACCAATGTTAGAAAAAGAATTAGAAAAAGAATTAGAAAAAGAATTAGAAAAAGAATCAGAAAAAGATCTTGATAAAAATTCATTATATGATTTAGAAAAGGAATTAGATATGATTATTAAAAATAAACCCATTATAGATATTAAATTGTCTGATGAACAAATTAAAATAGTAGAATCTGAACAAAATATAAAGGTAGATGCAGTAGCAGGGTCTGGTAAAACTACCACAATACTTCATATGGCAATGGCTAATTCAACAAAAAAAATTTTTCAAATTACTTATAATAACTTACTAAAAAGAGAAGTAAGGATAAAAGCCAAAAAAATGTGTATTTCAAATATGGAAGTACATACGTTCCATAGTCTTGTTGTAAAATATTATGAACCTTCTGCTTATACTGATGAAGAAATTAAAAAAATATTATTATTAAATAAATCAATTGATGATAAGATGATAATTAAACAAATAGATATTTTATTTATTGATGAGATTCAAGATATGATTTTTGATTATTATAGATTGGTAAAAAAATTTATAGCCGATACTAAATCCAAACCACAAATTATAATTTTAGGCGATAAATATCAAGGTATTTATAATTTTAAAGGTGCAGATGTAAAGTTTTTAACTCTTGGAGATAAAATATGGAATGCTAAATTTGTTAATCTTAATTTATCAACTAGTTATAGATTAACTAATCAAATTTCTTGGTTTGTCAATAATATTATGATAGGTTATAAACGTATTAAAACAATTAAAAATGGTCCATTAGTAGATTATTATATTTCAAATCCATTTAAGATTTATAAAAAAATAGGCAAACAATTAGTTGATTTGATAAAGTCAAATAAAATTCAACCATCAGATATTTTTGTTCTAATACCAAGTTTAAAAACTATTGAATCTCCTTATAAAAAATTAGAAAATTATTTTGTTAAACATGGACTAAAATGTGTAACTCCAATATCAGATGATACTAAGTTGGATGATAAAGTTATTTCAAACAAAATAGTTTTTACTACTTATCATCAATCAAAAGGTAGAGAAAGAAAAATTGTTATATTATATAATTTTGATAATTCATATATGGAATATTACAATAAAGAAAATATTGCAAATTATAGAATTTGTCCAAATATTTTATATGTGGGAGCAACTAGAGCTTCTGAAAAATTAATCCTAATTCAAGATTTTAATACAAAACCTTTACAGTTTTTAAATTTAAACAAATTAAAACCAAATCATTATTTAAATATAATTCAAACTGAAAATACATTATCATTAATACCAAAATCATTTAAAAAAAAATTAAATTCAGATATAAAAAAAATAAATGTAACCGATTTGGTTAAATTTATAACTCCTGACACTTTGGATATTATTATTGAATTAATAAATAATAACTTATTTACAGAAATTAGACCACCAAATTATAAATTAAATCCTATTCCAAACAAGATTGAGATTACTAATGGTAATTTGATTTTATGGGAAGATGTATCAGATCTTAATGGATTAGTTATTCCAGCAATATTAGAATCAGAGGTTAATAAAACTTGTTCAACAATTGAAAATTATGTTCAACAAAAATTTAATGAACCTTTAGTTTTTAATGAATATTTTAAATATTCCGGAAAAATTAACATTCCTTGTTCAAACATAAAAGATTTTTTAAAAGTTGGTAATATATATTTATCATTACAAAATAAATTACATGCTAAATTGGCACAAATAAAAAAATATAATTGGTTAAATAATTCAATGGTAAAAGAATGTCACAAAAATATGGATATGATTAATGAAGATACACTTTTTGAAATTACAATCAAATCTGAACTTGAACCCACAGTTGATTGGATGGAATATGAACATGAAATATATGGAGTAATACAATTAAGAGGAAGATTAGATGCTATTACTTTAGATTCAGTTTGGGAATTTAAATGTGTTGATAATTTAACAATTGAACATAAATTACAATTGGTTGTTTATTATTGGATGTGGGTACAAACAAATATGAATAGTAAATATGGATCTAAAAAATTTTATCTCTCTAATATTAAATCTGGACAATATTTGCTTTTGAATACAGAAAAAAATTATATTATTGAACAAATTGTTTATATTTTATTTGATGAAAAATATCTTAAAAAAAAAGAACTCAATAATTTTGAATTTATTAATATGTGTATTGGTAATGATAATGATAATAATAAAAATTGAATTTTTATTTTTTTGATATTCTGCCAACTGTGACCAACATATTATATATATATATACATCATTCAAAATAATAATTTTACATTATACAAATTATATTAAATTAAATAAAGATGGGTAATTGTTATGTTTCAAAAAATGGCTTAAGTGATTTAACAAATCATTTTTTAAATTCAAATGTAATTGATAAAGAACATAAAATAATTATTGGAACTTATATAGAAACTAAGGAAAGAAAAAATTTAAAATCAAATACAATGATCAGTCAAGGTATTTGTGTGGGATATAATGGTAATATTGACATAAATAAAATTAAATTTGGTATGATACATCGGTATGAAAATAAAATAGTTGAATTATATTTTGATAATAATATTAAATTGGTATTTGTTAAAAATCAAAATGGGTGTATTAAATTTGTATTAACAATTAATGATTTGAAGATTGAAAAAAATATGGACAGTCAAATCATTAAAAATATAAAATCAATTAATAATAATTCAGAATATATTGATTTAATATTAAAAATTATATAATAAAATAATCAAAAAATTGAAATTTTATTTATTTAGGCCTGAAATATCTTTAATACAATTAAAAATGAATATTTTACTAATATTACTTGGATGTAACATTTATTCTATTCTTCTTAATAGACTTGAAACATCATTCAAGTTTATTGATACTAATATTAATACCAATAATAATATTAGTTTTAATACTATTACTACAACTACAACTACAACTACAACTACAACTACAATTACTACACTACCAAATACCATATTTGAACAAAATAGAATTACTTGGTTTTTATCAGGTGGAATTAAAAATAATTTGGAAGGGGTAACAAAATCTGAAGCAAGTATTATGAGAACTAAAATCAATGATGTTATTAATTTTAAGTATAATTCAAATTCTGAACAAAATATTGAAAAAATAGGTTGGGATTATGTGCTTGATGAAAAATCATCAAATACTGCTGAAAATTTTATTTGGGCATCTCATTATCTCAACACAACAGACAAATCATTTGATGCTATTTATGTTATCACATCTGCTTTTCATTTTGAAAGAGCCAGTACAATGCTAAATCTAATTGATCCTTCCAGAACATTTAAGTGGATATTAGGTGATTTAGAAGAAAAAGATTCTAGATATTGGGAAACTGTTCATATTAATAATGTGGATTCAGATGTATCAAAGGCAAAATCTAAATTAGAAAATATGTTGATTCAATCATAACTATAATTTTTGTTTATCCTTATCTTATTTTCGTATGATTTTTATATTTTTATGAAAAAACAAGTTTTGGTGATTATTTGTTTTCACATTTATGAATTAAATAATTAGTATATATCTCGTAAATTAAATCAAATTCTTCATATGTCATTGTATCCAAATTTATTAATTTAGATTTAGCAATTTGACAAAAATTTTAGAACAACTTTTGGAGATATTTTTCAATTATATGGATTTTTATCTAATCTACTCTATAATTCAATTATTTTATACATTTTTTTATATTCGATATTATTTTTATTTACATTGTTATTTTTACTATTATATTCAATCTGATTTTTATATATTAAATAACCTAATCCAATACTAATACCAATTCCTTTACCAAAACTTGTCATTGTTGTAATTATTATGTTATGAATAAAAAAAATTGAACTTTAATTTATATTACATTTCTTTCTAAATATTTGTGTCAACAATGTGTTAAGATATAGAATATCAATATTTAAGTTATTTTTTGTAAATCGTTCTAGATAAAAAAATAAATTTAGATAAATAAAGTTTGAGCAAAACAATTTAATAAAAAAAAATTAATATATGTGAAATAAGGAAAAGTTATTATGAAAACAAAAATATATTATATTGTTATTTAATATTTTTTTTTTATTAGATTTATTATAATGAGTAATAATTATAAATCATTAATTGATGA
>Ga0247841_10009685_pt1 | contig 13396 bp, 9 predicted proteins | sample LaCruzMarch2015__2_FD_192410 | JGI IMG/M metagenome (GOLD analysis project Ga0247841, IMG submission 192410) | Freshwater microbial communities from meromictic Lake La Cruz, Castile-La Mancha, Spain - LaCruzMarch2015_18m | ecosystem: Environmental > Aquatic > Freshwater > Lake | place: Spain...
AAAATCGCCAGAAACAGAAATTTACCAGTATCTTGATAAGACAATACCCAATTACGAAAAATTTATGGAAAAAGTTTATGATGAATTTGAAACCATGTATCTCAAAGAATACAAAAACGAAGAATTTGAAGATGAAGACGAAGACGAAAAAACAAAATAGACAAAAAATTGCCAAACAATTAACAAAAAATATTCGGAAAATAGCTATAATTAGACAATTATTTGTCCATCATTAATCATTAATCATTCATCATTAATTATTCATTAGGTTTTTATACGTATCTCCTCCACCCTCGTAGTATATCCAACCTTTTCTATAGCCAGATTAACTGCCTCTAAAATCTGGTTTTTTTGTTTGAAAATCTGTATCTTGAGTGTTTGATCAGTAATCTTAAGAAACATTGCCTTAAATCTAACATATCATTCGATAGCTAGTCACTCATCCCTCGTGACTCGTCCCTGAGTAACAAAAAAATGTCTCACGGTATTCAATGCTAGTGCACCGACCATTTGACTGCCCATATGCCTATGAGCCAAGGTTTTTCTAATATAATCTTTGAGTAACTTCATAAACCAAAGAGACATAAAAGTTATTTTTGCCTCCTTGACAAAGGAGGAGGTATCCACCGATGCGGATGGAGGATTTAAAAAACTAATTCTACAATACAAGCTCTACGTTAGTAGTTATGTTTGCAAAATCAAGCAGAATTGGTATAGTTTGAACGATTTATTTTGTACCCCCAAGGATAATGATGTATAAAACCAATGCTAAAAAAATAATCAGTATATTATTAGTTATGCTGTTTTTGGGGAGTAATCTTTCTTTTGCTCAAATATGTGATCCCGAATGTTCACCCACAGAAAATTGTCGATGTGTAGAAAACAATACTCCAACCCCTCCTGGATGATGAACAACATCAACACCAACTGAATTTATGGGAATTACGTGTAACGAAGATCAACTCGCCAACGGACAATGCAAACTCAACATCTATAAAACCTTAGGCATCAGACAAAATATGACAGAGAGTCCAACATCAGTAGGACTTTTCGTACAAGATATTGTACTTTCTGCAACATTTTTTATCGGAACATTGGTAACTGTTGCACTGATCGTTTCAGGACTTATGTTTATCTTCGCAGCAAGTTCAGGAAAAGATCCTGCAAATGCTAAGAAGTGAATAATATGATCTCTCCTAGGATTACTCATTGTCGTCTCATCATATATTATTATCAGACTAATACAATACATCGCGAAGGGATTTTAACAACACAATGAATGATTAAGAATTAATGATGAATGATGATGGAATTATATATCCATAAACTATGGTAAATTACAATAGCCTATCATAAGACAGAATCCAAAATTATTCATTATTCATCGTTCATTATTCATTAAAAAAATTTTCACTTTTCATCATTCATAAAAATGCATATCCACATAGTTTCCATTTTCCCAGACATATTCAAAAGTTTTATCGAGACTTCACTTATAAAAAAAGCTCAAGAAAAAAAAATAATTAGCTTTTCTTTTGTCAATCCGAGAGAGTTTTGTCCAGGAAAACATCAACAAGTAGACGACACGATTTATGGCTGATGAGCTGGATTACTCATGAAAGCTCAGCCTGCTATAGAGGCAGTAGAATCTATCATAAAAAAACTAAAAACCAAAAAAAATAAAGGCCCCCTTGAGAAAGGGGGGAAACAAAAGGGGGGATTTGAAAAAGACTTCAAAATCATCCTCCTCTCCCCTTCAAAAGACATATTCACCCAAAAAATAGCACATAGTCTAAACAAAGAGAAACATATTATTTTCGTCTGTACGAGATATGAAGGGATAGATTATCGTTTTGAACAGTATATGAAGAAAAAATATCCAAAACAATTTCAAAAAATATCTATCGGACAATTTATCACGCTCGGTGGTGAGGTCCCAGCCATGATTATGATCGAAGCAATAACTAGACTCATCCCGTGAGTTATCAAAGAAGAAGCAAGCCGACAAGACGAAAGCTACAATATAAAAACAAATATGACCAATATTGAATATCCACAATATACCAAGCCAGAAGAAGTATTGGGCATGAAAGTACCAAAAATACTCATAAGTGGCCACCACAAAAATATTGATGAACGAAGAGCAAAAAAAACTAAAAAGCTGAAAAACAAAAAAACCGATAGCAAATAAGACAAATCGAGAATATAGCTGGAAAGATTACGCTGATTATCTAGTGTGGAAAAATGAAATGGCGGATCATTTTTCCTAGATCTTTTTGCTTACTTTTTGGAGCGATGCCAAAAAGTAAGTCTAGCGAAGCGTTTGAAACATAAAAAAATGAATATTTCTTTAGAGAATAAAAAAAAATATGTATAGTTTGAATATACCTCAATTTAAAAAAGACATAGAAAAGAAAAATGGATGAGAAGTTCTAGAATACGCTGTAGCAAATCTGGCTAATGCAGAAGATATAGTCCTCAATGCAAGAGCATGTAAAGATATAGATAGGATAGAAGAATATATAGATTTCCTTAAATGATTTATAGCATCTAAATAATTTTAGTTTATATAGCTATTCCATGAAACTAGAATTTCCAGAAAAAAAACATGAACAGCAATATCTCGAGATGATACAAGAATTTTTAGATAATAAGGAAAAGATTATCCCTAGGGCGATGCCACTCAAAGAATGAGAAACATATGACCAATTTTTGCAACGCATACAAAACAGCAGTAAAGGAAAAAATCTTAAACCAGGAAGAGTGCCAAATACATTATATTTTCTAGTTGATGATAATAACAAAATAGTTTGAGGAGTACATATTCGTCATAAACTCAATGATGAACTTAGATTTGACGCTGGAAATATAGGATACGGTATCAGACCAAGTGAGAGAAAAAAAGGATACGCAACGATTGGACTCAAATTCGCACTAGAGAAATGTAAAGAATTATGATTAGATAAGGTACTACTTACCTGTGATAAAGAAAATATTTGATCATCCAAAACCATAATAAATAATGGATGAATACGAGACAGTGACTATTCATCTGAATGAATAGCAAAGGAAAGATATCGAATATCAATCAAATAAAATACGGTCATTGCGAGCAAACGAAGCAATCTACATCTACAAGAATAATACAGAAACACTTCCCCGATATATCGGAACCGCGTAATGATACATAGAAAATCCTTTCATTCGTAATATGTAATTAATGCTGTGACTCCTCTATTTTGGTAGACTTGAAAAAGAAAAATGATTCGATGGTATCATCGACATGATTGAGATATTCGAGAAAAAAAATCAGGAATTACCTTTTAATTTATTTGTTTTTGGCTCAGGAAGTAGAGAACAAAAAATTCAAGAACTCTCACAGACACACAAAAATATTCATTTTTTCGGACGACAAAACTTAAAAACAATAAAAAGATATGTAGAAAACTGTCAGTATTGCCTTATGCCATCAGAGTGCCTAGAATCATTTGGCCTTTCAGCATTGAATGCTCTACAGCGATGATTAGCACCAATTGGTTATGCTAAATGATGACTCAAAGAATTTATAGACCCCACTCTCGATCTCACCCATCAAAAATGAAAAACTACAGGAGAAAAACTCTACCAACTGGTAAATGCATTAGTTACAAATCCCCTAGTACCTAGTTCCTTGTCCCAAGTTCCTGCGTGATATAGCAAGGATAATCGAATCGTTCGTTTTCACGCGCTGGCAGGAAAAGAAGTCCAAAAGGTAATGATAGTTTCAGATTTCATTAATAAAATTTGAGGAATAGAAACATATATCAATGATGTAAAAGAATTATTAGAACAACATGGATATGAGGTGGAAATTTGCTGATGAAAAGTACCATCGTGAACAATAGGCAAACTTATAAAATACCTCTGATTCATTACCGGATTAGGAAATTTTTGGGAAACAATCAAGTTACATCTCAAGATTAAAAAAATGCAACCAGATCTGATTCGATATAACAGTGTAATGAGATATCTCGGTCGAGCACCGATACGAACAAGCAAAAAAAGTACAGCAAAAAAATGGATGATGTTCCACGATTTGGGATATTTTTATCCCTTTCCTAGTCAGTTAACCAGTGAACAACAAATCAAGAAACCATTAAATCTGAATCATTTCCTCGCATCATATACAACAAAGAATCAACTCAAAAAGTTGGCTATTATGGGAAAATATTTTTCTCTTCGACTCATTAAAAAACAACTCAAAAAAACGATAGATACCTTTTTGGTACCAGCAAATTTTATGCAAGAAATTGTTCACAAGTCCCATAAAATAGAAAAAGAAAAAATCAAAGTTTTCCCACATTTTATACAAGAATAAAAAAAAATACATATAGTACCAAATAAGGAGTATCTTTTTTTATAAAAAAGAACGGTCACAACCGCCCTCTAATGTTAATCAAAATATATATGGTAGTAATTGAATTTTGAATGCTATTCAAAGGCTTTTAAGTCTTCACAGACCTTTCTAAAGGTACACGTTGCACATTTTTTAGCACTATTTGTTCTTGGAAAATGATCTGGAGTCAATGCTTGATTTTTGACAATATCATTATCTTCAAGAAATTGTTTCTGGAATTCTACATCTTCTTTCAGTTTTTGGATAATATGATCTATATCAGCTTTTTCAACTTTTCCACCAATCTGATGTAAACTCGGAAGATAAACTTCATACACTTCGATGTCGACATTTTCGATGTCGATATTAGATTTCAAAAGAAGTTTTAATGCATATATTTTAAGCTGTTCAGATACATTCTCAGTATCCATTTTTTCTTGTCCCGTTTTTCGATCAATGATAAGATATTTATTATCAGAGATAACCACACCAAAATCAGGGGCTGCCATGACATTTACTGCTCTCAATTCTGGAATAGAAGTAAGATTTAATTTCATACCGTCAAAATCTTTTTCTCTTGGATTTTCTACAAAGACAGTTTTTGCTGTAGTGAAATAATGTTGTACCTTTTGATTTCGCTCACTTTCTAAGAAGACATCAAGATTATGGACAACTTTTGCGATAGTTTCTTCAAGCTTTTCATCTATATTTTCTCCATAATAATGTTCTGAAAGTCAAAACTTATGGTCTCTATCATACGAGGTATAATCTCTCGTTTTAGATACTTCAAACTCGTTTCTCATCTCATTTATCACACGATCTTTGAATGTTTGAATAGAACCTTCTTCAATTGGTCATTTTTTTAATGCTCTTAGATAATCAGAAAGCAAATGATGAGTTTTTTCACCCACTCGCATATCCATACTTTTAAGGTTTTTGAGCAAAAGTGCGGTAAGCCACACTTCCTCATTAATATTTCTTAAAGCGTGAGGATAATAATTAAAGTAATATTTTTTGTTGCAATATTCTAAAACGGTTATTCTTGTTGTAGACCACGTCAGCGTATGATTATAATTATTCCCCATTGTTATGATGAAAAAGTAAAATATACCATATAAAAAATTATACTTCCTAATATGCTAATATATATTATTGAAGGTTATATAGATAAACAATCTTATTTCAATTTTAATTGAGACACAATAAAAGTTCGAAAATAATGAGAATCTTTTATCTTGTCGAAATTATATAGTGATGTAATTGAGACACAATAAAAGTTCGAAAATAATGAGAATCTTTTATATAGAAATCAAAAAATCTTGCTGGTAAAAATACATACTAGCAGGAATCATTAGAGGAAAATAATAGAGAGATAGATTAAAAATGTTTATCGTAGAGTTTCTGTAATCTCGCCACTTTACAAGGGGACAAATCACAAGTAGTATCTTCCAATATATGCGCCAATTCATTACATATTTGAGGATTACGAGATTTTGCAAGATTTTTTATTTTGAGCACCTTTTCTCTAGTTATTTTGTTTTTTTTGGACAAAACAATTTTAAATTCTGCTTGCAAGACTTCCATAGCAAAAAAACATAGAGATAAATAGTACCTGTCTAATTATAAGGATAATTATTTCAAGAGCTGCTAATATACAAAAAACTCCGATCTTCATCGGAGCTTTTATATGTATCTTACAGCTAATCCGGCTGATAACTAATTTCACCTTCTACTTTCTATATTCTACCTTCTCTTAATCATCATAGCCTTGTTCTTCCAGTGTCATACCAACAACAGCTTCATCCACAGCAATATCAGTATTACCATTTTGAGCCTCTCTATTGATGTATACATACATAGGCAAAAGCATAGGTATTCTACCTATAATCTTATCAACAAATTCTCCAAGATCTTCTTTGATCTGTCTAAGATTATCTTTGATATCCATACGTTTCTTTTGGTGTTCGTTATATTTTGCTCTCGCAAACTCTACAATCTGAGTATGAATAGTTTTTACTTCACTAGAATAGACAAACCCTCTAGATTCAATCTGAATATTTCCTACGAGTTCATTGCTCTTCGTATCAATCTTGAAAATCAATGAAACGACTCCATTTTTTGCCATAATATGACGAGCCTTGATAACATATTCACCAGACATATGTCATTGTCATTTTCCATCGATCATGATGGTATCTAATTTTAATTTTTGTTCTCAAATCAAAACAACATCATCGTACATCTCGATAACAGATCCATTTTCCAATGGCATAATAATATTTTCATCTGGAATACCAAGATCTAAAGCAAGTTTTTTGTGTGCATATCTATGTTTCATAGAATCAAAAGCAGGCAGAAAATACTCTGGTTTGATAAGACTAAGAAACAATTTATGATCTTCAGCATATCCATGTCAACTTGTATGGACATCCATGTCATTATTAGTAATCAAATCTACTCATTTAGAAAGCAAGCTATTAAGCATTTTGTCGATAGCAAGCTCATTTCCAGGAATAGTAGATGATGACATAAGAATAGTATCTCATTTTTTGAGAGCTACCTGTGGGTGTTCACCTCTAGACATTCTTGTAAGTGCCGCAAATTCTTCTCATTGAGCTCATGTAGAAAGGATAAGCACTCTTTCATCTGGCATATTATTTACTTCATTATCAAGTTTACGGATCATACCTTTGGGAACATTAATATATCCAAGTTGTTGACAGATATCAACATTATTGATCATAGATCTTCCCGAAAGAAAAACTACTCTATTATATCTGATAGCACTATTGATAACTTGTATAACTCTACCTATATTAGTTGCAAAAGTAGCAATAACAATTCTTCAGGCAGTATTTTTGATTTGCATATCAACAGTTTCTCATATAAGTTTTTCAGATTTTGCTCGTCCAGGAGTTTGTGCACCAAGACTATCTCAGGTATACAATCTTACTCATTCAGTACCGATCCTCGCAATTTTTGCTAAATCAGTAGGTCTGTCTATAGATGGAGTATGATCTATTTTGAAATCTCATGAATCAAAAATTATTCCTTTGGGCGTATAGATAGCCAAAGACATACTTTCAGGGATATTGTGATTTACTCTGATAAATTCGACAGTAAAACATCATAATTTAATCAAATCCACATCAGGATCGATAATTTTATATTTGATAAGATTAGCTTTTTTTGGATCGTCAAAAGTCTTTTTGATAATACCCAAAGCCAATGGTGTTGTATAAATAATAGGATATCATAATTCTTCTATGATATTTTTAATAGCTCAAACATGATCTAAATGTCCATGAGTAATAAGAATACCTCTAAGCTTTGCTTTATTTTTTTTCAAATAAGAGATATCTGGTATGATATAATCAGCACCAAGTTCTTCATTGGCAGCAAATTCCATACCAGCATCTACGATAACAATATCATTTTTATATTCGATAAACATACATTGTCCCACTTGTTCTAAACCTATAAGATTACCAACCTTGACGGGTATTTCATCTTTTTTAATAAGTTTCCTAAGATCCTTGACACCAACAAGAGATGATATTTTTTCTTGACGGATAAATGCTTGAGAATTGAGCTTTTCTCTTTCTCAACCAGAATATTTTTTGGAAGAATATGTTTTTTTTACATTGTTTTTTTTGGTAAAATCGATAGAAAGATTGCCTTGTAAAGGGGCTGTTCATAGTGATACCACTGCCGCCTTTGTGCTTTGTGGTGTAGCTATAGTTGTAGGCTTAACAACAGCTGATGATGGTGTATGTACATAAGACGATATTGGTCTTGATGTTGGTATTGTTTGTTTATTTACTACAGGTGTTTGTGAAGAAGGAACTTTTGATACTGGTGTTCATGACACACTCGGTTGTGTGATAGAAGTTCTTGATGTTTCTGGTAATGGTTGTTTTGATGGTTGTCCCAAGGGAACTCTTGGTGTTTGTACTAAAGGTACTTTTGGTGTTTGTGTTTCGTTCATAATAATGTATATATAAATTAAAATTGTGGCAAATTGGTACATATTGCTACAGATAGATTCAGATTGTTGTAATATCGCCACAATCTAAGGCGGATATATTTAGTAATAAGATTCATACCATGGAAAGTCTAAAAAAACTAAGAAAGTCATGTGAAGACAGGAAGATTCCCATCATAAGTTTGGCTACAGAAAACTTTTTGTGAAAGTTATTGAGAAAGCATAAGCCAAAAATATGTTTGGAAATTTGAGGTGCAGTAGGATACAGTAGTATATATATGGGAGAAGTAATACATACATGGGGAGGAAAGATCACCTCATTTGAAGTTTCATATCCTGCATATCAGGAAAGTTTACAAAACACCAAAGAAGCTCATTGTTATAATATCATCAATTATCCATATGACATTCGCCTTGCGCCTATCAAAAAATTGGTGCAGTCGCCAGTAGATTTTATCTTTATCGATGGACAGAAAAGCCAATATGGTGAATATATGGAAATTATCGAAAAAATAACTTCACCACACACGGTTATTGTCATAGATGATGTAATCAAATATTATAACAAGTTGTCTTCATTATACGGATATTTAGAAAAAAAGCAAATCAAATACAAAATCCTACAGCTAGAGCCAGATGATGGAGTGATATTGATAGAAAAAATACAAAAAAATAGATAAAAATTTTTTTATATACTATAGCAAAGGATGGAAAAACCAGAAACCAGGGATATAATGAATACATCTAAAGAAAAACACCAAGAAATAATCAACAAAACAATTATCTTTGTACAAGAAACCTTAGCAAATGCAGAAGGTGGTCATGATCGATGGCATATCTATAGAGTATGGAAAACAGCGAAACATATAGCAAAAACAGAACATGTAGACATGGTAATAGTGGAATTATGAGCACTACTCCACGATATAGCTGATAGCAAATTCTATGATGGAAATGAAGATATAGGTCCACAAAAAGCAAGAAAACATCTGGAATCTTTTCAGATAGAAGAAAATATCATCATACAGGTAGAAAATATCATAAAACATATCTCTTTCAAAGGAGGAAATCATAAACAAAATTTTACATCACCAGAACTTGATGTAGTACAAGATGCGGATAGATTAGATGCTTTAGGTGCAATAGGCATTGCAAGAACATTTAATTATGGTGGACATAAAGGGAGAGCAATATACAACCCAAACAACAAACCAAATCTGAATATGACCAAAGAAGAATACAAAACGAACGACGAACCGACACTCAATCATTTTTACGAGAAACTTTTGTTACTCAAAGACAGAATGAATACGACAACAGGCAAAAAAATGGCAGAACATAGGCATAATTATATGGAAAAATATTTAGAAGAATTTTACAAAGAATGGGAAGGAGAGCGGTAATTATGTATAAAAAACAATAATAGCACCCGGGTGCAATAGTTTAAAACTAAATTCATTACTACAATAACTTGAGTTTCCACCCGGGTGCGAAACAAAATAACATTTATCACGTTTTCCCCGTTTGTAAATAGCGAAAATAGCTATTTTTCATTTATTTTCATAAGTATTTATATATACTGTTGTGTCAAGTTTTTTCGTATAAAAAAATCTTTTAGAGATTCGGCTTATCAACCATGATTTGATCAAAGAAACTTATAGTACGAATATTCATTATCCTATATGGAATATCTTACTTTTTACAGAACAGTATTTTTATTGATCGAAAAAAGGTATATTGAGCAGAAAATCCAAACACTACGAACATTGTAGCTGTTTTTGTAGATAAAAATATCTATCAAAATATAAAAGCTAACCTTATACGATATACAACGACATACATCCAGAAAAGAATAGGCAACAGCAAAGCAGTAGTACTCCCTATAGATACCACAACACTCAAAGCACATGAAATATCACAGATATTAGAAAATATGTATTTTGAATGACTCAAAGACGAAAGTTCAAAATTAGTTGGTACTATACTTATCGGTGATGTGCCATTACCCGTCGTGGAAAATAACGGATTTATTTATCCGAGTATCTATCCATATGTAGATTTTGAAAACCAACAATTTATCTATGATACCAACAAAAAATTTTTTGTGTATAACGACAATCCAAATGGACAAGCAGAACTCTGGCATGGAATGATTAAATTTGATACTGATGCACAATACAACGACTTTTTCACAAAAGTAAAATCATATTACAATAATCCAACAACATTTATCGACAAAGCAATATGGTACGAAGATTTTATCGGACTCAAAAAATATTTTATCCCAGAAAATACAAAATACTATATCAATAGCATGATTTTTGCGGAAGATATAGGATATCACAGATTCAACAATCTTTTGCTTAATATACTCAAGGATGAACACAATGATAGCGCGATTGCACTTGGAAGCAATCTAAAAAACGATTTGCAAGATGCAACAGATCCAGAACTCAAGGAATATGCAAACGATATGGCAGAAAGAAACAATGATGCTTCGTGATTGGCACAAGATATCACGGCAAATATGCCCACACTCACCCTTAAAAAAGCGACGCAAGAAATGCTTAAATGATATGATGGACTTATAAGTTCTCAATTATTAGCAAAGATCAAAAACAATATAGGCTGACTGGCAAGACGATACAAGACAACAAACGAAGAAACATTTACCGATTATAGTTCGGTTACCGACAAAATAGTTCAAAAAGACAATCGAATAGTATGAGATTTGGACAATAACGTACAGCCATTGCTTATTCAGATAAACGACGTATTAGAAAGTGGTTTAAACGCAAAGATACAAGAAGAAAAATATTACATGACCATACCTGTACCACTGAGTAGATTGGATTTTGAAGGAGAGAAAAAGAGAAGAAAAGATACATGGAAAAAATATGATTATTATGAAAATTATTTTTTCGGAAGAAATGCAAATTCAATAACTAGTGCGGAACAGACAAGTATATTTAAAGGAACATTCCAAAATCTGACATCTATTTCTGGACAAAATATTACTAAAGTAAGACAATCCATAGGATGATCATACAATATTTTTTCAACACAAATAGAAGCCAATAGATGATATGATTTCAATAGTACAATAGAAGAATTAGATAGATATGCAAAATACAAAACCAACAAACAAGATTTACGAGAATTGGTATGTCCAAAATATTTGTTTTGACGAGAACGATTAAATATATGTATAAAGAAAAGAGCCCGATGAGTAGACGATAATGCAGATGGGAATAAATGTTATATCGGCGATACAGAAAAACAATGAGGATGTGAATCACTCACAGATTTTTCTATAAGAAACCGATGAGGATGATCACCGTTGAGTATGGACGCAACAACACAGAAATTAAATAATTACGATTATAGAAATGCAATATTGCCGATATACAATATAGCTGGATCCAAAAAAATTGATACCGCAGCGCCCGATGCTAATACGTACAAATGAGTTATGACATATACCAATATGATTCAAAAAAAATTCGGACTAGGAGACATTCAAGACACTAGAGGAGGAAGTAATAGCATACCAGGACTTGTTTCAAGTCCTACAAATGATGGAAACGATCTGATGTTCACCAATCAATTTCCAGGATGAAATCTTAAAAATCCCACACGAGTAGCTAATCCACCAAAAACATATGCAGAAACAAACTTCTTTACGCAATTTAATATACTCCCCCACCATGAAATAATTGAGGGAAAAGCAGTACTTTATAGTAAATATCCTGGTGATTCTTGAGGAAAGGGACAAATTTTTACCTATAAAACAATCGATTCAAGAGTCAAAAATATTTCACCTTCACGAGATCAAGTATCTGATACAGAATTCTATAAATTCAAAGATCTTTCAGATTTAAATATATTTTATAAAAACGTAATAAAAGAACTTGCAGGAACAAAAATAGATATTCTCAAGAAGAATGATGATTTTATTTGAATAGGAACCTGAGATGTCAATGGGGTTATATCAAACCTCAGTCAGATAAAAAGCTTGATAGCTTCAGCAAATAGTGACATACAAGAAATTGTAACATTTAATCCAAATACGCTCCTAGGATATAGCCAAGCACAGATAACACAGCTAGTAAACACACGAAGTGGAAACACTATAAATGCAACAAAAAGTTTAGAAATCAAAGAAAAAATAATAAAAATTAATGAAGGATTAGACTCATTACTCAATTATATAAGCAACATAAGCATCAACAGTGTATGATTATGGTTTACAAACATTATACAATCAGAAAATTTCAAAGGACAAAAAGTAGAAATATTAGATACATGGAAAGCCAATATTACACAAAATCTACAGTATATAACAAGCAATCTAGGAACACTCAAATCAACATTTACTCAGTCACGAGGTTCCTATAATACAATAGGAAGATTACAGGACAACACAGAAAACATACAAGAAAAGAAAACAACAATTAATTGATTAGTGAATTGTGGAACACCTGTACCTAGCCCATGTTGATGTGATGAAGATCATTATAAAGTAGTTTGTGATATGTTAGATACTATAGTTCTTGATGTACAAACACATCTTCCAGAGATTAATGATCAAATAGACAAGATACAGAACTATTCATGAGAAGTAGATGAGTCTGGAGTCCCAATAACCATAAAACCGTTTATAGAGATCAACGAAGCATTTTCTTCAGACTCTATGTTAGATGAAATTAATGAAATAGAAGAAAAACTAAACACCTTTGATATTTCAACGGATTCCGAGAAAAAAGAAAAAAACAAAGGAATGAATCTGACAACACAAGACAGACCGATCGATAATATCAGAAATATAACTTTCCAAGGTATAGGTTGAGAAACAGTAAGATTAAATTATCCAAATCTTTATGAAGTAGAGATATATAAGAAAATAGATAATAAATTAATACTTAAAGGAACAGGAGAGATAAGAGAAGCGATAAAAGCATATCTAAGCAACAAAGCGATAGAGTACAATACATTACTCCAACAACAACAAAACAAAAAAAACCAATACTACCAAT